>Ga0265797_10002586_pt1 | contig 30137 bp, 26 predicted proteins | sample P2T30metagenome_FD_192433 | JGI IMG/M metagenome (GOLD analysis project Ga0265797, IMG submission 192433) | Plant litter microbial communities from East Loma Ridge, Irvine, California - P2 T30 | ecosystem: Environmental > Terrestrial > Plant litter > Unclassified | place: USA: California...
AACTTGTCCTTCTTCTGCTTCTCGAGCTCCTCGAGCCGAGCTTCGAGCATGTCGAGCCGCCAGCGGTCCTCTTTGGACATGTTCTCTTCGGCCTTCGTGGGGATCTTGGGCTCCTCGAGTTCGGCCACGCCGCGCTTCTCGAGCTTCTTCAGCCGCTTGCGCAGGGCCTCGAGCTCTTCCTCCGAGTCCGAGCCCCAGGGCAGCGGGCGACCGGTGGCCATACTCACAATCTGGGTGATTCCGAAGACGATGATGGCAATAATGGCGACCCACGCGACCCAAGGCATGCGCCTAGATTAGCAACTGTGCTCATCGGTGCCTCGCAGGGCCTCATCTGGTGGCGGCGCGTCCCTGAACAACGCAGTTCACCTCACGCCGCCGTTGAAGGTGTGAGGAGGCGCGAGGCTGTGAGGTTGTAGTGGCGAAGCCTTGCCGGAGCGTCTGCTTCCATCTCCAAGACGCAGAGACTTGCAGGCTCGACCGGGACGAGATTCTCCGGACGCAGCCCGATCAACCCGTCCAGCATTGCGCGGATCACTCCACCGTGTGTGACCAGCAGAACGGGGCCAGGCAGCTCTGCCGCACTGAGGAGGGCGGCCTTGACTCGGGCATGCACCTTCGACATCGGTTCACCTCCGGGGGGGACGAGTTTTCCGGCTCGCCACAACGCATAGTCCGACCCGATCTGCTGAGGTGTCATCCCTTCCCATGACCCGAGATGGGCCTCTTGGAGGCGGGGGTCGTGAACTGGTCTCAGTTCACTGATCTCTTCAGCGGTCATGACGGCGCGGACGGCAGGGGAGACGACGAGGCTCTTCGGCTGGTGCTGCTGCACCAGAGGACGAAGAAGGTGCGAGGTGCTGCGGCCGGTCTCGTTGAGCGGAATGTCCGTCTGTCCCTGGAGCCGGAGTTGATCGGTCCAATCGGTGCGACCGTGCCGGACCAGGAGGATAGTAGTCATGCGTCTCTTTCGTCGTGAGGATGTGTAGGGGAAGAAGGGGGCGGGTTCAGGCGCGAATGCGGGAACCGTCTGAGCTGAAGAGCGCGTCCGGAGTCGCAGGGATGATCATTCGGACCCAGCTGTTCACCAGGACTCGTCGATCACTGACGAGCGAGAGCCGGCGCGAGCCCAAACCCTCACCTAGCCTGACCGTGACCACGTAGCGTCCAGCGCTTGGTGTGGACTCCAGGACGAGGACCTCTGGCGCAGGGGCGACAGACGGTGAGTCTTCGCCAGCCGTGGTCTCACCTGCGGGGATGAGCCTGAAACGCTCGGGTCGGTACATCACCTGCACGTCCGCGCCCTCTGGCAGCGACGGATTGTTCTGCAGAACGAGATCATCGGCCCGCAGCGCCCCATCGCGGACATGGCCTTCCATGAGGACTGCTGCGGGGCTGCCGAGAAACTCCGCCACAAAGGCTGTCTGCGGGTCCCGGAGCAGCTCCTCCGGTGTGCCGAACTGCTCGAGACGACCATCCTTCATGACAGCGATATGGGTGGCCATCGCCAACGCTTCGGTCTGGTCATGGGTGACATAGACGCTGGTGGCTCCACTGGCGCGGTGAACCTCCATCAGCTCGCTTCGAGTCTCCACGCGCAGGCGCGCATCAAGATTCGAGAGCGGCTCATCGAAGAGCAGCACATGGGGCCGCGGAGCGATAGTGCGGGCGATGGCGACACGCTGCTGCTGTCCCCCGGAGAGCTGTGCGGGGTAGCGGTGGGCCAGCTGTTCAATCCCGAGCATGCGCAGGACCTCGGAGGTGCGGGCCCGCCGGTCGGAGGGGTTCCATCTATCAACCTTCAACGGCCATTCGACATTGGCCTGCACTGTCATATGGGGCCAGAGCGCGTAGCTCTGGAAGACCATGCCGAGCCCCCGCTTCTCCGCGGGCAGACTGGCGCCGGTGTCTCCGTTCGCCACCGTCGTGTCCCCGAAACGAATCTGCCCGGCTGTGGGGTCTTCCAGACCCGCGATCATCCGCAGGGTGGTGGTCTTTCCACATCCGGAGGGGCCGAGGAGCACGAGGAATGATCCCGCTGGCAGAGCGATGTTGAGGTCCTCGACGGCGGTCTGCTTGCCGAAGGATTTGCCGAGGCCTTCAAGAGCGATGCTGAGAGCGTTCACGGTGTTCCCTTCTAGTTCGCCCAGGGACGCTGGGTCCCCTGCAGGCGACGGGCGAGGATGGTCGCGGTCACTGAGACCACGGCGATGATGAGTGTGATGGCGTTGGCGTGCTGGGTGAAACCCTCGGAGGCGTATCGGAACGTCTCCACTGCCAATAGAGGGGTCGCTGGAGTCACCAGCAGGACCACCAGGGAGAGGTCTCGGATCACGGTGACGAAGACGAGCATGGCTCCGCCGACTACCCCGCGGGCAGAGAGCGGCAACAGGATCCGGGCGATCCTGCGCCCTGTACCTGCCCCGGCGATGACCGCGGCCTCCTCCAACTCTCCCGAGATCTGTCCGAGCGAGGACTTTGCGGTCTGGAATGCATACGGAATGGAACCAGCGATCCCGGCGAGCACCAGGATGGCGAAACTGCCGTACAGCGAGGGGAAGGGGCCGAACCCGGTTCCGAAGAGGGCAATGAATGCGGCCCCCAAGGCAATGCCCGGGATCAAGAATGGAACGTAGCTGAGGAAGCCGATGCTCGCGGCGACGGGGGTGATCCGTGTTCTTCTCGCCACGTACGCTCCGAGCACTCCCAGGAGCACCGCGCCCGCGGCGACGCTGATGCCCAGCGTCAGGGTGGTGGTCGTGGCGGTGAGCAGCTGGCTATTGCGGAACACGCCAGCCATGCCTTGGGAGATTCCCGGATCGGATTCACCCAGCCAGTAGTGCAGGGTGAAACCATCATCGAAGCGGTTGGCCCGACGGCTGAAGGTCGTAGCGGTGAGAACCAAGAGGGGAGCGATCGTCGTGGCCGCGATGATGAGCCACGAGAGTACGGTCACCGGCAGTTTCCATGCTTTGAGGTCAATGACTCGTGGCCGGCTGGCCTTACCGGTGATGACAGCGAAGCTGCGCCCACGCGTGGCACGATTGCCCAGGAACAACACCACAGCTGCCACGCTCACCAGCAGGAGTGAAAGTGCATACCCTCGTTCCACGTCACCGGTGGAGATTGCTCCATAGAGCCGGGTGCTCAACGTCTGGAATCGAACCGGAAGTCCCAGCAGCGCAGGGGACGCGAAGTTGCTCACTCCCTCCGCAAAAGCCAGCAGGAAGCTCGAGAGCAGAGCCGGCCGCACTGCAGGCAGCGCGATCTGCAGCGCGACCCTGCGCTTCGAGGCACCCGTAAGTTCCGCCGCGGCGAGCACGTCTCCACCCAATCCCGCCAATGCTGCCGCGATCAGGACGAAGCTCAGGGAGAAGTAGTGAGCTACCAGTGTCAGCGTCACCGGCAGCGCGCCCCAGGCGAGGAAGTCAGGGATGTCGATGCCCAGCGAAGCGAGAAGACCCGGGGACCCACCGACACGGTCGTTGCGAAAGATCGAAGTCCATGCCAGCGCGATCGCGAAACTCGGCAGAGCAAAGGGCAGTGTCGCCAGCACCCCGATGACCTTGCGTCCTCGGATGTTGGAAAGCACCACCACCCAGGCGAGAAACCCGCCGATGACCGTGGAAAGCAGCGCCGTTCCTAGTGCCACCAGCAGCGAGTTCTGCAGCGGAGTCCAGAACAGATTCTCCGACATCGGACTGGCCAGCACATCGAGCCAGGCCCCGTCCGACCAGCTTTCACCGGCGCGCGGCGTGGTAGAGCTGATCAGGCTCCCAAGTGGTGCCGCGACGAGGACTCCGAGGACCACCAGGACGACCACTGCGAGCAATGTGGTCGGGCTGAGGAGATGGCGGGCCGTGAACGTCCGGGCGCTCATTCGACAGTCAGGATGAAGTCACTGATGTTGCTGCGTTCTTCCGCCGATGTCTCAGGATCGATGAGCCAGGCGTTGAACTCCTCGAGGCCGAGGGCGCCTTCCGGATCCTCCATATCGTCGCGAGTGGGGTAGTCCCCTGCCACGTAGAAGGGTTCGAAGCCGGGTCCGCCGTCCGCGGAGTCATCGCCCATCATGAAGTCGATGAGCAGGCGTGCTGCCGCTGGGTTCTCGGGTTCAGCGGTCAGTCCCAGCATGGCGGGAAAGATGATGCCGGGTGTCGGGGCGACGTCATTGGCGACCTGGAGGGCCCAACCTTCTTCTTCGTTGTCGCGGCGATCTGAGTACGTGCTGAATCCGACCGGCGGGTCATCCTGTCCCACTGCACCGATAGCTTCGTTGACGTCGTCGGTGGAAGAGACCAGGATGACATCGTTCGCGTAGAGGTCGGCGATGAACTTATAGCCGGCGTTGGACTGGCCGTCCTCGAGTTCGATCGGTTCTCCCGCCCACTCCTGGTAGGAGGCTTCCATCTCCTCAGCACGCAGGGTGAACTCCGTGAGCAGGTCGAGGTAATCACCACGACTGCTGGGATCCACCATGACGACCTTTCCGCTCCACTGCTCATCGGTGAGCTCCCAGAGGTTCTCCACCGGTGCGCCCTCGGGGTGGGCCTCCTCGTTGTACATCAGAACCTTCGTGGAAAGCCGGTTCGTCACCAGAGGCTCGAGGTGTTCCTCTGCGAGGGTGTCTTCGACGCGTTCCGGAATGTAGGGAAGAAGCACACCCTTTTGAAGGAGTTCGGTGACCACTACTGGGGCATCGGAGACATAGGCGACGTCGGCCGTGGCTGCCTGTGCCGCATGTTCTGAGGCCAGACGTTCGATCTGCTCGGAGGAGGAGATGTCATGAGCGACCACTTCGATACCGGGGTACTCATCTTGGAACGCCTCCGCCACGGCAGCGATGCGGCTGGTGAAGGAGTAGACGACCACTTCACCTTCTTCCTCAGCGGCGCTCAGAAGCTCCTCCTGTGACATGGCGTCGTATTCGGCGGATTCCGCTGATGACTCAGAGGTCGATTCGGCTTGTCCGGAGCAGGCAGAGAGAAGGAGTGCCAGCGGCATGACGGCGGTGAGTGGGGCCAACTGACGGAGGCGAGAGGAATCTGGGTAAGTACGGTGCATGGCAGGGTGCTTTCTTTGTGGAGTGAGCGTGGGTTGTACTGGAAGGTCTTGCCAGGAGGTGGGTGGGGTCACTTGGGGTCGAAGTGTCCGAGGATCACGCTGAGTCGGTCGAGTGAACCTAGAGCCCGATCGGGGTAACGGCGGGCGATGGTCAACACGAGCGCATTGCAGATCGCCATAGGAACGGTGAGCGACAGGAACTCGCTGGACCGGCCACGCGGAGCGGCGATGAGCGCGTCCGGCTCTGGACGCATGGTCAGCAGAGTGTCGGTCAGGACAGTCGAGCGGACCCCTGCGTCGGTCGCGATGGTCAGGACCTCGGCCAGGCTGTCTGGCATGCGGCGGAAGGCGAAGGCCAAGAGGGTGTCCGAGGAACGCATGGCGGAGATGCGTTCAGCGATTTCCCGGCGAGACCCGACCAAGGTTGTGCATCGGATCCCGAAGCGGTTGAGACGTCGACTGATCTGTTCCACCAATACGACGGCATTGCCCTGACCGAAGACATACACGACCTCGGCCTTCACCAGCTCCTCGGCCAGCTCGACCAGCTGATCCTGGGTGACGTGCTCTCCCAGCTGAGCCAGTGCTTGGATCTCATCGTGGATCAGCTCTCCGAGTTCGTGGCCCTCTTGACTGCGATCCAGATGTCCACGAATGCGCTGCGAGGGGCCTTCTGCTGCCAGGTAGTCCTGGCGCAGGACCTCGCGCAGCTCGGGGTATCCAGGGAGACCCAGTCGCTGAGCCAGTCGGGTGGCGGCCGACTGATGCAGTCCCAGTGGTTCAGTCAGCTCCTGCGCCCGCCAGAAAGTGGCTTCGGTGGGATGGGACTGCAGAACCGCGACCAGTCGGCGGTCTGTTTCAGTAAGCCTGTGACCTTGAGTCTTGACGATGTCGTTGAGCAGCACGAGTTCAGGCTAGAAGGAAGTGCACTTGCAGAACCTGCAAGTAAAGGAAGTTTCCTTGCAGTTCATTCAACGTGCATTCATCCGCTTCTCAGTCGTCCCCTAGAGGTCGAATATTCGCCAGCAGAGGTGGCTGAGGCGAAGTCTCTGGACTCCGCGGCCGACACTATGAGCGTCATCCTGGATGCATCGCGCCCGATGAAGACATCGACCAGGAGAACGACAACACCTGATCTGCGTCCGGTGTCAGTAGTAGTACGGGTAACACGGTTGAACTGCCACTCTGAAGTTGCCGGAGTGGCCCGAGGTTCCTCTTCCAGCAACATCGGCACAATGTCGGAGTATGTCCACCGACGTCCAGAGCGGCCGATTTCGGCGAAATCAGGTGAAAGCATCGTCGATAGTGCCCGTTGATCTCCGCGCAACGATGAAGAAAGCATCGACAGCTCAGCTTCTCCGACGACTGCATAAGGTGGCGATTCGATTTCCCACATGCATGAACCCTAGTTGCTGAGTAGGACAGACCTGTCGAGTTATCCCTGCCAACCCCAGTTGACGCGAGTACTGCATGGTTTCTGGCGCAGTTGCAGCCCCAACCGTACCTACCGGCGATTCCGGATCGCTGACGGGGTGACCCGCCCGCAATGGGATTGTCTCCGTGCATTAGGTGTGCCGATAGCCGCGGTTCGGGTTTTCTAGGCGAGGGGCCACCCACAAACCTGACCGCGGGGACCAATAGACCGAAAAGCACTATCCGAAGATGCCCAATGTCCTGGTGGTCGGGCAGCGCGCGTGCGTCAGATTGCACGTTGCAGGCGCGGGTGCAGACGTCCCGGCTATTGCCCTCAGCGCGTTCGCTCAAGCTCCCACCTCTGAACAATCCCTGAGTCGGCGAAGTAGATGATCGCTTTGTTGAACAATGGCAAATAAAGCGCTCGCTACTAAATGTTCTTTAAGAGGTTGTCAGACGACCAATAGTGGCTACTAAAGTCTACTACGCCGACCTGTGTTCAAATTGATAACTTGTTCATGCAGGCAACGGAGTCTGGGAATAAACCTGGTCGGGTTACGCCGAACAGGGCCCTGAAGACATGCTTCTGCCCACGCCTTGACAGGAATACTAGCCACCGCTCGGAGCGGTTGGAATCGAAAGGCAGTTGAAGCGAGTGTCTTCTCCCACTATTGAGGTAAAGGGTCTGACTAAGCGATTCGGCTCAACGGAGTCGGTGTCCGATCTAACATTCGATGTCTATCCAGGTCGTGTTACCGGGTTGCTCGGCCCTAACGGTGCGGGGAAGTCGACCACTATCCGAATGGTGCTTGGGTTGACGGCACCTAGTGCAGGGTCAGTGAAACTGCTGGGCGCAGATCCGCGCTCGCGGGGTGACCTTGGGAGACTAGTGGGAGCGTCGATGGAGGGCGGTTGGGCTCTGCCGGGTATGAGTGCGCGCCGCGACTTAGCCACTGCGGTGGCTGCTCTTGGTGTGACGAAGACTCGTGCTGCGGAGGTTCTGCAACTCGTAGGGTTTGATGAACGCCATCTGAATAAGCCGATCGGGAAGTTCAGCACAGGGATGAGGCAGCGGTACTCGCTGGCCGTCGCCCTGCTCGGAGATCCCAAAATCATCGTTCTTGACGAGCCGACCAACGGCTTGGATCCGCAAGGTATCACGTGGCTCAGGGGAGCATTGCGAGAGTTCTCGGCTCGAGGCATGACAGTAGTCGTATCCAGTCACATGCTCAGCGAGGTGGAGCAGATAGTTGACGATGTGGTCGTCCTGAACCGGAACCTCAAGTACGCGGGACCGCTGCGGGACATCCCAGCAGAAGGCGAGACTCTCGAAGAGAAGTTCTTCCAACTCGTCGGGGGTATCTGATGCTGCAGCTCGTTCGCTCCGAAGTTCGAAAAGTTTTCCCGTCTCTCATGTGGGTGGCGCTTCTTGGTCTCGGTCTTGCGCTGGCCATAATCACTATCATCACCGAGTTCAACTCAGCAGCGGAGGCCGGAGGCGGTGCGTCAGGGATCCCATCCGAGCAAGGTCCCATCCTCGCCGGCTACTGGATGTCTGTACACCTGGCAGCTTCAATCGTTGCGGCGCTCATGGTTACCCGCGAGCAGGACAGCGGCGCAATCGAGCGCACTCTCTTGTTCGCGTCTAGCAGCCGACAGCGAACTCTCTGGTCAAAGACCCTCGCGTCGCTGGTGGTCGTGGCGCCTATGGCACTCTTGGCCGGATTGCTATCGCTCTTTACTCCGACGATTCTGGCCGCGGTCACCGACTTTGAGCCAGGCAACGAGTCATATCCCTGGACGACGGCTCTGGGACTGTTCGGCATCTGTTTGCTTGCCGCTCCATGGGGCGTCTTTATCGGCATCATCTGTCGGTCGAGCATTATTGCGGCGCTTGTCTTGGTTTTCACGACTCTGGTGGTCGATGTCTTTCTGATTGGATCCGTCCCGGTGGTGGGACGGATGACATTCACCGTGGCGCTTTCCTCGGTCTACGGTGGCGAAACTGCGGGGAATCTCGAGTTTCTGCCTGGACTTGCAGTGGCAATGATTTGGCTCGTAATCGGCGGAGCACTGGCCAGCCTGGTCTTCTCCCGGCGTGAGTTCAAGTAGTAGATAAACAGTCACGCTCCTAACCTAACTAGCCCTGAGGGAATCAATGAAGAACGTACTGGGCATTCTGCTTGCGCTTGCCATGATCGGCGTCGGCGTGGCGGTCATCGCGCTTTGGCCAGAGGAGACGATCTCATATTTGGGAGCGTCTGCCCTCATTACCGCCGGGCTCGTGCTCATCATCTCTCCTTTTCTGAAACAGCGATCAAAGTAGCAATCGAACGAACGATGGGAGGCACGGTATGTATAGCGGAGTCGGTGCCACCATGTACGACGATGTGACGCGGGCGGATGTATCGGAGCTTCGAGAGGTTGAAGCGGCGCTCGGGGCAACTGCGGACCTGCCGGAGAACATATTAGATGTTGCGGCCGGATCTGGCCGCGTTACAGAAGCTCTCCTGCGTCTGCCCTGGTCTCCGACAGTGACCGCGCTTGACACGTCTGAGGAACTTCTCTCGGTTCTGGACTCACGTCTCGCACGCTATGGAACTCGCGTCCAGATATTGCGCGCAGATGCGAGATTCACCGCGACTAGATCGCAATTTGATGCGGCGGTCATCGCGACGAGTTCGATTAGCTTGTTCGGCACGGCCGATCGAGACGCCGTCTTTAACGCCGTTAATTCTATGCTCAGCGTAGGCAGCACGCTTGTAGTGACGAACTTCATGAGCCGAAGCCTCGAAGGCTCGTCGGTTCGGGGCGCGACAGGTGACTCTGGGATGGCCTACCTCGTGCGTGAAGAGATCCTTTCGGATGGAACTAGACGAACGCAATTGCGAAACCCCGCCACAGGGGAGACTAGTGCTCCATCGCGGGTACAGAACATCCCTTCTGACCAGCTGTCAAACGAGATCAAACTTGCTGGCTTCCGCATCGATTCCTCCGACTTTCTTCGAAACGACGCGATAGGAGAGCATGTGCTCTTCGTCGCGACCAAGCTCGGGTCGAGCGGTGGCCAGGAATGAGCCCGGCCGTGTGGGGAGGACTCGTCGGGCCCGATGCAAACCTGCCAGCCGTCGTCTCCGAACTGGGTACCAGTGTGCGATTCGAGGACGGAACGACACGGTTAGATGCTAATGCAGGGCTGTGGAACGTCAGCCTCGGTGCTGGGCATCCGCGCGTAGTTTCCGCACTCGCTGACTCGCTTGCAACAGGGAGTTACGGCGGCGTGTTTCGCCGGACATCATCTATGGCGGAAGAATCGGCCCAGCGGTTGCTTGCGTTGTGGCCGGAAGGGACCTTTGATCGGGTGCTTTTCTCGACGTCAGGGAGCGCTTGCGTGGACTTGGCAATCAAGCTGGCGCGTGCCAGGCGGCGTCTGCAACGGAACGAATCACATATTGCAGCAGGGTTGAAGGGCAGCTACCACGGTCAGACCCTCGGAGCGCTTGGGGTAAGTGGAGAGCAACTTGGACAGCGACTTGCGGGTGTAGATCCTAGGGCTTTCCGTCATCTGGACTTCAACGATCTAGACAGGACGCGTTCGGACCTTGAGCGACTCGGTCCAGACCTGGCTGTTGTGTTCGTCGAGCCAGTCCAGGGGAGCGGCACGGTGCCCGTCTCGGATGAGTTTCTTCGAGTGCTCGACGCGGCGAGAGAACGGCACGGATTTCTTATCGTGGCGGACGAGATCGCGACTGGTTTCGGCCGGACAGGCCCCCTCTTCGCAAGTGCTGCGTGGCCGATGAGCCCCGACCTTGTCTTGCTGTCTAAGGCGCTGACCAACGGGACCAACGCGGCGTCCGTGTGTCTCGTTGCGCCGAGTGTCACGTCGGCGTTTCGGGAGGCTGGACGGCCGTTCCTGCATGGTGAGACTCAAGCCGGCAGTACTCTCGCGTGCGCAGCGATGCTGGCGGTGGTCGACGTGTTTGAGCATGAGTACGGGGTAACGCGTGCCGAGCAATTCGTGCCAGGAACGGACCGGTTGGAGGGAGTGCTTCGCCAAGTTGCCGACGCAACTGAGTTCTTCGGCGAGCCACGCGGTAAGGGTAGCTTCTGGACTCTTCCGTTTAGTGTCGGATTACTGGACGGACAGAATGCAGCTGACTTAGTGCAGCCAGTCAGAGATGAGGTTTTTCGAGCGGGCATTATCGTTAATGGTGCACCTGACGGCCTGCAATTCGCCCCGGCACACACATTCTCCCAAGGTGAGTACGACCGGCTCGCGGATACGCTCGCAGTTGTCGCAGGCACTTTCCATTCGGAGTTGGCTCGTGTCTGACGCGAAGCACGAGACTTCGGCGGATTCGTTGGTACTAAGGGCGCACCCTAATGATCGCCTGGTGATCATATGCGACGGTGACCTGCATGATTCATCAGCAGCGGTCCGGGGTCGCATAGATGACGCACGGAGAACTGCGGCGTGGTCTCAGATGATTTTGGTCCGCGACGCGGATCTGACTTTCATTTCAGAAGCCGCTCGGAGCGTTGGATCTGTTGACCGCGTGTGGAGTATCGGCGGCGGTTCGGCGACCGACGCCGCGAAGCTCCTCAAGGTGCTCATCGGTAGACCGCGCCTCGCATCCCATCTAGCCGCACGTCCGTCCGTAGGGCTACTTTATGTCCGAGTCCCCGACAGGAGCTTACCGAGACACCACGCCGTGCTCACAACAGTGGGCACCGGTGCAGAACGGAGTACGAGTGTATCTGTTCGAGTCGAAGGTTCCCTGGTTTTGCTGAAGTCCTCAGCTTTTGTTCCAGAGTCCTCAGAACTCTGGCGGGAGTTGCTCACTAGCCTCCCTAACTCGGTTGCAGCGGCGGGTCTTTTTGAAGCAGTGTTCCGCACCATTGGACCTGTGTTTGACACACCCGCGTCGGCAAAGGACGAACGGATTCTCGGTACAGGGCTCGCGCTCATAGACGCGGCACTCGATTGGACATCCAAGCTTGGTCGCGAGAAAGCCGACTGTCTCGCACGTGCGTATGAGCTTGGTCAACGTAGTCAAGATCCAGGGTTCTTTGCACTCAAAACCCCATTCGCTGGCTTGCCCTGGTATGTAGCGCGCGAGCTGCAGGAGGTGATTGGCGTCTCCAAAGCGGAGGCCCTGTTGTTCGCCTGGTCTGGGGTTGCGCGGGCGACTGCCATGGGGGAGTCGCCTTGGTCTGATCCTGGACGGGCTACTTGGCTCTGGTCTCGCTTGTCGAGTCAGAACCTCGATTTCACCGAGAATCCATCGGAAGGGCTAAGGCGATTGTCCGCGGCGATAGGACTGCCAGACTGCGCTCCGATGATGAGGCAAATAGACCTCACCGATGTCGCACGACGAATCGGCAGCCGCTGGAGTGATCACGCGCTACGCGGGATAGATACCGGCCAAATACGCGAGGCACTTGAGCTCGCCTGTGGCAACGAGGTTTTCGCCGGACCGGCGAATATAAGACCGCCGGTCATTTGATCGGAGAGACGGTAAATCGATCGGAGGAGGTGAAGAAGATGACGAACGAGACTAATTCGCAGAAGCAGCCAGTTGAACTGGAGGCCGACGCGCAGGAGCTTGAAGAGATGGATGCTCCCGATTGGAGCACCGCGTCTGCGGCGGCAATCTCGGCTGCGGCCGTGAGCGTTGGCGTGGCAATCACCTGATTCGGGCGCGAGCCCGGGCAAGCCGGCTTCGGTCGGGGCAACGAAGGCCAACCGTAGAGCGGAGGTGAAGAAGATGACGAACGAGACTAATTCGCAGAAGCAGCCAGTTGAACTGGAGGCCGACGCGCAGGAGCTTGAAGAGATGGATGCTCCCGATTGGGGCACCGCGTCTGCGGCGGCAATCTCGGCTGCGGCCGTGAGTGTTGGTGTGGCGATCACGTGACTCCTCTGTCGTAACCCGAAGGTCTGGCGGCGAGAGACGGAATCGTCCCGCCGCCAGACCCTTGGGAGATTGCGGGGTATGTCCTCACCAGCTTGATACAACGAGGTCCGAGAGGAAACGCATGACCACCGAGGCCGCGGCCACACGTCCTGCCATATGTTCACGCTTCACGGTGGCTCCGCCCGTAGCTGATGGTGGCGCTTGGATCTTGAAATCTGAGCGCGGCGACGTACGCCGACTCGGGAAGGACCTTGGAAGGTACCTGGTCGACCCCTCGCCCGAAACTATCTGGAACGAGGATGAGTTGGCGCTACTATCGGGCGCGGCTTCTCGCTTGCATTTGCATTGCACGAGCGGAGACTGCGAATGGGAGACGCCTGGCACCCGTCCTGCGACAACAGTCCCCAGGATCGCTGTGCCCAGCGCACTAAAAATACAACTCAATTTACTGCGATTCAGTAGAGATCGCAGCTGGGTCGCTTCGCTTTCAAGCACGCTGACCCGTCCGTTGGTGATGGCAGCTTTTACCCTCATCGTCCTCGGTGGGCTAATCGCTGGTCTGGTTCAAGGAGCTGTCGTCATTGAGGCGTTGAACAGCTCAATCGAGATAACGAGCCTCATCGGGGTTCTGTTGGGTGTGTTACTCACGAGCCTCGTACACGAGTTCGCACACGCCGTTCTTCTACTGAGGAGTGGGGTTCGCCCTCGCCGTTTCGGCGTCATGCTCTTCTTTTTCGTTCCCGCGTTCTTCTGCGAAGTAACGGAGGCCTGGAGACTTCCACCCCGCAAGCGAGTCGCTGTCGCTCTCGGGGGTGTGTTCTCGCAGCTTGCGATCGCGGGAGCCGCGATGATTACTGCCGTTTTCTTGCCTTGGGCTGCAGCCCAGCCTCTCATCATTTTTGCAGTCGTGACCTACATCACCGCGGTGTTCAACCTGATCCCGTTCATCAAGTTGGATGGATATCTAGCGCTGATGGGAGGACTCGACAAACCATTTTTGCTCGACCACGCTAAACAGGCTTCGCGCCGAGTTCTTTCCAGAACTCTTTTCGGTTCCGAAGAGAACCACAAGGTTCATCCTGCGATGCTTATGTATGGGATAGTGTCTGCAGTCTTTCCGTTCCTCGTCTTGGTCATAGTGCTGAGAACTTGGTTGGACATGATTCAGGGCTGGGGTCTCGTAGGAAGCCTTCTCATAGGTTGCCTGATGATCTATATCGCATGGATGCTCGTCTCAGCTGCATTCTCGCTGCTACGGGAGATGGTGGATCGCTCGATCCACCCTTGGAAGAGCGCCTGGGTGCTCGCGGCGACGGCAGTGGGACTCACACTGCTCATGCAGACCCCACTGCAGTACTCGGTTGTCGGTGCCTATCAGGTCGATGAGGTCGGCGATGTCAAATTTCTCGCGGCAGAGACGATCGACCGGGACCCATTGATAGAGGGCGCGACCGTCGAGTTCCGTCCCCGCGGGCTCATCACTACACAAACACAGGGGACGGCGCGGCTGGGCGCCGCCGAAACTGACTTTGCGGAGACAAGTCCTCTGATCTTCGGCCCCGTAGACATGTCGCTGGTTGATATTCCACTCATGCAAGTCCTGGAAATCAACCTCGATGACGTGGCGATGCTCGATGGCGCTCCGGCGCAGGGCCAAGCCCTGGTGGAAGGGAAGACAATGCCTCTGTGGGAGTTCCTGCTCAAGAAGGGGTTCGGATCGGGATTATGAGACACGCCTGCGACGCCGCGACCGAAACCAAACACGCGATGAATGGAAGACCGTGATGACCCAAATTGATGAGGGTGTGGCTGTGCATGCCACGAGCTACTCCAGTGAGTGGACCAAGACCGAATCAGGAGGGTGGCAGTTCTGGGAGCCACCCGAAGGTATCACCTCCGAGCAGGGTTGGAAGGTGCACGTCTCGTTCCTACCTCGTGACTACGTGTGGGTCACCCGAGAGCTGCGTGAAGTCGCGGTCGCACATCGCCGCTCCTTTAAATTCGCGACCGATCCTATGGAAGCCATGCGCCGTGTGACGAAGGGGTTTAGTCGACTCGGAGCAGGCAAACAGTCGTGCATATATACGGTGGACGCCGAAACAACGCAAGCGGTGGTTGAGGAGCTCGCCGTGCGGCTCCAGGGTCTCGATGGACCGGATATCCTTACCAGTCTTCGCTGCGCCTCGGAACCGATCTTCGTTCGGTGGGGATCATTCACTGAGAGGTACATGGCCGATGATGCGGGTCGAAGGGTGCACGCGGTTCTTGCTCCCGACGGATCCTTGAGAGAGGACCAAAGAAAAATTCGATTCTCGCTGCCGGAGTGGGTGCCGTCACCCGAATTTGTTGATCGGAGTCTCACCCGACGCGCTCAATTGGGTACCGAGCTTGCGGCTGCTGGTCTCCGTGTGGATTCGGTTTTGCAGTACAGCACCGGGGGTGGGGTGTATCGGGGCCGTTACTCAGACAAGGACGGCGAGGTACTTCTTAAAGAGGCCCGGCCTAGTGTCGCTTTCGATGAGTCGGGAGCCGACGCCATCATGCGCCTGAGGAAAGAGTATGGGGTCCACCGCACCCTGCAAGATGTAAAAGGCGTTCCACGTGCCCTCTCCCTAGAGACCGGTAACCGGCATCTCTTCATGGTGCGCGAGTACGTGCAAGGTGAGCCACTTAGCGTCTTGCGCGAGGAACGCAGACGCGCCCTGCCTCTTGCATCATTTATCGAGTGGACAGACGATGTGCTCGCTGGTGTCGAGACGATTGTCACCCAGATCCACGACCTTGGTTGGGGGCTGAACGACATCAATTCTGGCAATGTCATAATCGACCCAGCTGGTGCTGTCAGCCTAATTGACCTCGAGTCGGCCACACTGCTTGACAGTGAGGATACGACCGGGGTCCTGCACACGGTTAATTTCACGCCCGACCTGACGGCTCGTGGCCTTGAGCGAGACTTGAATTCGCTCGCGGCGCTTACCCTCTGGCTCGTGCTCGGTTTCGTCCCCCCTGCAAACTCACGCTCGCTTGGCTTTGTAGCCACACTTACTAAGTCCATGGGGCTTGCGTCTGTGCGTGTCGAGGCGGCACTTGCGAGGATGCTAGAGATCGCGGTTCGCAACGAAGCACTTAGAGGACAGGCGACCCACGGCACCCAGGCGGTCGCCATCATGCCAGGAACTGTCTCGTCTGAGGCGGAACGGACAGAGGCGAGCATCCCGGTCTCCGACGAAACAACTCTTCGTGACTGGGTGGCCAGGGTGGCCACCACGAGCCTTGTTTCTGGGCAGTCTCCAGAAGATGCGGACCGGGGGTTGTGGAGTGGCCTTCTGGGTGCAGCCACGGCCGTAGGCGCAACCACGACCTCCGAAGAAACTGCCGTCGCGGTTGACTGGTTCATGCAGGCAGAGGCCGGACGGACCAGGGACGAGGCCGATGCACTAGGCGCAGGGCTCTCAGAGGGAAACTCCGGGATCGTTTTCTCGGCAGGGGTGCTTGGCAGACCATATCCGGTCGACCAATGGGTTACAGCTGTAGTCGGAATGCTTGCCGAGCGCGATTATGACCGGAGTGTACTCAACGGCCTAGGCGGAGTGCTTCTTGCCTGTATCGCGTGGGGGGAGCGAGCTGGGGACATCGTGGAACCTCTTGCGAGGGCGGTCAGCGAGCGGATTCTAGATCCGGGCCAAGGAGACGCGAGCCTGGGGCTGTTGAACGGCCGGGCTGGGGCTGGCCTCACACTTCTCGCGGCGACGCGGACATTCGGAATCGAAAAAGAGGGTGAGGCCATGGAGATGCTCACCAGCTCATGGGATTCCATGTCGGCACAAGCGAACGTCTCCGCCCGCGGCGGACTGGACGGGCTCTGGGGTGTAGCAGCAGTGATGAGTCTGACCAGCGCAGGGCGCACCACCGCCTTTATTGACCGCGTGACGGAGCTCGCCAAGTCTCACGCACCAATGTTGCATGCCGACATTGGCTTGGAGCGTGGAGTCGGGGGTACGTATATAGCGATGGAGACCCTGCGTCGGAGACTCGGCATTGCTTACGACGATCAGCAGCTCCGAGACGAAGCGTGGTTACTTATGTCGCGCGTATTCGAGTCAGCCGAAGAGTCTGCAACGTTCGGACCAACCCACCAGGGATTCGGGCTCAGTCGCGGTAGCGCGGGGCTACTCACCGGACTTACGTCCGGTGCTGATTTCTTCCAGAATCTGTGGAATCTTGACTGATCACGCCTACCGATCCGTGCTGGGAACCGGGCAAGGGCTTGTTCGGGCTTTCGAGTTGCAACGGCCTCGACCGCCGGATCGACCGCTGTGGCAGTTCCTCGGTGTGCTGACGGGGGAGGCTGGAGTTGGATTGGCTGTCGGTGCGGCCGGAAGCGACCCATGGGACGTGTCCAGGCGAGGTGTAGGCGAATGTGTGGAGCGGTTCGCACTCAAACAGGTAGATGCCGAGCAGTGCAATCGTCCCGAGGCGCTACAGGGCCTGGTAAACCTCCCGAAGGCCACCTGGCTAGAGTCCGGGCTGATCAACCCCAAGCTATTCGAGAGCGTCGCGTGGGGAGTGGCAAGGCGCTTGCAGGACGGTCAAGCTGTTAGCGTGCCAGCCGCATTGTTTGACTACCCGTCGCTTGACGAGGACGTGCTCCTGGTAGATGCAAGCCCGTCTGGCGCCGCTAGTGCACTCTCACTACAGGAGGCTCGGCGAGCGGCAATTCTTGAGATAATCGAGCGAGATGCATTTCAAATGGCTTGGACTGGCCTGCTCCACATCGATTTTCTCGCTGCGCACGAGTACGAGTTAGCGGGAGGCGAGATCGAGGCCACGATCAGGTGCCTGAAGGGACTAGGCTGTGAGCTCTATGTAGGTGTCGTGCGGCAATCAGACTTGCCTCCAACGTGGGTCGCCGTCGCGATCAGCGATGGTTCACGAGGGCCAGCGGTCGCCGTCGGGCTCAAAGCCACGACTGACGCATCTCGCGGTATCGCCGGGGCCTGCAGGGAATCGGTACAAGTTGCGACGCTCGTACGGGGCGTCGCCAAGCGGCCCACTGGAAGGCTTCTCGCTGATGCAGATCACGCGCAAGGGATAGAGCTTCGCAAAGTGGCGCACTTAGCGACGTCAGACGCCGAGCGAGACGCGCGCGCATTTGTCTCTCGATTCAGGCGCGGACTAAAACCGGACAGTGGGCAAGCGCTGAGTAACGACAGCGTAGATTCGATCCTCTTCGCGCTCTACGGCCGTGGCATCGAAATCCTGGAAAAGGACATCTCGCATCGGCTACCCGAGACTGCGAGGCTCATCGGTTGGCGCGTCGTGAAACTCGTTGCCCTTGGCCTCCAACCACTTCGTCTCGATGAAAGGCAAACGTGGTCATGGTCGACCTCCAGACTTTCCGAGTTTGGCAACGCAGAAGAGTGCCTCATCCGAGCCCGAGCAAGTCCGCCACATCCGCTGCCGTAATAAGCACACACACCAGCCCCCGGATTGATCAAGAATCGAGAGGACTACATGCCAGAATCTTCAGTCGACCACGCTGCGTCCCCGACCACGGGACAAGTGGCAATCATGGTGCCAACAGCCTCAAACTCCGGAGTGCTTGGCGAGATGACGATCGGCGGGCAGGACGCCGTTATCACGGTCGTGCCTGCCACCCGCCCGATCGCGCCACTTTCTGAGGGGGAAGTTCTTATCGAAGTGCGCGCGTTCAGCGTGAACTACCGTGACCGAGGGATCAGCTTCGGCAATCTGACCGCGATTGTCGAATCGGGGCGGCCATCCAGATGGGCAGGATTCGGATCCGAATTCTCCGGTGTAGTGCTTGAAGTCGGCTCAGGGGTCCGAGACCTCAACGTTGGCGATCGGGTGATGCCGAACCACCATTACTTTGGACCTCAGAAGAAAACACCTGGAGTCAGCGAGGCACCCTCCGGCGTCGTCACGAACCGGGCGTCCGTGCGTTTCCAGACATTCCACCATTCGCAGCTATCGAGGCTTCCGAATGGTGCCGCGTTTGAAGAAGGGGCGGCGTTTACACTCGCAGCCCAAACTGCAGCATCAATGTGTCGCCGGGGCGGAGTGACTCATGGATCTCGCGTCCTGGTGTGTGCGCCCAATTCCACCACTTCGCAGTATCTTGTTCAGATCGCGCGCGCTAGGGGGGCCAGGGTGACGGTGCTGTCAAGCCGCGAACGAGTCGATAGTGCGGACGCGCAGGATGTCTTCAGAGATGTTTCGTGGCTCGTCCGCAAAGCGTCCGATTCAGAAGTTGACTGGGGCTCAAACCTAGAAGCAGGCTTCGACGTCGCTCTTGACCCATTCGCAGACGTCTATGGCGCCAGTATCTTTTCTGCGATCAAAGTCGGTGGGACCTACGTAACGTGCGGGTTCGCCCATCAATATCCAGGTGCCGATGCACCAAGTGTCTCGCTAGAGCAGTTTGTATTGGGCGCAATGCTGAGAAATCTCACTATTGTGACGAACTGCCTCGGCCTCGATGAGGATCTGATCGAAGCGACCGAGCTTTGGAATCGAGGTGTGATTGTCGTTCCCACGCCGAGTAAGTACACCATCAAGGAGGCGGGGGCGTTTTTCCACGGGTCGTTCATCGGGCGAAAAGCACTGGGTCGTGACGTCCTGGTCTACGCGGAGAATGAATAATGGCTTGAGGGGTTTGCTTCTCCGCAGAAGAGATCTCACCTTGGTACGACAAATTTTCCAGCCGATGTGGCATTTTAATATGGATCGAAACGAATGGAGCAAAGTATGAAGATCGTCCCCTCAGTCCTCCTGGGACTCGTTGCAACAATTGCGGGTGTCGTTGTGCTCTTGCTGTGGTCAAGTGAGACCGTTGCATGGGTTGGTGCTGCGGCGCTAATCGCTGCAGGTATCGCACTTGTGATTGCGTCGATCGTTCGAACTTCAGGCGGGCGTCCGGTGTCTCGCTGATGCGTCACATGGGTGGTCAATCCCTGACGCGAAACCGTCAGAGAACCGCATGTCGGAGATCTTGGGCTGATAGGACACTGGTCCGATGGTTGCGGTGCCGCTAGGTACGAGCATGTTCCCAATGTGATCTTCAGTCGGCACGTGAGGCTCCGGAGATAACCTCGGCAACAGCAGGCAACCAGTGCCGGGTTGAGGTTATGGAGATGCTGGAGTGCTGGGAACGCTTCTACTTGAGCAATAACAGGAGGACCAACATGGCGACTCTCAAGCGGAACTCTCCTCACAAAAGTTCGAGAGAGAGTGAACTTCGCCTTTGATCCCGTCTCATTCATCTGTCGCTTATAGTCACCTTTGTCGGCTACGCCACCGTAGGGTTCGTCCTCACGTGGGTCCTGGTAACCCTGTTCTGTATAGGGGCTTTAATGGTCCTCGCAGGCTGGGTAGTGCCTAATCTATTCGGTTACCCAGAAGGGACAATCGGTTTCGATATCAATCAATTGTCTAAGAAGCACGGCGGTGAGATTCTCCTAAGCACTTTCGTCTTGGGAGTTACCAATTGCATTGCGGACAGAGGTTGGGGTGTAGCAGTTGTCCTCGTCGCCAGTGGGTTTCTCGCGTTATTGGCAGCTGTCTTTGTATGGGACTATTCCTATCCAGATCCTCCGCCGGGGTAAGAACCACGCGGAGTTTGAAAGATGTGCCGGTTGGGGCCGGCGTCTCGTTCTGACTGCAATAACCATTCGCGAAGGCGACGCACGTGATGAGCGAAGATCAAGTAAAGGCCGCGACGATCGCCTGCGTTTGGTGGTCCTAGCGAGTAAATTGACGCGTGGCGCCCACTTGCGAACGGCGTTTGGACAGAATCGCTACCGTGCGGAGGGATTGAAGCAATTCGGTGCTGTTTCAGGTGCTGTTCGTCTGTTCAGAGAAGACCATGATTAAACGACTGTCGGCGTGACTCCCTTCGTGGACCGGAGCGTTCGGAAGGCACAGGGAGCTTAGCTGCCACTGGACAGGAAATCGTGGCCGGCAAGACTGCGCACCCCGAAGCGTGGATAGCAGGAGCGCGGCGACGACGGTCTCGCCTGTTGTTGATGAATGAGTCCACGTCGACTGCTTCCCATTGAGACTGATCGTAGTTCCGGATTTACTCCGTATATTCTTGAGCATGCGATACGAGCTACAAACAACCCGATGTGGACCTGACCTGGGACTTCGGCGGCTCATGTCATCCCGTAGAAACCCCTGATAGAACCTGACTCCTAATCGAAAGCTCTCAGCGCTGATCGGCTGTCCTACACGGCGGCATCATAGGCTGCTCCCGTAGCGGCGCACGCTGTGCGTGTGGTCGGGAATTGGAACGCTTTTTCCCTTTACAGTCTTTACAGATCAGTCCGTACTGGTCTCCTTCAGTGGAGCTTGCTTCTTGCGGGTTGCGCACCCTGATAACGCAGCGACGTCCGGACGCCACCAGCTTGCGACCGAAGTGAGCTCGCGCTTTTGCACTTTGATGCGAGATCCGCGGAATGCCAAGGCAACTATGCCACCCCTTCAGGGTGCAGGCCCCGTGGCGAAATTCCGCACCGTATCGACGGGGTGCACACGGGGCTGGCAGTGACGCGCCATCAGATGAGCAGCCGCTGCCGCACGCCTGCATGCGGTCCGCCTACTTGGTCCTCAGGCTGAGACCACTCGCGGGCCTTCCACGCCGGTCGCATGAGAGTTTGCTGTCTGCCTACCTGCCCCTTCAGTGAGACGCCCTAAATTCAGTTCGCCCCTCTTCTCCAAGGAATGTCGGATTGGCGGGCGCCGTGAGCACGGTGCGCCCGGGTGCGCGCCCGGTAGAGCGTCGGCGGGACCCTGACCTGGGGAAATGATCTAGATCAGTAGTAGTACGGGAAGTCTGACCAGTTCGGCTCGCGCTTGCCGAGGAAGGCGTCGCGGCCCTCCACTGCCTCATCGGTCATATAGCCCATCCGGGTGGCTTCACCGGCGAAGACCTGCTGGCCGGCAAGGCCGTCATCGGCAGCGTTGAATGCGAACTTCAGCATGCGAATGGCCTGCGGTGACTGCCCAGCGATATCGGTCGCGTACTCCAGTGCGACCTCTTCGAGCCGTTCATGATCCACCGCCTCGTTGACCGCCCCGGCGGCGACCATGTCCTGGGCGGAGTGCTCGCGGGCGAGGAAGAAGATCTCGCGTGCCTTCTTCTGACCCACCTGGCGCGCGAGCAGCGCCGAGCCATAGCCGGCGTCGAAGGAGCCCACGGTGGCGTCGGTCTGTTTGAACTTCCCGTGCTGGATCGAGGCGATGCTCAGGTCCGCCACCACGTGCAGGGAATGTCCGCCTCCGGCCGCCCAGCCGTTGACCACGGCGATGACCACCTTGGGCATGGTGCGGATGAGCCGCTGGACCTCCAGAATGTGCAGCCGTCCAGCCCGGGCCGGATCGATGGTCTCGGCGGTATCACCCTCGGCATAGCGGTAACCATCCCGGCCGCGGATACGCTGATCTCCGCCGGAGCAGAAGCTGTGCCCGCCGTCCTTGGGGGAGGGGCCGTTACCGGTGAGCAGCACCGCTCCCACATCCGGAGTCATCCGAGCATGATCAAGCGCCCGGTAGAGCTCGTCCACGGTGCCGGGCCGGAAGGCGTTGCGGACCTCGGGGCGGTCAAAAGCTATGCGTACGGCGGGGAGATCGGCAGTGATCCGGCCGTCGCCGTCGCGCGCTACTCGGCGGTGATAGGTGACGTCGGTGAACTCGAAACCTTCCACCTCGCGCCACTGCCACGGATCAAAGATGTCCGAGACCTTCGCGGGCAGGCTCGTGGAAGCGGGGACATTCGGGCTGCTGGAGATATCTGATCCGGTCACATAGGGAGTCTACCGAGGTCCAAGCTGGCACCGCGTGTGCGGTATTTTGACAGGAATCAGATCACAGTCGACCCGCCCGCGGTGAGGTCGGAGAGGGAGAAGATGACCGCACGCATATTCACCGAAGAGGCCTGGGAGCAGACCGCCGAGATTCGCGCCGCGATCGATGAGCTTCCGTTCCTGACGCAGCTCGAAGACGGATCGCTGCCGCGGGAGATCTTCGAGCACTATATGGGTCAGGATGCTGCTTATCTGACCCACTACGCCCGTGCGCTCGCCGCGTGCGCGCTGCAGTCCACCGATCCGGAGCACATCATCTTCTGGTCACAGGCCGCTGCCGGCGCCATCGAGGAGGAACGCGCCCTCCACGCGACCCATGTGGTGGACTTCGCCGCCGTGACACCTACCCCGACCACCGTGGCCTACACCTCATATGAACTCGGGCTGATCTCGGCAGGATCACTGCCGGTCCTCGCCGCCTCGCTGCTGCCCTGCTTCTGGATCTACGACGACGTCGGCACGCGCCTCAAAGCCCGGGTCGGGTCCTTCGCAGGTCACCCCTACGCGGATTGGATCAGTGCCTACGGCGACCCGGACTTTCACCTGCTGAGCGAGACCGCCAAAGGGATCGTGGATGAGTTGGCGGAGACGGCAAGTGAGCAGACCCGCGCCGCGATGCACCAGGCCTATTACCGCGCCAGCCAGTATGAGTGGATGTTCTGGGACGCGGCCCACCGGAAGGAGACCTGGCCCGTCGGCTGAGCCCCTGTGCCCCAGCTCCGCGGACACCGCTTCGGACGTAGGGTGCATTTATGCGTGAACTCCCAGATCAGGAAGCTCCCGAGGCGACCAGCACTGCTCAGATCAGAGCGTATTACCGCCACTTCGCGGAGGTGGAGGCTGCTGTGGTCTCCCCGAAATACGCGCGCTGGGCGGCGGGAGTGGCCACAGATGACGCGATGCTGGAGCGGCTCATGGAGCTGCCCGCCGGGAAGCGCCAGGCCAACCTGCTCTTCGCCGCCGCGCGGATCCACGGCGTGGAGGCCGACGCCTGGTCCCAGGCGCGGGAGCTCGTCCTGAGTCAATGGCAAAGCATCTCCACGACCATGCTGGGCCGGGCCACGCAGACCAATGAGCCCGGAAGGGTCGCGACGCTGAATCTGGCCTTCGACCGCATTCAGGCCGAGAGTCAGCAGCCGCTCGCGCTGATTGAGGTCGGCTCTTCGGCAGGGCTCTGCCTCTACCCGGACGCCTGGCCGACTCGCTATATCCGCGAGGGTGAACCGGATGTCTACCTGAACCCACCCAGCGGCGCGCTGCGCAGCACTGTAGAGCTGGAATGTCAGCTCAGCGGGCTTCAGCCCCCGCGAGCGCTCCCACGCGTCGGGTACCGCGCAGGCATCGAGCTCAACCCGCTGGACATCACCAAGAGTGAGGACCTGCACTGGCTCGAGGCCCTGGTCTGGCCCGGCATGGAGAACCGCGTTCCACGGCTCAGCGCGGGCGCGAAGGTCCTGAGCCAGGATCCCCCGGAGATATTCGCAGGGGATCTCAACGAGCGCCTGGCAGAGGTGCTCGCCCAGGTCCCGGCAGGGATGACTCCGGTGGTGTTCCATACCGCGGTGCTGGCCTATCTGACCCGCCAGGATCGGCACCGATTCCAGGACCAGGTGCTGGACGCCGGAGTCCGGTGGGTCAGCAATGAGGGGATCAACGTGGTGGAAGGGATCGCCGAGCAGCTGCCGCAGGAGACTGACTCAGAGACCGGCTTCATCCTGAGCCTCGATGGCGAAGCCCTTGCCCGCACCGCCCCGCATGGTCAGGGCGCCCGCGCGCTGCGTCGGTGAAACTGCGCCGCTGAAGCTGACGGCGGTAAAACTGAGGCCGCTGAAACTGACGGCGCTGAGACGAACGGCGCTAGCGCAACGGCTTCTGCGCGAGGAAGATCATCTCGGGGGAGTCATCGGCCAGTTCCTCGCGATCCCAATCGCCCCAGATCTCCACGAGCTGGAACCCAGCCTGGGTGAGTGAGTCCTGTAGTACCTTCAACGGCCGGTAGCGCAGTGTTTCCTCGGCGATGATCTCGCGGGAATCGGGGAGAAGATTATGCGCCCGCGCGGTGATGAGGTCGCCGTCGTCGGTGTCCGCCGTGACTCCGGCGATCTCCATCCAGGAGGTGAACTCCCCACCATCAGGGTGGGGAAGGGTCTCGCGAGTGGATTCAGCGTCCCAGGCATCGAGCTCCAAGGCCGCAGGATTGCGGGATTCGAAACTCAGGTGGCCTCCGGGTTTCAGCGTCCTAAAGGCCTGGGCAAGCACCTCGTCCCAGTCCGCGCGGTCCAGGAAGTACTGGGCCACATGGCCTTCCATGATCACCGCGTCTGCCGCCGCAGTCTCCAGCTGATCGGCGAATCCATGGATCCAGCGGACCTGTGCCTGCACCTGGGCCTGGGTGCTGCGGGCGCGTGCGACGTCGATCATCGCGGCCGAGGGGTCCACCCCCGTGACCTGAATGCCCTCTTCGGCGAGCATGACGCCGAAGACTCCGGTTCCGCAGCCGATATCGGTCACGTGGGTGGCGCCGAGCTCCTCCACCAGCTCGAGGTAGAACTCGTGGTCCCAGCCGCCGGAGTTCTCCACGTCGTAGATCGCGACGAGCTCAGGGTCCTGGGTCCAGGCGAAGGCCGCGTTCGTGGCGGGCCCAGCCGCATTCTCCGGGGTTCTCATCTCAGCCGCCCGCTGGCACCGAGGTGATGGGCCAGGAAGGCGTAGTCCCAGGCGCGTTCCTTCCAGCCCTCGTAGCGGCCGGAGGCGCCACCGTGACCGCCGTCCATCTCGATCTTCATCACGATCGGTGCCTCACCCTGCTGGTTCTCACGCAGGACCTGCACCCATTTCGCGGGCTCCACATAGAGCACCCGAGTGTCATTGAGGCTGGTCACCGCTGCAATGGCGGGATAGCGAACTTCGCGGATGTTCTCATAGGGGGCGTAGGACTTCATATAGCGATACACCTGCTCATCGGTGATCGGGTTGCCCCACTCCTCCCATTCCAACGCCGAGAGCGGCAGCTCCGGATCCAGGATGGTGGTTAGATTGTCCACGAAGGGCACCTGGGCCAGAACCGCCACGTACTTCTCCGGGGCGAGGTTGGTCACCGCGCCCATCAGCAGTCCGCCGGCAGAGCCGCCGAGGGCCGCAACCCGGGACGGATCAGCCCACCCGGTGCTGATCAGGTGATCGGTTGCGGCGATGAAATCCGTGAAGGTGTTGGTCTTCTTCAGCTTCTTGCCGTCCTCGTACCAGCCACGCCCCAGCTCGCCGCCACCGCGGACATGGGCGATGGCAAAGACGATGCCGCGGTCCAGCAGGGACAGCCGAGGGACCCCGAAGCTGGGATCCATGCTCATCTCGTAGGAGCCGTAGCCGTAGACCAACGTCGGGTTGGACCCATCAGCGGAGACATCCCGATGGTGCAGCACGGTCACCGGGACCTCCACCGCGGTCCCGTCGGCGCGGGCATCACCGGTGGGTGCCCAGATCCGCGTGGCCCGGTAGGCGTCGAGATCCACGTCATTGACCGGGGTCTCGCGGCGCAGCTGCGGCGTCGCGCGGAGGTGATCGATGTCGCAGATCCGGGTGGGGGTCAGCCATGACTCATAGGCCACCCGGAAGAACGGAGCTTCATATTCTGCAGCGATGACCCCGCAGGTGAAGAGCTCATCGTCGAAGTCAGGTCCCGGGAGGGTGGAGGTCGGCACCGGAGCAGCGCCGGCTCGAGCTGCGCGAAGTGTCTCAAGTGAGAGCAGCTGGATCGATTCCACAGTGTCCCGACGTGCCGCAACGATGACCTGTGCCGCAGTCACGCTGACCCCCTCGAGCTTCACGGTCTCCTCATGCGGAAGGACCAGCTGTCCGAGATCCAGCGTCGGCGCCGAGGCGCTCTGCGCGGTGAGGGACTCTACGTCACTCAGGGACAGCGCATTATTCGGCCCCTCCTGGTTATGGGTGATCAGCAGCAGACGCTCGCCGTCGATCTCCATCGGGTCGATGCTGTGCAGGATCCTGCGCTGGGCACTGATCAGCAGCACCGGTTCAGCAGCAGGGTCGCTGATGTCCAGAAGCCGGGACTCGTCATATTCGGAATTGCCTGAGATGATCACGAGCTCACGCTTATCTGCGGAGAGCCCGATCCCGGTCCAGAGCTGTTCATCGGTGATCTCGAGGATCAGTCGGTCATCCTCCGCGGCGGTGCCGAGGGCGTGCATGTAGAGCCGGTAGGGACGCCAGGAGGCATCGGCCACCATGTAGTAGGCGCGCTGCCCGGAAGGTTCCAGGACCGGCCCGCCGTGCACATTTCCGATCTCCTCGGGCAGGTTCTCCCCGCTGGTGAGGCTGCGGAAGCGCACGGTGTAGTGCTCATCGCCAGAGGTGTCCTCGGAGTAGGCGAGCAGGGTCCCCTCGGCGTTGAGCGACATCCCACCCAGCTGGTAGAAGGGGTGTTTGGCGGCCTCGGCGTTGGTGTCGAAGAAGGTCTCTTCGCCCTCGAGCGCCACACCGGCCGCGACCTCTGGTGGGGTCCAGGATTCCTGCTGGTCCGCGGTCGAGGCATCAGCGGCAGTGGTGACCGCGGGGACCCGGCAGTAGATGGCATGCTGCTCACCCTCGATCGTGCGGGTGAAATACCACCAGTCTCCGCGCCGAGACGGGACGGAGAGGTCGGTCTCCACGGTGCGGTGCTTGATCTCGTTGAAGATCGACTCGCGCAGCGGCTGCTGATCTGCGGTGATGGCCTCCGCGTAGCTGTTCTCCGCCTTGAGATGGGCAATGACCTCAGGGGAGTCCTTCTCACGCAGCCACTCGTACTGATCGATGAAGGTATCACCGTGGTGGGTACGTTCGGTGGGGATCTTTTTGGCCTGCGGAGCAGTTGAATCAGACATGTGGCCATTCAATCAGACCGTGCCGGCTTACTCCCCGGCGCGGACCAGCCCACACTCATAGGCGTAAACCACCATCTGGGTCCGATCGCGCAGGGTGAGCTTGGTGAGGATGCGTGAGACGTGAGTCTTGACCGTCTGCTCAGCCAGGTAGAGGTCTCCGGCGATCTCGCCATTCGAACGACCCCGGGCGACGGCGGTCATCACCTCCCGCTCCCGTTCGGTGAGCTCGGCGAGCAGGTGGGTCTCGCGCGGCGCGCTCGAGGGTCGCGCCGCGTAGTCAGAGATCAGCGTGCGCGTGATCTTGGGTGAGAGCAGCGCGTCACCGTCGGCAACCACCCGGACGGCTTGGACCAGCTCCTCAGGGGTGGCGTCCTTGAGCAGAAAGCCACTGGCCCCGGCGCGCAGGGCGTCAAAGACATACTCATCAGCATCAAAGGTGGTCAGCATCAGGATCCTTGGCGGGACACCGTCCATGTTGAGGATCTGCCGAGTCGCTTCGAGTCCGTTGACCTTTGGCATACGGATGTCCATGAGCACCACATCCGGGGTGCTCGAGCGCACCATCTCAACGATCCCCTCGCCGTCGTCGGCGGTGCCGGTGACCAGGATGTCGTCTTGAGCATCGAGCAGGGCAGCGAAACCGGCGCGGATCATGGACTGGTCGTCAACAATGAGCACCCGGATCACTGGTGTTGACGGGAGCGCCGGGGATTGCGCGGAAACGGTGTGCGGCATAGTTCAACGCTACCCCGGTACCGCTGGAACAGATGCCTGTGATGTGATGAACACTATGCTCACCAGCCCAGGATCGGTCATATGCAGCGCGTTCGTCCCGATTCCCTGATTCGTCGGCTCCTGCGGGATAGCGCGTATGTCCTGCCAGGCCTGCCTATCGCCCTGTTCAGCGCCAGTCTGCTGCTGTCACTGTTAGCGGTCTCGATCGTGACGGCCCCCATATGGGTCGGCGCTCTGGTCCTGCCGCTGACTCTGGTGACCGCCTCTGAATTCGCCGAGCTCTCGCGCCGGCGACTCCAACGCTGGGGCGCGATCCTGGCTCCGGTGAGCTACCGCCCTCGGCGCGCTGGGCTCGGCGGTCGGTTGGCGCCCGTGGCTGACGCGCGCCGCTGGTTGGATCTGGTCTTTGAAACAGTGCTCGCCCTGCCGGTGAGACTGGTGACCTTCACGGTGGCCTTGATCTGGATCGTGATGGGTCCGGTCGGGATCACCTACTTCTTCTGGTCAAGCTTCGTCCCCGGGGAGCGCGGGCTGATCCTGCTTCTCGAGCTGATCGTGCCAGGCCTGGTGCCCACCCAGGAGATCTGGCAATACGTGCTGGACTCGCTGGTCTTCCTCATCCTCGGCGTGGTCTTCCTGGTGACGCTGCCAGCGGTGATGCGCGGCCTCGCGGCCCTCGATGCGCTGCTTGCCACCAGTCTGCTCGGCGCTCGCGGGCGGGGACGGCTGGTCCCGCTGGAACACCCCCAGGCGCACCCGCTGGAACGCACACTCTCCCGCGTCGCCGTCGGACATCCGCCCAGCAGGCCGCAGGACTCTGAGTCCTCCTTCAGCGCAGCATCCTGGTCATGGATCGGCATCTGTTTCGCGGCAGTGGTGTTGTTCCTGGTCAGCTGGCCGCTCACCACGAATATCTACGGAGTGCATCCCGCCTTCGCCATGGTGCTTACCCTCGCGCACTGTCTGAGCCTGGTGCTCACACTGAAATTCCCGTGGGCCGGCATCGGCGCATCGGTCATGGCCTCGGCCGCCATGATGGGCGCTACGGGGGAGTCGGGGGTGGGGATCTGGCCCTGGCCGGTCACCGCGATGCTCATCCAGTGCGGCGTCATCCTGGTCGCGGCGCTGCGCCTTCCTTGGTATTGCGCGGCAAGCGGGTGGGCCGCCAGCGCGCTGCTGACAGTCGCTGCCACTGTGATGGCAGCCCCACGGCTGCCCGAGGGAGCAGTCAGCACCGGCATCGTCTTTGCCTCGGTCGGGATCGGCGTCGTGGTCCTGGGAAGTCTGACGCGGCAGTGGATCCTGGACGCTGATCGGCTCGAGGAGTCCGAACGCACCAGTGCGCAGCAGAGCCGGCGTCGTCGTGAGTTGGAGGAACGCAACAGGATCGCGCGCGAGCTGCATGACGTCGTGGCCCACAGCATGTCCGTGATCAGCGTCCAGGCGGCGACGGCGCGGTACCGCCTCCCAGCGATCACCGCCGAGGCCCAGCAGGAGTTTGAGGAGATCGCGCGGTCCTCCCGACAGGCGCTGGGGGAGATGCGGATGCTCTTAGGCACCCTGCGCAGCGATGATCAGGTCCCTACGGGTCCTACGCCCGGACTGGCCGAGATCTACTCCCTGGTGGAGGCCACACGGGCCTCCGGCACTCCTATCCGAGTCACCGGGCTCGACGTCGTGGAGGCCTCCTCCGCCGTCGGTCTTGCGGCCTACCGGATGGTCCAGGAGGGTCTGAGCAACGCGCTGCGCCATGCGCCCTCCTCCACGATCGAGGTCAGCGCCGAACTCTTGGGGGACGACTCGGCTGACCCCACCGATACTCGCCACCTGTTGATCCAGGTCCGCAATACGGCACCGCCGCATCCGGTCTCGGTGCCCGCACCGGGAGCTGGCCTGGGGCTGGAGGGGATCCGTGAGCGGGTCAGTGCCGTGGGCGGCACCGTGGAGACGGGTGATACCCCGGATGGCGGGTATTTCATTCGCGCCTCCTTCCCGCTCTAAGTCCGCCACCCCCTACCGGCGTAGGGGGTGGAGATGGCTCCCTCGGGTGACGCGCTGGTGATTCCGGCTGGCTACCGTAGAACTATGACAATCACTGAGACACGGTCGGAGGCCACGCAGGGCCGCCCCGAGCGGACGCGCCCAGCCGGCAATAAGCAGGTCAACGAATTCTTCGAACTCGCCCAGCGGGTCAAGGATGAAGGCCTGATGGACCGCGGAGCCTCCAGCTATGTGGCTCG
>Ga0265797_10002587_pt1 | contig 30135 bp, 40 predicted proteins | sample P2T30metagenome_FD_192433 | JGI IMG/M metagenome (GOLD analysis project Ga0265797, IMG submission 192433) | Plant litter microbial communities from East Loma Ridge, Irvine, California - P2 T30 | ecosystem: Environmental > Terrestrial > Plant litter > Unclassified | place: USA: California...
CTACAGGCCCCAGCGACGAGAAGCCAATTCAGCTCCGCGCCCAACCCACCGCCAACATGAGTGCCTCACGCTCCTACCAATGCCTCTCCTGCCGCTTCAAGGACCTCTCCGTCACCGCCCCCAAAATCGCCCGCCGCCAATTCCACGCAACAATCCCTAAACCCGCCCGCAAATCTGCCTTCCCCAATGTCAAGGCCGACAAGCTCGGCCTGACCGAGCCCGCCGTCGAACACTCATATGCGCGCGTGCGCCCCTACACACAGCGCGAGAAGGAGCTGCTCGCCATGAAATACACCCCGGACCAAATGGAAGCGATCGAAGTCGGCGAGGCCTCGATTGGAGATGAAGACTTGCGGATCCAAGGAAGGCCTAGGACGGACCCCATGCGCATCAGCTACTTTGACGATTTCAGCAAAGTGCGGCCGATGATTGATTTCCCCGTGGAAGGCGCGCAGGAAGAGGACGTGGCGACCCTACTTAAGACTGCGCCTAAGATTGCACCCTCCTCCACAAGCAAGAGCTTTAACAAAGATCCACTCCGCGAGCGAGAAGATGAGGAACTGGACCCGCGCATCCTGCGCCTCAGCCAGCAGACTGGCATGACTCCCAAGGAAATCTCGAGATTGCGCGTGAAGAACTTGGTGAACCACCGTGTCGTCAACCAGACCCGCATGGGCAAGATCCAGAGCTTGTACTTTTTGACGATTGCCGGAAACGAGAATGGCATGCTGGGCATTGGCGAGGGCAAGGCGGCGGAAGACGAGGACGGCAGGAGGCAGGCGATGATGAACGCCATCAGGAACATGAGGCCTGTGCCTAGGTACGAGGAGCGCACAATCTACGGCGACGTCGAGGCGAAGGTCGGCGCGAGTGTTGTGCAGCTCTCTGCTCGCTCACCAGGTATGTGTTCAATACACCCCACAAACAGCCAAAACAAAATTACTAACAATCGATCCAGGCTTCGGCAACCGCTGCCAACACCTCATCTACGAGCTGGCCCGCGCAGCCGGCATTTCAGATCTCGCCGCGCGCACCCCGCGCTCAAGAAACAAGATGAACGTCGTCAAAGCCGCTTTCGAGGCCCTCATGTCACAGCGCTTGCCCGAGGAAGTGGCAAAGGCTCGCGGCAAGAAGATGGTAGACGTCAGGAAGGTCTACTACGGCGGCAAGGTTTATTGAGGAGGTTTAACGACTTTTTACTGTTCAAAAGGAATAAAAAGAGAAAGGGTTGAGTCCTCTTGTATAATCTTATGTAACTTTAGCGATATTTTTTCTGCGGCGGAGCACGCGCGAAAAGAAATGCATGCTTGTCTGTCCCGATGTGTTTTTGAGCCATCTTTGTGCTGGAGTCGATTTTTACCGGAACTCACTGGGAGCCAACTTATTGTTACCACATGCAGGCTTTGCACGCCGCGTTCTCGTTACCTTCGTTTGCTTGCAGGCGGTACTTTGGTAGGTTCGCTGGCACTCTCAAGCATGCTACAGTCACACGCTCACCATGCACCACGAGGCCGAGGGAGGCCAAACATCACAACCAGACACGCGAAGAACATCAATCAAGAACTCAGCCTGGACACTAAGTCACAAGACATCACCAGCGATCGCTCATGGTGTAGATGGAGACGTAGTCTTCGGGACCGAGACATGTATGATTAGCCAAAAATTCCAATTTCAATTTCAACCTCAGTACGCTTTCTGGGAAAGACCAACCTCGTCGTCTCGCAGTGCAGTGGCCTTCATGCCGCTCAGCCAGCAGTATCGCGTCCCGTAGAACGCCGTTTTCGTAATCGCATTATTTCCGCCGCTGACATCTTTCGCTTTCCGCCGTCTGCCACCGTCTCTGTGAGACAGCAGTGACAGGCAGCGTACCAAAAGCCAATCGACCATGCCCGACAGCTCTCCTCCGCCCACAGCACTCAGTAGCGGTAACGCGTAGAGTAATCCTTCGGACTCACAACCAAACCCCTCCCCTTCTTCGCCCCCTTATAAATCGTCTCAATAATATCAATAAGCTCCTGCTTGTCCTCCAGCACCCAATTCAGCTTGTTATTATTTCCCGTGCCGAAATCGCACATCATGTGCTTGTTCCGGAAGAAGAACATCATCGTCACCGTGTCGTAGAGTTCGTACATCTGCTTGAAGTCCGGCACTTGGTCGAGGTCGCAGACGTAGATCACCGCGAAGTTTTTCACCCGGTCCGCGATTTTGTAGAGGACTTCGTCTTGCCGCATGCAGTCCGGGTCCCAGTCGCGGCCGAAGCGGATTACGACGAGGCGGTCTTCTTCGGACATTATGGCTTGGTCGACGTGCCAGCCGGTGACGAGGTGGGGGATTACGACGGAGCCCATGGTTGTTGGGAGAGGTGTTGCGTGATGGTGGTGGTGGTGTTGGTGATGGTGCGAGAAGTCGAGGTAGTTTTGTCGCGAGTATGGTTTAGAGTTTTGTTTTTTTGGTAGATGCTGGCGCGAGTCGCGAGGGTGATTTTCTGGTGGTGGTCGTGGTTTTGTGGAGAGTTCTGGAAGTAGTGAAGCTCCGTCACTGCCCTCTTTGAGCTATTGCATGTGATCGCGGCTGCCGCACGGACCTATATTGAACTCATCGACGCCATCTGACAGGGAGGAATTGATGCTCATCCGTGAAACCAAATGTGAAAAAGGGCGAATAGATGTCCCAGCTACTGAATCTGTCTGCTCTTGACAGTTTTTCAGTCTTCTTGAGTTCCTCTGGCATCTTGATGAGCTGGGCGTTTTCTCATCATGTGCTATCGATCAACCTGGACTGTGGTCTCGTGAAATGGGATATCATCCAAGTACTCTCAACAGAGCATAGAAACAAACGATATAGCTTTTTGTAATGCTTCGACTATCATGTACATCTCAGAATACAAGGATGAGGCACATACATGTACATGTACCAACAATGCGAAGGGGGATTCGACGCATCAGAAACAGCACCAACCCTAACCCTACATATGTGGATGCTTACATGCACATGTGCATGTGTGCATTTTGATGCCCCTCGGCTCGTTATAATCAATTCATGTGCATCTCAATTTCACGAGGGGGGATATGACAAGATAAACGATCACACATGTTTGTCAATACATGTATCGTAGCCAAAACGTTTACCGTCGAGGGCTGTTCCTGCCCACCGCAAGCTCAAGCGTGAAGGACATCACTCCAGACAGAAAACACATGCATCACCACGATGAAAAGGCTTACAAAAGAAACACAATATTCCATTGGCACAATCTAACTCGAATCCTTACAACACGCGACGGCCTTGCGGCAGTATCTGGTATCTTTCCGTATTCCCATCTTCCGAAACTCCATCCGACAAATGAAATCAGAAAGCAAAAATCAAGAACACCCCTATCTATATCCCTGAACGCATTCTCAACACCAAAAGGAACCAGCCCAAAGGATGTGTAAGCGACAGTACTGTTTGTTTGTTCTGTTTGGTGTTTTTTTTTTGGTCAAGGTCCGGTCTGTGGAGCCCTTGACCTTTCTCTCTCTCGAGAGGGTTTGACGAAGGGAATGGGTCCTCTCCTTGGTCGTCTGTTCGAGAGGGGAAGATGACTGCGAGTAGTCGAGATGCCATGACTGCTTGGATGAGCAGCACTGACTGACCAAGTGCCCGTCAGGACTAGCGAGTCCTATCCTTGTTCATGACAGAGGTAGAGACATCTTCCTTCGGCATCGGGGCGCCGTCGTTGTGCACTTTGGGCTTCGGCCTGGTCATTTGAGGAGCATTGCCGCCGTTGACGGAGACGCCGGAGTCGGCGCGGGATTCTCTGGTGTTGCCCATGATGTTGGTAAGAGGGGTGTTGGGTGGTGGAGAGTCGAGATTGGTTTGCTGTTGAGTTGTGGTGGTGAGTTGGTCGTCTGACTCGGTGGTGGATGGCGGTGGAGAAGGTTTCTTCTTGGAGGAGTCGGGTTGCGGGCTGGATGATTCGGGTTGGTTGGCCAGCGCGACTTTTATTGATGGGTTGAGGTGGAGTGATGAGAGGTTGTTGTGATGAAGTGGTTCAGAGGCCGGCTCCGAGGTGATGAAGTGTATTGATGATCAGGTGTGTTGGTATTGCAATATGGATCCGTTTTATGACAGCGAGTTCCGATCGTTCTTATAGTGTGCACAAGACAGTAGGCGGAGCTCGAGTGTAGAATGCTGGTCAGGGCTTGGCGCTAGGGTATGTATGATGTCTGTGGAGTGAATTGTTTTGTGATGGGTTTGACGGGTTGGTGCTGGGATAGTCGATACTAGATATGTGGGTACGGAGGTTCACAGCAGGGAGGTGAGGGATTATGTACTGGTTACGAATGAGGACGCCAGGGGACATGAGGTCACCTTTTTACCTTGTAGTAAGGTAACGCTCTTGCACCGCCCACGAATGCCCAACACCGGGGCGGCGAACGCTTTGCCTGAGTGCATGGGCAAGGACTACGTAGTCCCGCTGGGCGCGCTCGTTTTCCAGGCAACGAGGAGGCTGAGCGACGCCCAAAGCGCAAGGCAAACCTCCAGTAAGAGGGCGAAGGGGACAGGGCAACTGGCACATGGAGATCAGTGACTCACGGCGGGCGATTGAGCGTGTCGAATGTTTTGTTGGATGGCAACGCAAGCGGGAAGCTCGAGCAAAAGTCGATGCGATGCCGAACAATACCACCAGACGCACGTCGCTGCGCTGTACTGCATTACCTGCGTCTGCGTCTTGCGTTCCCGCTGCCGGCGCACGTACAAGCAAGGCCGTGGGCAGCTTACGCAGGCACCCGGGTGTGGCCCAGCATCATTGGGCGTGGTTGTGGACGGGCCGCAGTCCGTGATGTGTGCACCCCAGCAGGGCGAGCAGGGCGATGCAAGGGCAGAGGCCGCCCGAACGGACGGCAGAGGGTGACTTGGTGTGTCAGGCGGTGCTGACAGGCTCACAGGCTCACAGGCTCGCTCGACAGGCGAATTATTATTGGGAGAGACGAAACGGAGGCCACACCTCTGGGACCGTGGTGGTTTCGGTGGGTATGGGGCCAGTGATCGGGGCAGCCTTACCCGGGAAATTGGACGGGCTGCAATGGAGCACATCGACGGTGCTTCTACTGTCTTCCCTGTGTTTTGCGCCGGAAATTAGCGAGCCGCAGAACCCGATGTTCACGCACCTGCAAGACTGCCAGTAAGGAGCCGTGGGAGCGCCTGTTCGCAGTCGCGTCGCTGTTTCGTCTCACCACCATACACGGCTCTCGCCTCCTCCCGCTGCGAGTGGCACATGGCATGTCTTGGCCCTCACTCCAACGCTGAGCCCCGACTGGAGGATGCCGTTCCTGCGCCCGCTAGCCGACAATCGATACGAACTCTAGCCCCGATCATCTGAGCCGCCTAGAAAGACAGGGCGACATGGGTATTTCCAACCATTCCATCGGGCTGTGAAGAAGCCCATCGAAAAAGGCGTCTCGCTGACTGGCGAGAGAGGCCGCTCTGTTCCTCCTCGCCGTCTAGTCAACCTTCGCCTTTTTGCGACATTTTCTCATTGGCAAGGCATCGGCGACACCGCCACTAAGAAAGCGCCTCGCACCTTGGGCCGGGACTTAGCCAGGTCGGGTAGCAGCATCGTGGCGTCTGTCGGCTGTCCAGACTTCAGCACATCGCTCTTACGCGTTTGGAGAAAAATTATCACGTGTCGTGCATGTCGTTCGCGGCACGATGCAGACCATGACTTGCGTTAGAATGTAAGTATCGTCTCAAGCAAGTACATGTACTCAGGTAAGCGACATGCTCAGCCATGGAAGCATCGCAGATCTCTGCACCGCCAAACACAATTGGAGCCGTTCGGCAGACCGAAGACGCTTTCGAGGTATGTGCCGTCTGTCTGCTTAAAGTGTATGCAGATGGTGGCAGTACTAAACACGATAAGATGCACGCTACCTACAGCCAGCTGCACTTTCCCCTGATGGCGTTCACTAATACACAAAAAGACATCGCCAGAATGGGCGTTTGTATCCACATCTGGAACTAAAGAGCATCTAGCAGCCGTTGATCTTCTCAAAGCGGAAGATCTCGACCATCTGCGTCCGAAAATATGCACTTTCGAGCGTCTTGTCACGCAAGATAAGGTCAACACACTCATTCGCAGCGGGACCGCCACCTGGGCGTACGGTCTTTTCCATGCTTCAGATTCTTTCATGAGGGCTGTTGAGGTGTTCTGGGCTGGCCTTGAGATTCATGGACGCCAGCCACAAGCATACCACTAAGCGAATGCATTGGAACATGGACTCAGCACCGCATACTGCACACGCTGCTTTGGGATACCAGGCGTCTTCGACCCTCGCATACATTAGCGCAGACTCCCCAGGTAGATATCCATTTCTGCGTCCTTGCTGTCTTCGCTAAACAGAGTTTCCACTTCCCATATTTTCATTGTCCACTTTCTTTAAATCTGATCTTTTGCCCACCTCACCTCACCTATCATACACACATCGACACGCCTTCCTATCCTTGACACCAGGACGCCACCATGCAGTTCACCAGTGTCCTCACGACACTTGGTGCGCTGTTCGCAGCTGCCGCATCAGCTCAGCAGTATGCCGGCGAAATCATCGAGACCAACTTGCCCAACGTCCCCAGCGCTGAGATCGCCTACTTCAAGATCCCGGGTGTTCAAGACAGCAACAGCAAGAAGGCCGCGAACTTGACTTTGATCAACTACATGTCCTACGGATCCAACGGCAAGCGTCTGGTCGAAAGCAATGTCCAGAGAGCCGTGATCATCGTTCACGGTCTGAACAGAGATCCCGGCACTTACGAATCGAACATGCTGAGCGCGCTGGCCAAGGTCAAGAGCGACTCGAACATCAACAGGGACTCTGTTGCTGTGATGGCACCGTACTTCCCCAATGGTATGTGTACGCTGTGATATTACATTGCTTCGAATGCTAACACTATCTCAGGTGACGACAAGGGTAAAGGTTACCCGTGGACTGAAGGTCTCAAGCCCCAGCGTGGCTCAACCACCAGCGCCCTGGTCTGGAAATCCTCGCAATGGTCTGCTGGTGCAAACAACCAGTACCCGTACTACTCGCAGACCACCTCGTCTTACACTGTGCTGGATACTCTTGTGCAGTACTTCGACGACAGGACTCTCTTCCCGAACATGAAGCAGATTGTGGTTGCTGGACACTCTCTTGGTGCACAGACTGTTCAACGTTATGCCGCCATTGGCAAGCAGCTCGGCACGAAGTCACCAGTCACCTACTGGGTCGGAAACCCCAACTCTTATGTCTGGCTCGATGCCAACCGTCCCTTGTCTACGACTTCTTGCCCCGAGTACGATTTCTACCGTGATGGTTACACCAACTTCACTGAGTACCCTAGTAAGCCACTCCATACTAACGATCAAGACCACCAACTAACACTGCAAACCAGTGACCTACGGCCAGAGCCTTGTCTCCTCGGGGCGTCAAGCTATTATCGACAACTACCAGAGCAAGCAGATTGCCTACGCTCGTGGTACACAAGACAAGGGCGATGACTCGTCTACCTGTGCGCCTTTCACAACCGGTGGAAACCGTCATGAGCGCTTCTTCAACTTCATCAAGGCCTTCCCAGCGAGTTGTGCGGACTCTACCGGCCGCAATTGCGACACTGTCGACTTTGTCAACATGGGCCACGACGCTGGTGGAATGATGGCCGCTCCCGCTGGTCTTGCCCGCCTGTTCACTGACAATTTCTATGGCAACGGCAACCGCTCTTACGATTTCGGATACCCCAGACTTGAGGCTGGTGATGATCCTTTCCCCGACCCTAGCCTTAACTCGACGAGCTCTTCGGTGAACAACAACACTTATGCTGGTAACTTGACTTATGGTGGCTGCTGGTCCGACACCGGATCCACTCGTGCACTCGCCATCATGGCTTACGACAACAGTGCTAACACCATCGAGCTGTGCACTGAAACTTGCGTGTCGAAAGGCTACAAGATTGCTGGTCTTGAGTTCGGATCACAATGCTTCTGCGGCAATGAGCTGAAGTACGGCACCACAAAGGTCATCGAGAACTCTTGCACCACGGCATGCTCTGGCAACAACACCGAGATCTGTGGCAACAACCAGCGTCTTTCGATCTTCTCCAACGGTGCGCCATACGTTTTGGCTCCTGCAAGCTCTCCTGATACGATCGGCAAGTTCTCTTACTCCAACTGCTACACCGACACGAGCCCCCGTACTCTTCAGGGCAAGTACACGTCTGGTGCCTTCATGACTCTGGACTACTGTGCCGACTTCTGCTCTGGCTACAAGTACTTCGGTACTGAGTACTCATCTGAATGCTACTGCGGCAACACCATCAACGCAGCTGCCAAGATTGCGACCGCCAGCGATTGCAGCTTTACCTGCGCGAACAACACTCTGCAGTACTGTGGTGCTGGTAACCGACTCACCTTGTACGTCAACCCTGACGCACCCGATGTGCCCGTAAGCAGCACTACCAGCAGCTCAAGCACTCCTGGTGCTACCGCCGGCACTGGCCCATCTTGCCCTGCGTCTGATGGTACTGTGGTCAAGTCTAAGGGACTTGACTTCACCGTTGAGTGTGGTATTGATCACGCGGGCGGCGACCTGACTTCTCAGTACGTTGCGAGCTTCCAGGAATGTATTGACGCCTGTGCCTCCAACACTCAGTGCGTTGATGTCAGCTTGTCTGGTACTGCCTGCTACTTGAAGAAGACACTCGGCGATGCAAACAAGGCTTCGGCGATCTGGGGTGCCAAGCTCATGACTGGTGATGCTTCTTCTTCGGCCGTCAGCTCCGTCAGCTCGAGCACGGTGTCTTCCACGTCGCAGACCTCCTCTGGCGCGACCAGTTCTTCCGTGAGCTCATCAGGAAGCTCGACTACTTCGTCGACCAGTGCCACGTCTACTCCTTCGAACATTGCCTGCCCCTCGTCGGACGCTACCATGTATGTTGGTGCCAGTGGCCGCAACTTCGTCATCGAGTGCGGTATTGACCACCAGGGTGGTGACTTGACCAGCAAGTATGTCGACAACTTCCAGGGATGCATTGATGCTTGCGACCAGACTCCTGGCTGTGTCGATGTCAGCCTTTCCGGATCTGCTTGCTACATGAAGAAAGCCCTGGGACCTGCTGTCAGCGCTTCGTACGTATGGGGTGCTAGGCTCGATGTCTCATCGAGCTCGTCAGCTAGCAGCTCAGCCTCCTCCACCAGCTCCAGCTCCGTCGCGAGCAGCTCATCTTCAGCTTCATCGACCGTCTCCCAATCGTCAACAAGCGCCAGCTCGAGCGCCTCCGCCAGCGCAACCGCCGTTTCCTGCCCGTCTGATGACGCTACCACTTACACTCTGGCTTCCGGCGCTTCCTTCCTCATCGAGTGCGGCATTGATCACCAGGGAGGTGACCTGACAAGCAAGCCCGTGAAGTCCTTCGCGGAGTGCATCGCTGCTTGCGATACCACTGCCTCTTGTGTGGATGTCTCTCTTTCCGGAGATATGTGCTACATGAAGAACGCTGTCGGCGCTGCTGTCAAGGCTAGCTGGATCTCGGGCGCGAAGCTGATTCCTGCTTCTTCTTCTTCTTTATCCTCGGCCAGTGTTTCGACTTCGTCTTCGAGCAGCGATGTTTCTTCTTCTACGAGCAGCGATGTGTCGACTTCGACTAGCTCGAGCTCGTCATCTTCGTCGGCGGCTTCTATCGAGGCTACTACTACATCGAGCTCTGCGTCAAGCACTAGCCAGTCGACCACGACTTCTTCTGACTCTTCGGTCTCGTCTTCGGCCTCGTCGTCAACCACTACTTCGTCTGAGGCTTCGCTTCCTTCGTCGACCTCGACTTCGTCTGAGTCGTCTCCTTCGGTCTCATCATCGACGACTCAATCTAGCCCCACCAGCGAATCCCAGAGCCAAATCTCCAGCTCATCAACTTCCTCTGACAGCTCCTCGTCGGCTACTTCCCAGTCAACATCGTCTGCGTCTTCCAGCAGCAGCTCTGATTCCTCTTCCTCGTCAAGCAGCAGCAGCAGCAGCAGTTCCGAGTCGACTACTTCAGCTCCGAGCACAAGCACCTCTTCTTCGTCTTCGAGCAGCTCCTCGGCGGCTGTCAGCACTCCTGAGTCCACCTCATCGGTCTCGAGCACGACATCCTCTTCTTCCTCATCAAGCAGCTCCTCCCCGGCTGTCAGCACTTCTGAGTCGACTATGTCAGCATCAAGCACAAGCTCGTCTAGCAGCTCGTCAGCGCCGGTCACGACATCTTCCGCTACAACCCTTTCCACCGCAGTCAGCAGCTCGACTTCCGTCTCAACCTCTTCAGTCAGCAGCTCCGCAGCATCGCTTCCCTCAGGCTTCTCATACGCAGGCTGCTTCATCGACAGCTCCTCCAAGCGCGCACTTCCTGTCCAGATTGGCACTGCCACCACTCAGACGCAGCAACAGTGCGCCATGAGCTGCCAGGCCAAGGGCTACAAGTACTCTGGTACAGAGTATGCCAACGAGTGCTGGTGCGGTAACTCAGCTCCTACGTCTTCAGCCCCGGAATCGCAGTGCAACATGGCCTGCAAGGGCGATAGCACGCAGAAGTGTGGTGCCGGAAGCCGCTTGTCCGTCGTCTCGGACGACAGCTGGAAGCAGACTTTCTTCGCCACGCAGAAGTCTGGTGACTACAACTTGCTCGGCTGCTACACTGACTCCACCGCGAAGCGTAGTCTTCCCAGCTCTGTTTCCCTGGCTGCTTACGGCGGCGGCGCCAACGCTACCATCGCAAACTGCATGTCAGCCTGCAAGGCTAGAGGCTTCGCCTACTGCGGTGCTGAGTACTACTCGGAGTGCTACGGCAGCAACACTGCTCCTGCAACCACTCTGGCGGGCTCGGAGCCCTTGGCTGCTGGCTGCAACTACCCTTGCAAGGGAAACAGCAGCGAGAGCTGTGGTGGTTCGTCCCGCATCATCGTGTACACCACCAACTTGTCCTGAACAGGGTGGTGACGAACATCGGCAAGATCCGGGAAAAACAGAACAAAGGCTTGCGATGAAGTAATTTCGCTTCTGATCACTCCTGTTGAAAACTAATGATTCCATTTCGCATTCGCCAAAGTTTTTGGCTGTTGGACATGCCGTCCCTATCTCTTTTTTCTTTCTTATATAATGCAAAAATATACATGTCATAGATCATCTCGTTACAAGCTTCCGTTAACTTCTCCATCACCAAACTTCCACCCGCTCACCAAGGAATCACCTTCCCAAAACGATCATAATACTTCCCACTATCACCCTCCCCCCACTTCTCAATCAACCGTACAATCCCCTCCACACTCTCACCAGGTTGAATCGCCCCTTCCTCCTTCCCCCTCACCAACCCCGTCTCCACCCGCCCCGGATGACACAACACCCACACCACCCCAGGAACATCCACCGCAAACGACCTCACGATCATATTCAACGCAGCCTTACTAGCCCGATACGCATACGCCGAGCCCGCCGCCGCATTCGGAAGAGCATTATTAGCAAGACTACCCATTCGCGAGGACATCACGATGACTTTGGGCTGCGGCGCCATTTGGAGATTTGGTAGGAGAGCGCGGAGCAGGGAGAATGTGGCGACAGTGTTGATTTGAAATGTGCGGGTTAGGGTTGAGAGGTCCATGACGGAGAGGGTTTCGCATGAGGCGACGTTATTGGGGTGGAGGTCTTCGGGGGCGGGGACGAGGCCGCGGATGCCGGCGCTGTGAATTAGGAGGTCTATTGGTTGGTTGGAGAGGGAGGTGGCGAGGGAGAGGACGGCGGACTCGTCTGTGAGATCTAGAGTGCAGGGATGGACGTTTGCGTGCAGGCTTTGGGTTGGCTGAATGTCGAGGGCGAGGATCTTTGTGGAGGGTTGAGTGCGGTAGGCTTCGACGAAGGCGGCTCCCAGGCCGGAGGCGGCGCCTGTTATGAGGATTGTTGGCATTGTGGTTGTGGTTGTGGTTGTCGGCCGTTGCCTATGTTTGGGTTTGTGGTAGCTTCGCGAAATTCGTGCACCGATCTCTAGAGGGGCTTGATTGAGGAAGAGATCTGGAGTGCGAATTTGTCTGGATCTACTGTTCAATCGAGAATTAAAGCTGGAAAAGTAGTTTTGATATTGATAGAGAAGAAGTGATGTGGTTGAGGTTCAGACGCCGACTACCTTGGACCCACTCAGAAGTTGCCACTTGCGACTGCCGCCCATCATAGATCATCATGAAAGCACAATAGACACGCATTCTTGTACCGAAGTCTCTAATCTCACTCCGGCTGATCAGGACCTCGTCTCGTCTGTTTACAGACTGCTCGCGCCAATGATGGCCAACGAACTCACGCGCGGCATCTGGGTCTGGAACACCACCACCATCTTGAGCTCTGCAAGCCAAATCTGCGACTTAGTGGCAGGCACCCAACATATCGGAATAAGCGATATATACCTATACATGGCCCCATCTTTCTACAGTCAATATACGGCCACACTTCAGAACCTCATCTCTAGCGCCTCATCCGCCGGTATGCGCGTTTGGGGGCTTGATGGCGATCGCGGATATTTAGACGACTCCGTTGGTCCATCAAATTTCTACGCTGGTATCGAGAATCTCATTGCCTACAATTGCTCAGTGAGAGCCAATGAACGCTTTTTCGGCCTCCAAGCAGACATTGAACCGCAAGACGATGCCACGCACACATCTTTCCACAACGAAGTTGCCGACAGCGCTTTAAGTACACAGCCAGGATCCGGCGCATGGCAAGCAACCCAAGCGCAGGATCGCGAGATGCTCATGCGTAGCTGGGTCACTATCCATCAAACAGCGCGAGGCATGCTGCATGCCCAAGGCCTGCGTTTCGGGGCTGCAATGATTTTCTGGACGCAGTGTTATTGCGACGAGGAGGTGAGGGTGAGTTTCCCCGGGAGCAGAGACAAACGCCAGGGCGTGATGAAGTACATGATGCCACTGCTAGACGAGTACGTGGTCATGAGTTACAATACCAGCCCTTCGAACGCTGCCAGTCGCGTCGCTGTGCAGGCAGCCTATGCGTCCACACTACCTGCTGCGTCGAGGCCGCGTGTGTATGGATCGATGGAAGTGAGCACTCGCGTTGGTGCGAACGTATCGTACGGTGATACTGCCGGCAAGAACTCGAAGGCGATTGTGATGCAGGACATGGCGGTCATGAATGAGGCGTTGAGACAGCATTCGGCCTTCAAAGGCATTGCGTTCCACCATTGGGAATCCTGGCAAGCGATGCCTGAATAAATGCTTTTACCCCGATCGCAGCACTACTTGTCGACTACAAAACTATATCAATTTTGGAACGACAACGGAGACAATCGAATGGTTTTAAGCAGCATCAACTGAACTCGCGAGCGCAAGGCTTTGACAGCGGACCATCCTGACATTGCGACAATCATATACAAATGCGACAGAGCAGTGTTGCTGCCTCAAATGCTCCCAAGTTCGACGACAACATGCGCGCTTGCAAGCCGACGGTGGGGATGCATGTCAGATTGGTAATCCGGCTTGCATTTGTCATCCTCTACTTCTTGCGACAAAGAAGCTTCGTGTGGCTATCGCATTACGAACCAATCGCTTTCTTGTGCTCTCATTGTTCCAGACCAACCTTGATATGCCAACTCCTCGTGTGTCTTGCTCGCAGTGTAGGGCTGCCAAAGCGAAGTGCTCGTACGTTGCCAGCAGCCGAAGCTGTACGCGCTGTGCAAATCGTCGAGTAGCTTGCGAGCTCCCAGGACGCCGTGTGAGCTCTGCACAAGAGCCAAGTGCCAACGACAGTGATGGTTCAAATTTACAGAGTGCGGCGCTGAATGAACGTATCGGCAAAATCGAACAGTTGCTGGTAGAGCTGAAAAATGCCATGCCCATGTCAGCACGCAAAGCAGATGACGGAGACCATTCAGTGGACGAATCGATGCATACCGGATCATCAATGCCTAATCTAGCAGTCGATCAGTCTTCAATCCCAGATTCTACGAAGCGACTTCTTCCAACACGCTGCTCCCTTCCTCCAATGGGAGAAGGTCAAGCCCTCTTGACTGACTATCTACGCGACTTCAACAGCAAAGTCCCTTTGCTAGCCCCTGGAGCGATTGTATCTCATATGCGCGATTGCTACTCCGGCGCGGCGAAAGGGGTCGCTTCAAGCTGGGTATTGAGCTACTTCGTGTTCGGCATCGCACATCGGCTCCGGGCGTTGGATCCTTTCATCAGGTCTGACGAAATCTTCAAAGCTGAGCAATACTTGGACAAATGTCTCAACAGCTTCTCTAACGTATTGCTGGAAGAGCCAAATGAGAGGATTGTTCAATGCCTCCTCGGGATCGCTATCATGCTGCAAGACTCGCCAAGGTCTCACCGTGTCTCATCTTTTGTCTCTATAGCATTGCGGATGGCCCAAGAGCTTGGCTTTAACGAAGCCGGCCTCTCACGAAGCAACAAAAAGGTGGCGAGCTACCTCTTCTGGATTTCTTTCTCGATGGACGCCAATCTCAGCATGTGCACCTTGAGACCAAACACGCAAAAGCATGCCGAGATCCTGATCAGCTTGCCGCCTTCTGACGACCATGACTGGTGGAGCATGCGTTCAATTAGCGATGACATGCGGATGATTGGATCTTCAGGAACCAACTTCTTCTTTTTACACTGCAGCCTCGCAATTATTCAGGCTCAAGCGCTTGAGGAAGTGTTCTCTCCGAAAGCGAACCTGCAACCTGATCAGTATGCTTTTGCGCTTCACACTGTGACTACAAAGCTGGCAGAATGGCGCAGGGATAATCGTATGAACTTAGCAGAAGGTTTGCAAAGCGATGAGTTACTACATCTTGCCATGATCGAGGCGTCATACTTCCGGACAATGTACCAATTCATGGCTTCTCAACAGATTGGAGTCATCAATTTTCGATACGACTTGTTCTCGCATGTCGCACTAAGAAGCCAGAGATATTCAAAAGGATCAGCTTTCGTCGAGGACGCCCAAAAGCTCTTGTGCTTACTTGCTTCGCCTCCGATTGAAATTTTGAGCATGAACCGGTGAGAGCCTCCGAGTACGTGTAAACCTGTGGCACACTTAGCTGACTTGTCCCAACTATAGGTCCATCAACAGAGCATGGCTAGCAGCGCTGTTCACGGTGATCAGCCCTCTCGCAGAATTGACAGGCGATGAAGACCAAGATGTTGGACAGCTAGCGGAGATAGTGTCGCACGAGCCCGCACTTCGAACTCTGGAGCTCACTGCTCAGAAAGTAGAAGATGATGATCTGAGGCTCTCGGTACAATATTGCCGAGAGCTGTTTGACGATGCGGCGCTCAGGTGGTACTCGACGCAAAATGTCGAACGGCACTGAGACGGACACAGGCGTATGTGGAAGACCGACCCGCTTGCTTCGGGGCATAGCAATTTTGACTCAACAAATAGGCTTCTTAGAGCGAGCTGGGAGAGCTCAATAAATAATACAATGATGCTGATAACGTAACTGACTGCTTTGCCGAACAATCAATGCTGCATCAAGATTCCAGAATTCCTTTACAGATCTGTACATGACCTCCACCCCGCTTTCCATCTGCACACTACATCCAGAGTTCCTGGGCCAATCTGGCGGTGATACCGAGCAGAACGAACGAACTGGAAACCCAGACACCAAATCTGATCGTAACCTTGTTGACGCTGACGTGAATAAGACTGTGAATGACTCTCAGGCCAACGTAGCCCCACGCCATACGAGTAGTGACTTTGTCGTTGACGTCCAGCAGGGTCAAGGCCAGGACTGCTGCATAGAATTGAGTGGGTTGCTCCAAGAGGTTGTTGAAGTTGTCCGCAGGCCATTGGACGAAGGCCGGAAGTTTTGTGGCCTTTTCTTGCTTAACCTTCTCAGGATCGAAGTCGATGTTGTATTTGGCGAGGGCCGGGGTTCTGCGCCAGTAAAGAAGACCTTCGATTGCGAAAGTCCAGAGACTGAGACCGACGAGGGGGCCCAGGAGAGGCTTGCTGCCAATGACGAGGGGTGAGGACATAATTGCTGAGTGCCGAGCAGTGCTGACGTGTTGGTTTGATCGGAGGATGTATGTGGAGAGAAGGGTTATCAGTGGGTATGGAGATAGAAGCGAATTTCAATACGGACGCAGGCGCAGAACATATGGGCGAGGCTGAGTGCTTAGAAATCGATAAAACCTTGACTGGCACGGACATGAAGTCAATCATAATTCTTTGACCGAGCTTGCTTCAATTGTGTAGTCGTAGACATGGGTTCCATCAAGCCGCTGACGTGAGCATAGACATAGGCTTCCGAATTCCCCTATCTCCCCGGAAGCCCGATGATTTCACGCCGAACATGACAAGGAGTAGCCACAAAATCCATGCATTGACAGGGTGCATTCTTTACGCTTATGAAGTTAGCAATGGTCTTTGGCGTCATACGAGGGGCTAGAATCATCCTGCTAGTATCGTGAAGTTCGATCAGGCAACATTGAATAGATCAAAGGCTGGAATCACAGGGCACGTATTCCGAGACTTTGGCCATGTCATACCACTTGTACTCCCCGATCTTCCGCAACGTTCTCCCTTTTGACAATCTACTGACTCTGCACTTACGGAGAAGCGATCTGAGTCGGCAGCAATTCCGCTGCTTATGCAACCTTTGCCAGCAGGAGTCTGATGATAAGGACTTAGTTCAAAAGAATCCAGCGGTGCTAATATATAAGAAATGCTGCGTATCCACATGACTGATATCTCCAGCTCAGTCATTTCGAGCTCACTGGTCTGCAATCATACATCAACCGACAGCCCGACAGCATGTCTCAACCCAAATCGATCCTTATCCTCGGCGCTGGCGAACTTGGTGACCAGATTGTCTCGAACCTAGCAACTCATCGAGCTCGGAGCACAACAGAGCTTACCCTCCTCCTCCGCCCCTCAGCAATTGAGACTAAGGATGAAGCCAAAGCAGCTAGGAACGCTCGGTACAGACAGCTCAATGTTACAATAATCCCTGGCGACATAGCAGCCGCCAGCGGGTCCGAACTGACCGAGCTCTTCAAACCGTTCCATACAGTCATCGGCTGTACCGGAATGGAAATGCCTCCCGGCACGCAAACAAAAATCGCACGCGCAGCACTTGATGCTCGCATTGCAAGATTCTTCAAGAATACCTATACAGCCAGGAGAGGTCTGAAGACCATCTCTGTAGAAGAGTGGGCTAAGAAGAACTTGTCGTAATGTTGGTATGTTCATGTTGAAGTAGCAATCTGCAGACTTCGTGGTTTGGGGAGCATGTCAGGTAGTACCTTCCATGTAAACTCGCGTATTTCTACATTGCTGACCCCAGAGAACGCCATTTTCCTGACTGCGTCGTTGTTCCCGTGAGCTCTATCGCGTCGCATCTCCAAACCCAATTGATATCATTCGTGTGCCTCAAAACAGCATTCCGTCCCCGTTCAGAGAATCGAATGTGATATTTTCGAAGGTCATGGGATCAGACATCTCCCCTGCAAAGAGCTGGTATAAATCAATCTGGTTCGCGTCCGGCGGCATCGCCATGAACGGATTCGTTGAGGAAGCACCATTGGATGCAACGTCTGGCCATTCTGCCGCGGTTGTGGCTTGCTCATTTGCGCTTCCCCCATATGTGCTCGTCATGTCTACAACTTGGTTAATCAATCATTGAAGGCAGAGTCGGCGCGAAAGGGGAGACTGCGACTTACCACGATATTCACACATGGCGGACAACTCGTGGATGTACTTCCAGCAACTCAGAACAAGACCATTCTCAGAGTCCAAGTGCTGGAATACCACTTCCGCTTTCTTGATCAGTGTCTTCGCGTGTTGAATAGCTGCCCAGTCAAGCTGGATACTTTCATGCTGTAACCAAAGCAAGCGCGCACAGATAACAAGAGCTGCGGTAAATACTGGCAGATTCTTTGTAAGCGGCGAACACTCGTATAGGCGGGTTTGATCACTCACCATAGTACAGGGTGAAATACCAGGCTCCTAGGTTGTTCTTACTCGTGGAATCAGTTGTGATCACAGTGTAGCATATATCAATGGTAGCCTCCGCCGATTTGACGCATTCCTCGGTCTCGGCCATAGCCAGCTGGAAGAAGTATGGAGGGTGGTTGACTTCACCCTCTTGGAAAATATTGACGATCGTAATGCTGAGGAACGGTCTGAGGACAAGTATGCTCAAATTGTGATACCTTAGCGAGAGTATGACACGAAGTCGATTCACCTGCGTATTTTCGGCCAGTATTTCGGATCTCGCGTCGCAGAGACCGATGTATGGAGGGAGGCTCGAGGCCCATGTGCGAAGAGTTTTACGGAACTCTACAGAGGCCTGTACTGTGTTCAAGTCATCCAGGTCATTATCTTTTCGTTCAGCGGTCGTTGAGTACTGCTTGGCCAAGGATTTACTCATCACCTGATATAAATCGAAAGATACGGCAAGGAAGTCACCAGGGATGTCCGCTTCAGCTTCCGTCGTGCTTGGGTTCTGTCGGAATCTCGCAGACGATCCCCAGTCGACCGCTTGCTCGTCGGGTATACTCGCTGGCCGTCCAAACGTGGCACTTAAGACTTTGTCAAGGCAGTATATTACTATCCACGTACGGCGTCGCATCTCGATCTGTGCTGGATTCAAGTCTTTGCCAGCACCAGGACAATGCAGACCAAGTGCCATAGCCGAACGAGTAAGCAGACCATATATGTTCCAGGCTTGCACTGAGCGTTGGGTACCTTGACAGTACATGACCACCATGAGTAGGTAATGGACTATCTCGAGGCTGATAACATGCCTCGAGAGATCGCCACACAGGCCAACAGCCCTCCTATAGTATAGATCCGCTCTTTCGAAGCGTTTCTTAGCCAATGGAAGGTTTTCTCGATCGAGCATAGTGGCCAGAGCGAAGATCATGTTCAGGTTGCCCAGCCAAGTCCTCCGAGTGCTTTTGAACCCATTCTCAAGACACTCTGCGTGGGTTTTCCTTGTCGCGTCCTCAGAGATGAAAGGAAATACCACACCACAGGTATTGAAGTACATATCCAGCAATCTGTTCATCTCTGCCACTCCCGGCAAGGAAGTCATGGAAGTTTCCGTGGACTGTGGTGGGTTGGATTGCGATTGACTGTGATTCATGCTTGAGGCATTACCATCGTTGAGGGAGCCGGCGTGACCCTTGGTGCCTGGCATCTCTATGGCAGAATTTCGCGCGGAAGCCACCGCTCGTAGCAGGAGCTGGGTGAAGTTGATGTTGGAAGATTCACCATAGAAGGCCGAGGTATGTTCCTCTAAGAACACCATGGCCATACCGTTGACGGCCGCATCGTCGTCCTGCGGCTCTTCTAGACCAGTCACAAGCGGCGTAGTGGTGTTGGCGTGGCTTGGAGGCTGTGGACATATCTCCTGATCTAATAGCTCTGCTGCACAGCTGCCTGGATTGTTTTCGGCACAAGGTGTGAGATGGCCTCTGAGTACATCGCTGAGTCGCTGGAGTTTGCCTTCCATGTCGGCCATGCGAGCATTCAGATCGGAGATGTAATCCTTCCGCACGACGACATTGGTGGCAAATTCGCTGGACTCATACTGACACTCGAAATCGAGCGAGATGCAGGCCGAGCATGATGGCCGTTGTCCATCGCACCTGTTACAAGCAGTTTGTCAGTGAGAGTCCCTGCCGACCCTAGCTCAAGCCGAATTCATCACATACTTGGACTTGCGCGTGCGACAAGCATTGCAAGCAAGGCCAATGCGTCGCCGCTTATTGCCTGAAGGCGCGGGCCCTTGGTTCTGTTCCGCGCCCTCACGTGATAACTGGGGCGACATAGTATTTAGGCCTTGTCCGTGGAGACGCGGCGACCAGCGCAGTCGATGGGGAAAGCGAGGAGGAAGAAGCCGGTGATGCGAGCTCGCGGTGATAACGGATGGGCCTCGGAGATTCCGCCGCCAAGAGGGAGGGCTGGTTTTGTTTCCATTTGTCAGGCCTTCCCGTGGTCTGTACCTCAGACACACCTCAATCACAAGGTGAATGCGACTCGGCTAGGTGTCGATTAACTAGATCATGCGTTCTCTCGCAAGATGTTATATAGATCGCACTCGTCGCACCAACATGGATCTTATTCCATAGAAATACCATTGTGAGCCACGACAATTCATTGCAAACCACGAAAATCACCCGAAAGAACAATGATGTTCCTGCAGGTTGGTTAGCTCGTCAAATCATGGCAAGAAGTGGTCGCAGAAAGCTGGCCATCCGCGAGGCGACAATAGAAAGCCATTGCCATAGCAACCCGACCGAGAAGGTGTAAGGAAGATGGGCAGACGGATGTTCGGGAGGATGATAGGTGGGACGAAAGAGTTGGAGTTGTGGAGTATTGTGCATCACAAATCATAGCGAGATGAAAGACTTCAGGATAAGAATTGCGCATGGATGAGAAGATCCATTCATTCTGAATGAGCTCAATAGATCGATCTTGTGCATTGTAAAGTTGACTATCATAACGTTTCCAGAAGGGACTCTTCATTTGCTCCTGAAATTCATTCCAAAGGGACATTTCACATCATAAGTGCCCCGCTATCGTGATCCATGTTGTAGAGAAGAAGTGATCAACGTTCGATGCGGCGAGTTCGTTGTACTGATCGCCGACAATTCTTGAGGAGTAGTTGTCAACTCCATCTTCGTTGAGGCCAAGGCCTTCCCGAAACGATCGATCGTGGCCGTCCCAACCTAGACGACTACCTAACCGATGGCAGTTTGCGATACGGAACATTTTTTGACCTTAGTAAGCTGTATAAACCCATCGGCTATCCTTTTGTTGGCATGAAAGTTCTCACCTTAAGGACTTGGGGACTAGTTTCGCAGTCAGTGGGAAATGTATTGAGGAAGGAGTCAAGGTGGTAATTTACTCTGTCTTCTGTAGACATCCTGTTTGGTATCACCTGGTGGTTGGTAGGGGAAGTCGTCGACGTCGACCAACCAACCGTGACCCAGGGGGCCGTAAGCTGGAATGCGACGTTGAGTTCACGGCAAGTATCGACAAGGCCGTCATGCTTGTGGAAGGTCTCGAAAGCAGAGTATTCTGCCAGAAATGCGTCGATCTTGGCGACTGTAACGAGGTCAGAATAAGGGGCATTTTTTTGTTTTTCGGCTCAAGGAACGCCTGGATGTTGAGTCTCACTTGAGTCTGCTTCACGTAATGTAGCTGCTGAGCATTCTGACAGACCAATATACTTCGTCTTGTCTGCCTTGCGGATCGAGTCCAGGGCAGAGATAGATCCCTCGAGTGTTGTACCTACGCTGTTGTATCAGTGCATGTTTCGAAAAGCGGCTCTGGTAACTTATCACGGTCAACGCGGTGCAGGTAGTACAAGTCTGGTGCGAAACCTAGTCTCTCGATAGTGCCGTCGATGTGCGTTTGTATGAGCGAGGCGCTGTTGATAGCATCGTCTTCGAAGACAGCAACACCACACTTGGAAGCGACTATCGTGCTCATTAGATAGAGTTTGAGAACGCTTCGGGATTATTAGCATACATACGGAAGATCCTGTCGCGGCAGTCGTGCTTCCTGATGAAATCTCCCAAGAGCTTCTCACTCACGCCGTTAGCGTGAGATACCTTCAGGGAAGACACAACTGTTAGCGAACCGGCAAGATAACTGTGGAGCGGACGTGACATACGGCGGTATCCCAGAAGGTACAGCCGAACTCGAGCGCTTTGAGAAGCACAGGCTCGGCTTCTTGGTAGCTAAGACTGCGACCGAGAGCAGAGCTGAGGCCCATGGCCCCGAAGCCTGGTACTCGGTCATCTTGGTCCGAGGACTTTAGTGTCTCGACCATCGTATTTGTCAGACAGGAACAAAATTGAAGTCTTCAGAGTGTTTGATTGCATGTTGAGGTTAGCACGAGGAAGAGGTTCGAGTCTTCACGGATTAACTGTGGGCAAAGTACGACTCCAACAGCTACTTTTCACAGCGCGGAGGTAGCGGGTAAGTGCCGAAGGCACAATAGGGGCATGCAGGAAGGGGAAAAGCGTCATGTGGGAATAATATGTTTACGTTGAGCCGCTCACCATCATAGAGCAAGATGAAAAGGATTTTCTAGACTGTGTAGTTGTTAGCAGCAACTGTTGGTTGACAAGATATATGCCAGACCTCGTGCCTTTATCAGCGCCACGACTTCGTCAAGCAGCATTGGACTCAGAAACAATTGAATATTCTCGGACCTCCGCCTTAGCTGACAAAGCTCGCTGATAGTCATTGCCGATGATAGACTGTTGGAATTTGAAAGACATAGCGAAAGAGAGAATCATTGTTCTGGTGGCACTGGGGATGCCTTGTGCGGGGCATCCTTCGGAGCTCCGGTACGCCAAGTGCTTCCTTTGTAATAGCAGCAGTTCGGCCATACAGGTCGTAAAGCGCGAGACTAGAGCCAGAATAAAATCAGTAATTAATTTGTTCTCACTCGTTAGTTGTCCAGTCTCATGCGTATAACTTAGATATATAAACTCAAGGCAGAACGCCAGTACACGATTCATTCATTGCATTTCCTCAATCCCTCAGCGCACACTTCATCCAATCGATCTTCCAACGAACAAGAAAATTCACAAGTCATCAGAATGTCTTTCGATAGATCCGACCCTGCTTTGACTTACACTCTTCCTTTCCAGTTGACTAAGAAAATCCATCGGGCCGTGCCAGACAACTTGCAGCCCGAGAACCCAGATCTCAATGCCCGCGGCAAGATCGTTGTGATTACTGGGGGTGGGTCGGGCATTGGAGCAGTGAGTTTGCCTGTATGATCTGCCAGAATGAAACTGACTTCGAGTTCTCTGTCAGGCGGTCGCCCGCGTATGGGTCATGGCCGGAGCCGAAGGAGTTGTCATCGCCGGGCGTAGACAAGAAAAGCTTGACGAGGTTATCGCCAGCACCGAGCAGTACAACAAAGGATCGACTAAGGTCATCGGAGTCAAAACGGATGTCAAAATCGATATAGACACCGAAAATCTGTTTGAGCATGTCAAGACGACCTTCGGACGCCCAGCAGATGTTGTATATGCCAACGCCGGCTGGGTCTCAGAACTCAAGCCTTCTGCAAAGGAGAGCGTGAAGACATGGTGGAGCGTGTACGTAAGTACAAATCTCCTCGGACTTGAGCGTGATATACAGAGAGTAACAAATAGCAGGAAGTCAACGTCTTAGGCGTTCACAACACCGCAAGATCTTGGATCAACAGCCAACCCGATTCTAGCAGACCAGTCGGGACCTTCATCAATGTCAACTCGGGTCTGGCTGGGTATTTGATGCCTGGCAATTCTGCTTACGGCTCATCCAAGATTGCGGCTCATCGATACATGGAGTTCCTTGACCTTGGTGAGTTTAGCTTGTTGGATATGGCAATGCTGCGAACGGCTTGACTGATTTCTTCTAGAATATCCAACACTGCGGACGTTCACGATGCTTCCAGGTATTGTCCCTTCTGATTTGTCGGACAACGATGCGTTCACTCCATTCGCTAAAGACGAGGGTGAATTGACCGGCGTTCTCGGTCTGTATCTGGCTACAACCCGCGGCGACTATCTGAAAGGCTCTCTGGTCAGTGTCAATTGGGATCTGGAGGAGATGGAGGCGCACAAAGAGGAAATTCTGGGAGGACTTCTGAAGATCAAATGGGTTCCCGTGCTACCTTGCAGCGGTGGGTCTGGGTGGTGATCATTTGACAATTATTGCGGACCAAGGAAGACCATCAAAACATACGGAGCTTACGCCGTCGTTGAGAGTTTATGCCAACATTTGCAAGCAAATCACATCCCGATGTCTTGGATAGCTTTCCAGATTATGACTCTCGTCGGCTGTGGGAAAGCTTTCCATCTCGTCGGGTTAGCTCTGTACCATGTTCCGAGCATAGAATAAACGAACCAAAGACTAAAATCTGTTTATTCGAGTTGTGTCGACTCCCAGTCACGTGCACCGGATATAACCAGGCTGAAGGCCGGCCCTCTCGCAAGGAGATGCATATAGAGGACGGCCGAACAATTCGCCGTCGCGGCTGTACCGGATCACTGAAGCCTGAAAGATATGCGAATGCGAGGCCGATCTCCATTGAAGGAAGACAAGGAGTGGTGAAAGACCGCATTGTGCATGTAAATATGCACGGTATGGAGCTATGGAGTTATGGAAAGTGGAGGCCCTGGACCAACACCACATGGTCCGTGCAAGATCTCGAAACATAAAAGCAACCATGAAGCACCCTCTTTGAGACTGTAGTATTACCCAACAGTCTTCGCATACACTCAAAGGCCTCACAGTCACATTCTTCCATCGCCGTAAGACCTTTTGGCGCAGCTATGTGGAACCCAGCACCCAAACCAAAGACCAATCTCGGATACCACCGCATTCTCAGTCCGAGGGCTGCAGTTCGCGTCTCCCCACTATGCCTGGGAGCGATGAACTTTGGCGATGCTTGGAAGGGCTTTATGGGGGAGTGCGATAGAGAAACCACCTTTGACATTCTCGACCACTTCTACGAGAACGGCGGTAATTTCATCGACACTGCGAACAATTACCAGAATGGTGAAAGCGAGAGATGGATTGGCGAGTGGATGGAAGAGAGGGGCGTGCGAGACCAGATGGTCATTGCAACTAAGGTAAGCTTGTAACTTTCATTGGTAATCAGAGCATGTTGACAGGGAATTTAGTTCACGACGAACTACTACTCGGGCGACGATGACAGAACGATCAAGAGCAATTTCACCGGCAACAACACAAAGTCAATGTTTCTCAGTGTCAAGGCCAGCCTGAAGAAGCTCAAGACAAGCTACATTGACATCGTGAGTCTTTCCCAAATGTGCTGACAAGAGGATAAACTGACGTGGCGCACAGCTGTACCTTCATTGGTGGGACCACACCGCTTCGATCGAAGAGGTGATGCGCAGCCTCAACACTCTGGCCGATCAAGGCAAGATTCTTTACCTTGGTGTATCCGACACTCCAGCCTGGATCGTATCGAAAGCCAACCAGTATGCTCGTGATCATGGTCTCCGCCAGTTCGTGGTGTACCAAGGCCGCTGGAGTGCTTCCAACAGAGACTTCGAGCGCGACATTATTCCGATGTGCGAGGCGGAAGGCATGGCACTGGCTCCATGGAGTGCCCTGGGGGGAGGCAACTACAAGACCGAAGAGCAGAGGCAGAGTGGCGAAGGTCGAAACTTGCCGGGAGTTCCTGAAACTGACATTGTTGTGAGCAAAGTCTTAGAGTCGATTGCCAAGGAGAAAGATACTCTGATCACCTCAGTTGCGTAAGTGGATCACTGTCGCAACTACACGAAATTATTCGATTGACTGATAGGACTGCAGCCTGGCTTATGTCCTCCATAAGACTCCAAACGTCTTCCCAATTGTCGGAGGCCGCAAGAAGTCGCACCTGGATGGCAACATCGCCGCTCTGTCGCTCAAGCTGACCAGTGAAGACATCGGGAAGATCGACAACGCATACCCATTCGACATTGGCTTCCCGCTAAACTTCCTCTTCATGGGACAGAAAACGCCAACTCGGCTGGGCGAGGATGTCTGGTTGACCAGTATGGCAACGCACATCAAGACAGTGGAGAGACCGCGGCCGATTCTGTCTTATGAACTGTAGAAGATGTCAGCACAGAAGAATGTCCTACTTTCTGAGAGTATGATTGCTTCAACAGACGAACTGCTTCTCATACAAATCTGGTGGCAGTGGTCTGATGAGAGAAAGAAATGTTTAAAGATCTATGCCTCATTAATGCTTTGTCTGTTTCTCTCTCAACATACTACAATGATTTTTACGCTCGGCTGACGGATTTGTACGCTTCTGGTACGCATTGGGCTTTCCATGTTGATGAAGCGCGGAGATATAGGTCATCAAACCTTGAGGATTGTAAGTACAGAGGGAAACTGAGATCACCACTTGTACCAACATCCAGATAGTAGTAGACCAAGGAGCAACAGACTACGCCCGGGTAAGCGCAACAGAGGGATCTGCTTCCAACGAAGTCATCCCCTCGAACCATCATCGAACATGTCTCCAAGCCCTGCGCCGAGGACAACCACAAAACGTTGGGCCATGCGTCATTGATCTGCTTTGGACAGGCCATTGGGCTCAGTAGAATTGCTGGTGTGGCTCCTGCTGAAGGTAGTATGGATTCTCCGAAAAGGCCTGGCCGTCTTGCGCCTGCGGCAAAGCGACATGTGCAGAAGAATACACATGCGCGTCCAACGGGAGCAAGAACTCGCCGTTCTCCTCGAAGGAGACAGTGTTGGGTACCGGCAGCGGGGCTTGGTGAAGCAGCGTCAGCGGCTGGGCTTCCTGAGAGTCCTGGTGCATCGGTGCAATGGGCGGTGACAGCATTGTTGCTTGGGAGTTCTCTTCCCTAGAAGTGCTGGGGTAAACAACCTCAGGAAGCGTCTTCCATGCCTGGTCGTCATCGCTCTCCTCTTTCTTCAGCTTGCTTCCACGGCGTCTTTCCACTTTGCCACCAGTGATCTCTTCCTCGTCATCGTCATCGTTGTCGTCGTCCTTCGCGCCTTTCCAGTTCACCTCCAGGCCCTCCTTCACACCAATCTTCTTTCCAACTCGTTTAGTCTTGCGGTTCAGCGCAGCTGACTTGGGCTTCGTCACCTTGCCATCTTGCTTGTCGCCGCCCAGAGAAATCTGCAAGCGGCGCCATCTCATACGAGCAGCCGGCACTGACAGGCCAAACTCCTTCGCCACTTCCTGGAAGTCGATGCGCTTTTGTGGGCCTGATTCAAGACAGACGTACAGGAATTGCAGGTTGGAGCTGTCGTCTAGCTTGGAAGGCATGGCTGGTTTTGTTGAGGGTTGTTGTTTGGATGAGGTGTTGTGTTGTTGTGTTGTGTATCGTTGAGAGCATCTGGGTTATGGAGGGCTTATATGATACCCAGGTTAAGAGACCTTTTCGCTTAGCGTAATACAACGTGCATGTTTGCAGGCTTGTTGATGTGCCTATATGTCTATGTTCCTTGTTCGGATGTTTTGCCAGCACAATCGAGCTGAGCCACGCCTTAGCAATAGCGGCATCTGCAGGTGCCATAGCAAACCAGGGCAAGCAGATATTCACTGACATAAACATGCACTTTAAGACGCGACGCGCTGCAACAAAGAGACGTACTAAGACTCTAAGCATACGCTTGTCAACATGTTCAAGTTAGGCTTCTTTAAGGTTAGCGAGAATAACGAGGCACATAGAGCCGTGTAAACCAAAAAGAAGCAAACCTTGGGCCGTACCCCAGAGGAACAAGCATCTAGGAATGGACATGCCAGTATGATGATAAGATCCGAACAAGCAGATACTTGTAAATGGAAGACGCGCCTCTCCTGTGATGTTCATCAGTGGTAGTTCCATATCGACTGCGAGATCGCATTCTCCTAGAAATTCGTAGATGTATACCCTTATTTTGAATATAGATCGTTTAGTATGTGATGGAATGAATGAAGTGATGACTGAAGAGAGAAATTTAATGTTGTTGTTTCCACTGCTGCAGATGATGAAGCCGGCCTCGGCTGAAGCTTCACAACTTCGCAGACGAGCTCACTTTGTGACCTCGCGACCAAACCACAAACATGGCATTCTCACTCCCAGGCCTTGGCCTTTCCAACAACACTTCCTTCGCCGCGCCTTCAGCAGACACTCCTTCAGTCGCGGCGCAGGTCGCGCGCACTGAAAAGCTTGGAGAGCGCACGGAATGGCGCTTCGAAGTCGCGTTCGGAAAGCAGTACACCATAAAACTTGCTGGCGGCGAAGCTGAGCTATGGGGCACTGAACTGGCGCCGAATCAAACATACACCTTCTCTGGCTACAAGGGCGCGATCTTCACATGGCAGGGCTGCACGCTCGAAGTGCTGGGCGAGGCGGAAAGCGAGTACCTGGGACAAGAGACGGAGTACGCAGTGGAATGGCTGAACGTGCACGGCATGCTGGAGACATTGCGCGATCAAGCAGCGGCAGCTGGGACACAGGGTGAAGGACCGCGAGTTCTCGTCGTCGGACCAGATTCAGTAGGCAAGAGTAGTATGGTGCGAAGCCTAGCAGCATGGGAAGTGAGGGTGGGACGCACACCGACAGTGTTGAACCTGGACCCAAGGGCCGGTCTGCTGGCGCCGGCTGGTAGTCTGTCTGCTGTGACTTTGGGCATCCAGACCGAAGTTGAGACAGGCTACGGTATGGCGCCTGTGTCTGGGCCCACAGCGGCACCTGTAAAGACGCCTCTTGTATACAGCTGGCCATATACATCTCCTACAGAGAAACCAGATGCTTTCAAAGCCCTCCTCACTCATGCTGCTCTACATGTGACCGGCAAGCTTGAATCCAACCAAGACGCGAAGCGCAGCGGTCTGCTCATCGACACGCCAGGCTCGCTGAACGACCCCAAGAGCAATTATGACATCCTCAGCCACATCGTCAGCGAATTCAGCATCACGCTTATCCTGACCGTAGGCTCAGAACGCCTCTACAACGACCTCAACCGTCGCTTCAGCCAGAGCAGAGGCGAAGAAAACGCCATCCCAGTCCTCCGCCTAACGAAGCCTGGCGGTGCCGTGGAGAGAGATGCTGCATTCCTCAAACAATCCCGCGCACAACAAGTACGACAATACTTCGATGGGCTATCACACACACCTCTAGTGCCACATCGCCATGTCGTACCTTTCAGCAAATTGGACATATATCGCGCCAAATCAGCCACAGCATCCGAAGAGCAGTCCTTCAAATCCGGCGCCGCCGACGAAGATGACGACTACGAGCCCGACAACGCGACCGAAAATTCTGACGCGCTCTTCGAGAAAGTGACACCCAGCACGGCACTGATGGCATCTCTGGTTGCTATCAAATTCTGCCCTGGCACTCACGTGGATGAGAAGGAGATCAGAGACAGCGCCGTGATGGGCTTCTTGTACGTAGCGGATGTGGACGAGACGAAGAAACGCGTGACCTTCTTGGGCCCTCATCCTCACATATGGGGTGACCGGGCACTGGTCTGGGGCAGTCTGCCGGAGCCAATAGCAGATCTAGTGACTTGAGGGATGGTTGAGAGTACGTAGTGTGTGCTCTGATGACGAGCATGCAGAATACTCCATCAGTAGCACTAAACGAAAATGCCCGGGAGCTATGACTGCCGCTTATTACTACTTCCTTGCTTCCAAAATGTATGTCGATGCCATCGTTTCTTGGTAGCCAATCAATGCATCCCCCGATACTTGTGAAACACTACGATTTGTTAATTGGTATACCTTGGTAACAATGTGGTGCCGTGCCACGTCAGGGAATAGCAGCACATCGACGCCCAAGTTTGCTATCTCGATCATAAGATGATAGTCAGCCCACGCCATATCTCATTGGCACGAAACATATCTCGCCGCCAATGATGAGGATAGTACACCATGGAGACACCTGACACTTCTCAACACGCTGACAAAAGCTCGCCCAAAGACCCAGACCTACCTACCTTTGCATCTGCATCACCACCTGATACTACCCTCGAGCTACCATCAACATCCACTTCCCTCTTCCTCCGCCTATCCCCCGAACTCCGCAACCAAATTTACCAGCACGTCTACACATCTTCCGTCATAAAAATCGCCACCGATACCCCCGGCCTCCCTCTCACCTGCAAACAAATCTACGCCGAATGCACAGACCTAATCTACGCTTCCGCCGCCTTCTACGTAGAAGACTGGCGTACCCTCCTCCGATGGCTGAAGAACCTCACGCCACATCGGAGGAATCTCATCGCGGAGATATGGTGTGGCGCTGACGTAGCTTTGCCTGATGATCCGACGGGGAATGTTACGTGTCATGGCGTGTTGAGGAGGATGGCGCGGCGGCTGGAGAATTTGGGGCTTGGGCTGGGCGGGCAGGATGTTCTGAGGTCGGGGACGCAGGTTGATGAGGTGTTTAATGTGTGGTCTTCGGATCCGGTGTTGGTGTGGTTGGTTGTAAATAGGGTTTGTTGTGATTGGGTGGTGAGTATCATATTTCAAGGGCAGAGTTCTCAAGGGGAGGCTAACTTGTGAGTTTCTGTTAGTGCCGACGGAAGACGCATAGATTTAGAGAGTTGTCTGCGGCAGACGCGGTACGGATGAGGGTCATGGAGAGGAGGG
>Ga0265797_10002589_pt1 | contig 30117 bp, 28 predicted proteins | sample P2T30metagenome_FD_192433 | JGI IMG/M metagenome (GOLD analysis project Ga0265797, IMG submission 192433) | Plant litter microbial communities from East Loma Ridge, Irvine, California - P2 T30 | ecosystem: Environmental > Terrestrial > Plant litter > Unclassified | place: USA: California...
GCATCAGTCGAGAGGCGAAGACATCGCGCCTCATGCGTCGCCAGTATACCAGTAGAGCGGGTTGATCGAAATAACGTCGGCGTTGCAAAATTGCGGTATGCCTGCAAGTACGAACGAGCGTTAGGAGGTCGGCGGGAGGGAGGTACATGGCGATTTGCTCGAGAAGCTCATTAGGTAGACGGTATAGTGCAGACTCTCGATTATTGCGGTTCGCGATACGAAGGTATTTCCTTTGTGTCTTGAGATTGTGCCACCGCCCTAGAATCGCTTGCAGATACGAGTTATTTTCCTCCAAGCAGAAGTATCTTTCATCGCGCGATACGATAAGATTGCCGTGGGTCCGCGTTATGGGTGTGACCCTGCCTGACGAGGTGATGGCCGCCCCTGTCGTGATGATGTTCATTGCCGCGAATGCAGCCACCTGCATTGTGTCGAGGCAGATAGTTTTGGGACGTTGATGTTATTTTCAAAAAGAGTTTTTAAGGATGTTGTGGTATGTCTGCCTTCTCATATAGTAGCGTTAGATTATACTACTAGCCTGCTTACCGTCACGAGAGGTCTCGCTCGAGAATCTACATCTGTTTCCATGGTTGTGAGGTAGGTTGTGAGATGCCCAGTGGCGGCTCGTTGCTCGCTACCTAGGTACGCATCATCGACGAACCGCTCCACAATTCTAAGTAGTGCGCGAGAATGTGCGAGCTGAGCACATTTGAGCTGCTATTATCGAGGCCAATGCGAGAGGCTGGATGTGTTGTCGACGAAACGTGATTGTGCCGTGGAAGATCCATGCCCGTGCAAGTCACAACGAAAGCAGGAGTTCGGGGTACCCGCGCTACTGTCGCCGCACCCGAGCCCACGGTGTTCAACCCGCAGGCTCTTACGCGCTGTGCGTCCATCACCAACACGCCGCTCGCGCGCTCGCGTTACGTGCGGCTTGAGCACCATCGCCGCATTTACTTTCCCATCCTTTAGGTAATCTCAAGGCCAACGCCATAAGAATTTAGAACTACCGGCAAGGAGGCGAATTTTCGCGCATTCGACGTGTCAATCGCGCCCAGATGCCATTGTCGTCGGAAAACCATGTCACATCTCGGCCACAGCTCCTTGCCTCAGCGCCTACATACTGATCACTCGATCCCGCACTACATCCAGTGCATTAATCATTCCGCTGTCCGCTCGGCTATGTACTGCGTCACAAAGACTGCAGGGGCTCTACTGTCATCGCGAGTTTGTCGACTTTGTATCACTTGAGGCGCTGTGGACACCCCCGGCCGGGAGACGGTTGCGCTAAGTCGCATCGTAACTAGCGCCCAGGCTTCCGCTTCCCTGCACCCTCGAACCGTGGAACGATTAAAGGACAACTGTACAAAGCGGCTCTTAAAATCTCAGTCCCTTTCGAGACGTTGCTCTCCCTATCTTTCGTTAACATTTGCGAGCAGCACAATTCTCGTCCATTATGGGATCCGCAATATCCTGGATAGCGTCTTATATATTCTTAGAAGAGATGCCGACTCAGGACGCGAAGGAAGATTTCCTATTCTCCATCTACGAACCAAATAACAACACAAGACAACCCGGGCTCTATCGAGATATGAATCGTAGGCGAGATATCAACAATGAGCCTACAAGAGCATCGCCACTCTACTCACCATCAGAGCAGTTGGCTGTTGAACAGTGGAGAGAACAGGTTGGCTTCCGGGTAGAGGCTCGCATAGCCCTTTACCAGACTCGCAAGCAAGACAATTCGCTCAGATCGAGCAACCAGCGGCCATGTCAACGTACAGAGCACAAGCTATTCCAGATTCCCGAACTATTGGATATGATACTCGACATCGCGGGACCCAAAGCTCAAGTTCAAGCATTACTTGTCTCGACTGCGTGGCGTACCTCCACAACTTCCGTCATAAGCAGTCTCAGGAATGTGAATGCGCTGCGCTCCCTACCGCTCTGTACGCCCACAGAATATGGCGATATTATCGATTGGGAAGGCCAGGGCCCGTTGCAACCTGGTGATGAAGATGCTGCGCAATTTGGTCGCCATGTTGCGCGCCTCCTTGACATGCGCAAAGGCTTCAAGTACATATACTTTCCAGCGTATTTCGCACAGTCACCTGGGCTACCGGATACTGTCGCGCATATCCTGAATGATCTGGATGTGAGCCAACGCGACTACTCCCGGGATCATGTCTTGTCGGTATCGCGCGACGCAGACCTATACTGGCTTGACCTCAGTCAGTTCCGGATAAACCCGTACTTTGAGTCATTATTCTCCGACAGTTGCTTCAGACAACACCTGGGTCGGTGGGAAATCAACCTACGATCTGAAGCCACGTTTCGTACACTCCTGGTCGATGCATCGGCTTCCAATGCGCTTCTCCTTGAGGCTATCAAATCGATGCAGGTCGTGTATCCGCCATGCAAGAGTCTGGGTGTCTACCATTTCGACCCTGGCATGCTTTCATGGCGTGGAACATACGTGTTCATACGAAGACTTCGTAGAGACGATGGTATACGTATTGGCGACCTTGTTGAAGCGCTTCAAGAAGCTGTGCCAATTATACACTCTACGTGGATGCAGCGCGCGGAGCAGCTCCGTGAGAGAGTCAAACAGGGTCACTGGATAGACGACTTCTGGAAGATCCCCGGAACACCCAGATTCCGAATACATCTAGACAGATGCGATATGACTGATGAATACCTTCCAGAGAAATTCCCTCAAGAGTGGTGGAACGCGCCTGAGGCAGCCGTGGTAGAGCAGTTCGGCTCCGCTGCCCATATCACTCGCGATGCATACATGTGCGCCGGATCGTTCAGGGCAGCCAGGGAGCGTGAATGGATTCCAGAAGAGCTCTTTGAGCCCATGAAGAGCGAGACAGAACGGGCCCCGATAAACTGGAACATCTAGACTCGGGTTCTCGTGTTTATGACTCCTCGCACCTACAACGACGAAGCCTGGAAGCGATGTCATCTAGCTCTTCCCTTCTTCCTTCGAAACGATTTCATGTCTTTGCACACGTTGAAGGAGCTTGTTGCTTTCTTCCGCCCTTCTGTAATTTCATCATCTAGCTAGACTCGCTGGGGAACTATCACCATATTAAAGTATAATAGTAATGAATATTCGATCGCGCGCATCTTCTCTTTAATACCTGTCTTGCGAAGAACTACCACTCTGGATTCGTAGGCGCTACGGCGATGCAGATCAGATCCAAAAGGTTTCAAGACGCGATTACAACCCAATTTGTTTGGGAATTGAGGATGTATTGCTACTCACTACCCATCCCTTCTACCCAACCCTCATCCTTACACTCGCAACATCACGCGTCGCGTTCCAGCGTTTACATTACCCGTCCATCATTCGCATACCAATAACCAGCCAATGCCAACTCGCGAGTCCCTCGCCGCCGCAACTCCAACAACTCATACCAACGCACTTCCCAACCCCCACCCCCGTCAAAACCACACCTCAGTCGACCAACTCGGCACCGCAGCCTTGGTCACACGCTTCTGCACCGGTCTCACAGCAACCCGCGGGTTCAACACCCGCCGATCAATCGTACCATCCGTCATTGCGCCCCCTTCCATATCAACCGACGAGGAACTAGGTAAGAGAATCGTTTTAATCCGCGAAAATAGCGACGGCTGTGGCGATTCTGGGCCGTGCCCTCCTTCTATCTTTGGCGACAGGTCATGTGGTGCCGGGCCATTACTCGGAGGAGTGTGCAGGGGTGAGCGAGAGGAAGGGATGGCCGTTGACCCAGGAGTCAGGGCCGGAGGCGGTGTTGGCTCAGGTACAGGTGGTGTCGCATGTGGTGGTGGGGGCGTGGGTGGACTGATCGGCGGTGTTGGGGTGGAGGATTGTAAGGGCGGCGGGTTGGTTGGCGGCACGGACACCGAGGACGAGAGTTGGGGACGCGCCACAATGCTTGTGTTGGGAGGGAGAAGCGAGGATCCTGTAGGTGTGGTAGTTGGGACGCGCGGTGATAGGCTTGCATCTTGCGACGGGGAGAGTGATCGCTGCACGGGCGCGGTAGAAGTTTCCTCTTCTGCGGTTGGCATTGGTGCTGGCTTGGTTGACATAGCCGCTGCTCTATCTCTGAGATCGTCGCTTGGTCTAGGGCTTGCTTCAGGTATCGACTCCATGTGCGTTATTTGCCGACCGAGAATGGTTGACGTAGGCGTCGGCGTTGGATCATCATCAATCACTTGCTCGACAACAATTGGACCCTTTTCAGCATCATCCGGAAAAGGTCCATCGTAGACTTTACGTCGTCTGAAGCAACGGCAGCAGCACAGCATGGAAAGTAAACCTCTGTATATATTCATTCAGTAAAAGGTGGTTTGAGAAGTGAAAGCGCGGCCGTAGCTATAAGGTGATGTTTGAAATGTAGAATGTTTGTGAAGCGAAATTGCGCGAATGAGTGTGCAAGGCGGTCTATATGACAGATATGGGAAGAGTGCTATGCACTCACAGCAACAGAGCTACCGCTGCAGCGAGACCACCAATGAGACCATTTCTGATGCTACTGTCGCGAGAATCCTCCGGTTCAGACAATAGATCGCCTGGGTTGTGACGGCGCGAACGGCTGAAAGGGATATTGAATCGAAGTGCCGATGCTCCAGACGTCTGTTTGACCTTCTGATCGGCGGTAGCGGTGTACACTCCAGTCATAGGCACGGAGTTTGTCGCAGTGGGCTGCGGTTCGGGATCACCCGCGCTCGTCGGCACGTCTTCCTCGGATGGATACCAGATGCCAGCCTTCACGGTACCATTGCCCGCGATGATAGCTGCGTTTTCCTCCTCCGTGCAGGCAAGGATAGCTTGACGAATCCAGCATATTGGTGGAGGGCTCTCTCCTGGGTTATTTCTGTGCTCAGAGGTGCTAGGGCCTTCTGTACTGAAGCTGGACAGATCGACGTCGCGACCGGTGCTGATATCGTCGCCATGAATGATACGACTGAAGACGGTAAAGGCGGTCTCTGGCTGGAATGTCGGGACGTAGTGGCCGGAGTCGTAGATGCGAGAAAAGGACAGGTTGCCATGTTGACGAACAGCGCCGCCAACGTAAGATTCGTTCACCTGAATGTCCGCATATCCAGCCTCCTTGAAAGCCGTTTCGTAGCCAGGCACACGACTGGCGATCTCGAGAGAGTTGTTCTGCCCTCCATACCAGTTACATATGATGTCCGCGTCACCGTAGATGAGGCCGACTTTGATGCCGCGGGCGAGCAGGTCTGCCACGGCCTCCAATGCGCCTCCGCGGGCAGAGTCTCCGTCTAGATACATGGTTAGCAAGGTAGATGCGTATAGAATCGAGGATAGGGCATGATTTCATACTGTAACTGAAAGCATCCAACACCATGTTATTTGTAGAAGTGAAGTTGACTGGAGCACCCACGGATTGCATAATGTGTTCTTCGTTAAGGTACGTCTCAAGTGCGTCACTAGGGCCAACAGTCGGGAGAGCTCGGATGTCGTAGATGCTTCTACCAGGAAGATAGGCGGGGCCAACGTTTGTTTGGCATGTTAAGAGCGCAGCTACGCAAATGTCGTTCACTTCCTGGACGGTACCCAGACCTTGGGGATCATTGGCAGCTGCCGAAGCAGCGCACTGGTCGACCAAATCTACACAACCCCCTTCTGCGTAGACGTCTGATATCGCGTTTTGATAAGTTGTGAGATCATAGCCTTCGATGCCGTAGGTATTGTTGTATGCGAAAAGCAAGCCCGAGGTTGTTGACGTCCTAACATCCATGATACCGTTGACGATGCCCACTGAACCAACGCGTATCTCCAACGTTTCAGCCGGAAGATCGCCTTTCTTTCGACGATCATTCTGCTCTTCGTAGTGATCTGCGAAGACAGGACCATAAACACCCCCATAGCTCTCAGCGAACAGGTTTATCTCAGAGGGGTTGACGGTGTCGCTGTCGGATCGAACACCAGGATTGTACTGGGGAAAGGCTGACAAGAAGCCTTGAAGGAAGTGCCATGAGGAATCCGCGGCAATGACGGTCAAGTTTTCGGTTTTCTTAGAGCTGGCAGACGGGAAGGTGCCGTTCTTGAAGCGCCATTCCGGGACGTCGGCGGGAAGCGGAGAAGGTTCTAGGCGCTGGCCCAGATCTGCCCAATAGCCTGTACTGAAGTCGACCGAAGCGTTGACGCGCTCATCATACGAGAAGCCGACTTGCGTGGGTTGGTCGATGAAGAGTATGTTGGAGCTGCGGTCCCATCCCCAAACCCTAGGCTGAGAGACGTAGCTGCCGTTTGGCCCTTCTACCAGCTCGCATGGACCCAGTTCTGAGAAGAGACCAATCATGCTCGAACTTCCAGGTCCTCCACTGAGCCAGATGGTCAACGGAGCGGTTTCTGGATTCTCACGTGCTTCGAAGAACCAGAAGAAGGTGTTGATTGGGTAGTTTTGCTCGGCCGGCGACAGCGTGAACGGGGGAATGTTGACATATCCAGTATACTGCTTCTGCGTCTCAAACGCCGTTGCGCATACGTGGGCGTCGGGTGATTTGTAGGATATGGTGATGCGCGGGTCTGCAGGCGACTTGATCACGGTGTCATAGGTTACAGGTAGTGGATACTGCTGGGCGATTGACGATCCAGCGTGGAGAGCAGACATGAGAACGATGGCGAGTAGTTGGATCTAGTGACCGTCAGTGATTGGTTGGCTTGCGCAGAGCAGTGTGCCTACCATGTTGGCGGGAACCGGTGTAGCGGAAAGCTATCGCGCATGAGAATGAGGATAAGAAGCCTGACAAGGTAGAGCAGGCGGCCGAATTGTTACAACCAAGCGATGCGCAGTGCCGCGTCTTTGGTCCCGTGTTGAGGAAGTGAAAAGACGACCGTCGTTCAGAGGCAACCGCGTGTAGTGCCTAGTGGTATTTGTAAGGCGCCTTCCTTCACTTCGGACAAGCGAAGGGATGCGCGAAACGGGCAGTCCCTCGCTCACTGCAGAGCAGCGGCGAAGAGAGCGTTGCGCGGGTGTACACGCCACGAGGACTAGCGAGCGTTTGTACTACAATACTACGCGATGATGTAGACGGCAGGGAAAGGGAAATCCAGTTCGGTATCACAATAGTCGTGCACAATCACTCACAATAATGCAGCTGTACCCTTCCAATACACACTGCATTCTGTTGCTCGCCGAAGCATCTGTCCTGTCGCGCACCACTCTGCCTCATCATCACAGCGCGTTGTGTAAGACATCTCAGCCACCTTGTGCTATTTGCGCGCTACGCCGCGTGCTAGAGGCGTGTAGGAACGTGTCTAGGAAATTATACTTGCCGTACCCTAGTGTCGGGTGCATACAGCCTAAATGCCGACAAGGGCTTGCATGGTCATGGATCCGGCCGCCAGCCACCCTTACGTTTGGGACGACATCCAGGGCGCGTAAACCGGCTGTGTTGTGAAGCCATGTAGTCAACTGTTCAGAGCGGCGTTGGCCAGTTGTATCCTTCTGCCGTGGCCCCCATATATCCACGCGACCGCGTCGGCCATGTCGTTGTGGTAAGGTATCCATCCTGCGTAGTGTGAGCTGAGGACTTGCAGAAATTGGAATGAGACTTACCTTCGGGGGCAAAGCCACCTGGCTCTTTGCCCTTCAGTTCCTCCCAGGTCTTCTTCCCGGCCAATCCCAGCTGTACAGCTCTTGATCTCTTGCCTCTCTTTGCTATGAGCCTCACTTCACCTTTCATATCCTGGTCCGGCCCTGCGACTCTCCAGTTCTCGTTGACTTCGTGCCCTGGCCTCGCTGCCCACGGCTGCATAATGCGCCCATCTTCGGTCTTCTCATCACCAGTTGCCGTCTGCTGCGCATACGGAACGATGTACATCTTGACCTCTGCGCCGAACTCCTCTCCATCCCGTTCCTTGAGGAGCGCATCCCAGTTCTCAGGTTGTGCCGATCGTTTACGCCGATGGTCGTAGCCGGACGCGATGAAATCGGTACATGGAGTGATGTAGGTCAGTTCCTTCCAAGCATCGCTGTTCAAGAGTGTCTCGATATCGAAGTAGGTGGTGACATCTCGCCAACCGTCGCCCATGCCGAAGCCGTGCCAGCAATCTTCGACGACCAAAGTATCTAGACAGAGGCCGGGAAGTAGTGTGAGCGCGTTCGCCGCATAGTAGGTCGGGTAGTACTGTGAGCTTCCTGAGGAGTACAGCGGGAAGGGATACGCGCGCACTCGGGCATGGCGCAGACGCGTTAGTACACTCTGATCGACGGAGAGAAGCGTCTCGAGTAGATTCTCTGTGCCGCGAAAGTGAAGTGTGCAATTGAGCGGGAGATGGCGGTGCGCCTCGGCGAAGATCTGGCGACAACTGAGCAGGAGCGCTATGCGATTAGAAGACTCGGAGTCGTCGCTAGGTGTGCTAGCGTGCTTGAAGCCATGTTGGATAGTGTAGCTGCTGAAGAGGAAGCCATAGATGAGTTCGCGCAACTCAACAGGTATCGTCAGAAGGTTTGGGGTGCTCATGGTGTCGATACTGCTGTCGCGCCGCGATGGTTTCAAGATCAGAAACGTGCGATTCCCTGCTTTTAAGGGAACCAAGCGATACTAAAGAAGCTGCTATTGATAAGGAGTAGTCTATCCCAGAAGTTGGTTGCCGGACCCAAACAAGTGGTCGTGCTGCGTAAGCGGTGCAACTGGCCGATAAGCAAGATCAGGTTACATGGGAACGATCTGACGGCAGCTGTCAGTCCAGCCCAATCCTGCGGAACGCGCGGATTATAAGTCATGTTCAGCTCACATCCCGGCTGGAGCTCCCTGCCAGCGGTGGTTCTTCCGAGGGTGAGATGACGTTTGAAGCTGTTCGGCGCACTAGGCAATGGGCTAGTGCGCGCCCGAAGTGTCGCATGCGCGGTCGCAAACCACGAACGGTCAGGGTATGGGCGAGCGATTAGCTGCGCATATGTACACGTGCCACGATAGCGCAAGATCGACATGTATTACAAGATATGGTTTGCTGTGGAAAGCCTACGGCTAGACGAATGGAATGCTCTGTTCTGGGTATCTTCGATGCTCGCTCAAGTTCAGATCTGCCTGCTTCTATGGTCCGCGAGGACTTTGCGCCATATACTACAGCCAACGCCCTCAGTCTGACTTGGACCGCCCACGCGTCCGTTGTTGTTCCTCTTGCAGCTTCTTCTGCTGCCACTGCCATTCTACCAGCACGGGTAGGAACTGCCACAGATCAAACTCGGGCCACAGACACTTGAGAAAAACGATGGACGTGTTCTCGTGGGCTTGCCATAGCATGAAATCGCTCAGCCGCTCGACGCCAGAGGTACGAACTAGCAGGTCAAGAGGCGGGGCGTCAGCCGTCATCATGTTATCGTTCAAAGTCTGAGCGCTGATGGACTCTGGGTCTAGAAACGTTGGCCCGTTATTTGAGTCATCCTTCTCAGGCGAGTTGATGGCGGTCGAAGTTGACGAGGAACGCCCGTCTTCAGCCAGAGCCGCCTCCTTCGAGGGTGACGCTGGCCGCGAATCAGCCTGCTCGGCAAGGCCCTCTGTATCCTCCTCCAACATTTGCTTGCGAATATGCTGGGTGATGTGGGACTCGGAAAAGGTTCGCTTCGAAGGAGTGGGCAGGTTGTGTATCGGCGTGCCGTACGTCTCGACAGTCTTCATGACTGCGGTCGTGATTTCGTGTCGCGAAGTGTAGGGGAAGCAGACGTTGAGGACAGCCCTGCGGGTGGTCAGCGATGTCACCTAAGGAGCGGTGGGGAACTTACTTCTTGTTGTGTGCTGTCATTGCGACAGCCTTGTCCACAGCCATTTGTACATCAGGACTGAGAAGCTCGCGCTCTCCCAGCACCCGGATGGATGCGCCGTAACGGTCCAGCAAGGCTCCGTGCTCTGCCATTTGTTGCAGCTTCACCTTGGCCATGGACATGAGGGCATCGACTTCATGCTTGGAGCGCTTGAAGTTCTCTATGCTGAATGCGTAGATGGTGACGACCTTGACGCCAGTCTTGTAGCAGACTTCGAGGATCTGAGCTGGTCAGCATGGCTCAAAAACACCGATAACAGTCTCCCATACCCTCGCTAACGATTCGAATCCAAGGTTGTGCCCTTCTACCGTCTCAATGTGGTGGTTGCGCGCAAACCGGCGGTTACCGTCCATGACGAACGCAACATGTTGCGGGATGGGGCCCTGCTTCAGTGACCCGATAAGGAGCTCTCGCAGCTGTCTGACTGTCCAAGCGACGGGCGGCGAGGTCGCAAACCACTTGTGTATGCGTGAGTCGTGGAGGGAGCCCATGGTCAATATTGTTGAGGTACTCGGCGTAGGGCGTAGGGGCGTCGGAATTTCGAGGAGGATACAACGTCGTGTTTTATGGATGGGTGAGAAGTCGGATGGATGAGACTATGCTACGGGAGTCAGGGTATCATGGTGTAAAAGGATTGATGCCAATGCTAGACGCTACGTATGACTTCAAGGCGCAGCGATGGTCTGGGAGTCGCGTCACTTTGGGGCCCTGCGGCGGTGTGGCTGGGCTGACTGCGTTAGGCGTGGCGCACCCGTCGCTTCCGATTCTCGAATCTCTTTGCCGGCAGCCGACCTTCCGACCATCTTTCTTCTTCTTCACCGACGCAAGCCTCACTTGCCGCGTCATCAACACTGCGCTCATCGCCCAGCTGTAGCATTCCACCCATCTCTCTACTAACATCGCCATGGCTGAACAGCCTCAGAGTAACGTGACGGAGCTCGCCGAGCAGCTCGTTGAAGGCTTTGCAGCTCTGAGTGGAGAATACCAGGTTTTGTTTGATTCACAGAAACAACTCGAAAGCAAGCTCTCGTGGGCTAAGCAACAGGTACGCAGTGTCTTCTTACAACCCTTCCTCTTATGATGAACAACTTTAGCTCTAGACCTGAAGCTGCACTCGCAGCTCTGATCGAAAACAATCACAGCTTAGCCTGATCCGGACACCATTCTATATTTCAGCACACGATATCTTTGACGTACACTGCTGACAATATCCAGTATCTTGACCTTTTGAAACGCTTCTCGCCGACCACGTTGTCGCAAGACCACCTTACCTTCCTGCAAGATCTTGAGCGCGTGGGAGACGAACAACCGCGGATACATGTGAATTTGGTGGAGCAGTTGGCACATAGCGATGATGTAGAGCGCAAGAGCCGAGCACTGGTCATCCAGAAGGCTGAGGAGGCTGCTGTCAAGCTGCACGCCCATGAGAATACTAGCAGTGTAAAAATATGGAGTGGTCCGTCCGCAGACAAATCCGCCTCGTTACCTGAGATACAGACCAATAGAGCCACATCACCCATTGAGAAAGACTTCACTGTTGCTGGAACTCCTAGTAAGCTCGCCTGTCCCTTCGCATCTGGCAGCGGCAGAGGCAGCCCGCTCGCTACCCCACGTAGCTCGACGTCCCGATTAAGCGCACGTGGCCGAAGATCTAAACGACCCTCCTTTACCGATCCTATTCGAGCCGAAATATGCAGCAACAATCCTGCTGCTTCCGCAACTGCCTCAGTAGCGGCGTCTGGCTCCGCTGCCGTCTGCCCAATACGCTTCCTCGACCAACACAACCCAGAGGAGGTGGCCCAATACTTTGAGAAACACAAGCATGAGCTACCGAGAAGCCATGAAGTCTGCATCAAGCGCTTTCAGAGTAACCAGGAGAGCATAGAGCAGCTAGATCGCAAGTATGGCAATCTAGTTAATATGATCCAGGGCCTCGGTCAGAAACATCAGGAGTGGCTCCCTGAGGATCCCGACGACGCCATCGAAGAAGAGCCCGAGGCAGAAGCCCACTTCAGCACCGACGCAAAGGCGGACACCAAAGTTCAAAATTGGGCCTCAGCTGTTTCGGCAAGTCTCAACAATGGCACCCCACCGCCTGAGGAGGAAACAGAAGAAAACACACTGGACGAGTCGAGAAGCGGACACTTTGACCGCCCACTCAAAGAAGTCAGAGTTGGCGAATCTCCAAGTCGGCCTTGGGGTATCTCGATACCTGCCAAATATACCAATGCACACAGCTCGTCCTCGGTTGGCTCAGTACCAACAGCGTCGCCGCAACTACCCCTCGACACTGGCCGTCCAATCGGCGAGACGCCCCAAAAGACTGGCAAATGCCCATTCGATCATCGCGCGATGATGGGACAGACGCCGCAGCAGCCTGAAGTGCCTCAATACACTATGCCACCGCAGTCGCAACCTCGGGCCCCAACCACACATGTTCCACCGACAGAGACTCCACCGCAGCCCCGAGCTCCGGAACCATCACAACCACCGAGAGAGACGGAAAGCCCGAAAATGGTACCGCAGATGGTTTTCAACGGGCCTGTATTCTTGGGCTACCCACCCGAGCAATTGGCTATACTATTGCAAAACAGCAATCTGGGTGCGTCACTGCGGTAGACATGGAACACTCACTGTACATGTTCTCATTCGCTGGCTGTGTGCTTGCAGGTATGGTATTGTACTCAGAAGGTAGGCTCGAACAGCTGCTTCTTTCACAACTACGCCTCACCTCGTCTTTTGGTATCGTCGTGCTTCTTGTCATGCGCTCGTCATTGATTACTACGCTGTGCCTTCGTCCATCTTTCAAAGCTCCTGCGCGTCGATCTTCTATCTCTCCTGGCCGACCATATGGCACTCATCTTCTGCGATCCGGCTACCGTGCTCATTTCTTCTTCAGATCTGCCATCCACGTCCGTACGCCCTTTGCGCTATCGTGTGCCGCACGAAATACTGCATCGTCGTTAGCTCCTGCATGGCTGAATCACTCAACACCTACGTTGCCGCTCGTTCTCATCTAGGCCTCGCATGAAGTCGGCGCCTTCTCCTAATGCACCCCTTGGATTATGAGCCTGATCAGCTATGAGGGCAGCCCGGGCCTTGAATGTCTATACGGGTTAGCATATATCGTTGCATCGACCAAGCACAGAACTCACATCGCTCAGTACCTCAATCATCTCTTCCTCTTCAAAGAGCTCCAGGATTCGTGCGCCGAGATTGTAGAAGTGCGGGGCCAGAGCTCGCAAATCGACGGTCCTTGGGTCAGCTTTGAGGGCGTTCAAGACGCGCGGAGATAAGGCGGACGGAGGGTCGATGGTCACAAGTGAGGATGTATTTAGACTTTGACTGTAGATATTGTGAATACGGAATGTACATATGATTAGAATCTTCATTTACCTCAGTGCAAGCATCTCGCCGAGCCATAGTGGAAGCTCGACTTTAGAACCCTGCTTCATATCGCCGCTCATGTTGCCCTCGAGATAGCCGAGGCCAGGAACGGTAAGCTCAAAGGTACATGGTACCTTTTGCGCATCCGTTAAGATAGCGTCGACGTCGTAGTAAGAACTCATCTTTTGACAAGCGTTCCAGTCAGTAAGCAGACACGTAGAGACAAGAAAAAATTGACTATCTTTCAGCTGATGCTGCGGTGCGAAAGAAATGCATCAGAGGCCATCCTTGTACGAGGCAACCGACGTGTCGCGTGTCGTGCCACCAGCCTGGTGCATCGGGACGAATATGCAAGGAGATGAAAGCGCAGGCAGAATGGAGGACGAATGCAGCCCTGCGAGTAGGAACGGGGCGGGAAGAGGCAAAAAGAAGGCGGGTCAGAAGATGGTAGAAACGTGTAGCTTACTGCGTAGTCGCCGCTGTGTGTATTGCGCGTCTTCGAGTGCCTGGCGGAGGTCCGATGATATATAGCGCGTTTCGTCCGAATGTGATGAATCACCGCGCACCTCGCCTTTCAGCAGCGCGTACAAGTCTCTTTGAGATCAAAGGAGCGGATTAGTCGTTCTGCAAACGTTCGACCGCGACAGCGACTGTTCCCCCACGATCTCGACGCTGCCGCCGCTCTCTCGCCTAAGGTTGCAGGGTTGGAGCTCCAGACTAGATGTCATCTGGACGAGGCGCCGGATACCCACATGAACCACTGCTCGTCAACCATTGCACCCGACTACATCTCCACCCGCACTCACGCCCAACATCCGGAACCTGCTATACACGGCGCATTTGTGGAGTAAGTAGCGCGCACAGCAATTCACCCGCCCCACGTGCTGCGGCTACTCTGTGCTTCACAGCCCGTGACTACGACTACATCTCAACCACTTGCTGACTGTTTGTGTCTGCAGTCAATCCGTCCCGGCTGCCTTCGACTTTGAATTGCTAGCTGTACATTGATGACTGCGCATTCCCAAGACTCGTCCCTCCACTGCGCCCTAGGCACACGCCTCACGACCCCCCACCACAACCTCGACCACCACCACCCGGCACCATGGCGGTCAGCGAACGGATATCACAGCTCATGAGCGCCCTCGATACGGGCTCCGGTCCTGATACCTCGCGGGCCACGTCTCCGGGCAGCGACTGGCGACAGCCCAACGGTGGCGTCAACGGAGCAGACGACCGGCGCCGTCCACGGACATTCCCCTACTTCGAATACCTGCCGTACCAGACAGAAGACCAGAGCGATCGCGAAGAGAGCCTCAACACATGCCTGAAGCACCTCTACATTGCCGTCTCAGCCGGCGACTTTGCGCCCGGCGCTGTACATTGGACGCGCGAGATCCGAGGCTGGCTCTCGCTCAAGTTCGACCTCCCCCGCACCACGCGCGTGAAGCTCGTGAAGCTCTACTACGAGCTGGCGCTGGCTCCCGGTCTGGACTACCTGGTCGCGGAGCGCTTCGCGAGCATGTTCATGGTTCTGACGAAGTAAGTGACACACATTAGAGTTTGGATGAAGGGTGGAGACTGACACGACGACAGGCGTAAACATTACCTGCGACCCGGCAAAGACCTCATACTCGACTGGCGACCCCTGTATAGAGAGCTGAAGATGTTCGTCCTGCCCTCAGAATCCGGAGGCTCACATCCGCCGAACGTAAAGCGTAACATCCGCACGTTGACGAAGATGTGCACTTTTGCGCAGTCGTACTTCGACCCCAAAGAGATACCGGCTATACTGGAAGAGCTCCTGCCCTTCTTTAGCACATCGTTCAGCGAGAACGCATTCGTGGTTGTTGGTCTACTGAACCTGCTCTTCCCAACCCACCCGGCACCCGAGGACATGCAGCAACTGCTGCCTCAAGAATATCTCCCGACTTTCTTCCATCTATGGTCGCTTGTCAACCGGTCGCGGCTCTTTGATGCGCACTACATTGATACACTCTCGAGGCTGTCTAGGGACAACCTGACCGCGGCGCATGTACCTTTTTCACAATACGGAGTGTTTACCGGCGAGCAGTCATCTCAGATCTTCACAGCCATCCTGCGGCTACTGGAAATCCCAGTCGGCCAGGCTACGTCTCCATACAGTAATACTGTTGACCTTGGTGCAGGACTCGCTGTGATGCTTGACCGCGACCCGCGGAAGCACCCATCGACTCACCACATCGCTCGCATCATCGCCATGTCGTTATCGCCTGCATGTGCAGAGCACTCTGACTCTACCCTGACTAAGCTCGAAGGACTCATCCAGGCTGTGGAGACTTTCTTCCATCCATCCAATTCGGGTAGCTGGACTAGACCTCTTGCGCAGTTCGTCTACTACCTGGCCGACATCTTTGTGCTGCGGTGGAATCGAGAGCACAGCGGGGAGATGGATGTGCCAGAAGAGAGGAAGTTGAACGACGCAGTGAAGAGGCGCTTCGTACTCTGTCTTCGAGAGGTTACATTCATGGGCATCTTCTCCAAGAGCGACAAAGCCGTACAATACGCCTTGTCCACCCTACAGAGCCTGGCACACCTCGAGCCCAACCTGATTCTCCCCGGCGCACTACAACGCATCTACCCCGCAATGCAAGGGCTTGTCGAGGTACATCGCACAATCTCGTCAATCCGTGCGTTGCACATGCTCTCCAAGGTCATGGCTAAGACAAAGGGCTTCCGGTGTCACGTTACTTCTGTACTAGGGCTTGCACTCCCTGGTATTGACGCCAACGACCTGGAAAAGACTGTGCATACTTTGCAATACGTTCAAGGCGTGTGCTACCTCATTCCATTCCAGGACCTCACCAAGGCGCGGAAGGCGTCGGATGAGACATCTCGAGATGGAGCGACTACACCGGATGATGTTGGTGGCAACACAGGGCTTGCTTTAGAATGGATCACAGCACAAGTCGAACGATTAGAAAGCGCCAACGGGAATATTGAGATCAACTACGACGAGGAGCTCAGTGACGCGGATGAGGCGATGATCCTACGGTCATCTACCACTGGTCTCAACGAGTTCCTGATTACATTCCTTGGTCGCGTGTTCACGCTCCTGGAAAACTTGCCCGATGCGTCTAGAGTCCGCAGTGGCTCTCCTGAAGAGTATGTGGTTAATCAGCTACCAGCTGCTTTCACGCCGCTGCTTGCGGCACTCTCTCCGGAGCTGTACGATGTTGCGCTTGATAAGATCGCGAACTTCATCACAAACCATGTCGTTCACCAAGCCAAAGATGCCATCGCATTCATTTGCAACAGTCTTGTCAAGATCAACCCTGAAAAGGCACTGAAGCGTCTGTTACCACATCTTTTGGCAGGCATCCGTACTGAGATTGATGAGATTGGCGCTGGATCGACGCGAACAACAGGCGCCGAGGTACTTCCCCGCGATCGTGCTCTTGTTTGGAACCTTTGCATTCTTAGCATGTGTGTTGTCCATGTTGGTGACGCAGTTCTTGAGTGGAAAGACGAGCTCTTCGAGGTTGCAGAATACATGCAGCAGAAGTGCCGCGGTACCCCCACCGTGCATGTTTCCAACTTCATTCATCACTTGCTACTTAACCTTACTTGCACCTACACCATCGACTACTCGATCTACGAACAGGATGAGCTTGCACAAGGCTTGTCGACAGAGTCGTGGGGTAGACAGGTCGATATTAAGAAGCTGAACATCAAGTGGCACACTCCGAGCTCCGACGAGATTGACTTCGCCGTCAAGCTTTTCGAGACTCACGCCAACAACTCGATGAAGGCACTCAAAGCCCTGACGCAGTCAGACTCGCCGATAAAGCGCGAAGGCACTGGCAAAGATTGGTCCGACGAGGTTTCTCGAAATCTTGTCCTGCTGCGCTTGATCATCTCCGGTATCTCCGTCTTGTTTGATGTTCGGCATGATCAGGCTGCCGATGGCGCCACCGAGTCTGATGATGACTCTGACGCTGATGCGATGGACACAGAAGGCATCGATGACGATGCTGGCCTAGGAGAAGCTGAAGATGAAGAGGTCAAGCCTACTTTCCAGTACGAAGCCGGCTACCCTCTGCGTCGTGGCGATGACAACTACAACCTCATTCACGATCTTCGCGAACAGGTTGGCCAGATGCTACACAACGTACATCAATTCTTGATCGAGAAGCAGCCTGACGACGTGCCGTGCTTCAACTCTTTGTACAACGCCTATCGGTCGTGGTTCATCGATGTTGGCATCGAGCGATCTGCCCATGTGCTTGATAGAATTTCTAGGCTGTTAGAGAACGACGAGCGACCTTTCCGGTTCAGTGGATTGCGAAAGCAATACCCACGACCTCTACTGGTTCGCCGTGCAAACGTTTATCATCTGCAGCGTTTACGGCACAACGCTAACCCACGACCCAAGACTGATCTCGACATGATCTTGCTGCTTGATCTCGCCGAATCCAGTATCTCAGTCTACACAGAGATCCGGCGCACTGCACAGACAGCCAATGAGTCAGCCGTTAAGTGCGTGCTGGGTGCTAGGCCTCTTGTCATTCCTCCTCTACTGGATGCTTTCGTCAAGGCTGTTGCCGAGAGTGACTACCCTCGCATTAAGGGTGCGATGTTCACTCTTCTGTTCGGTAGCCTGGCGAAGACCATCAGCCGCGACTGGCGATTTACGCCTAAGCTCATCAAAGCGTTCATCGAGGTTACCGGTGCCGACAAGCCTTCGGTGCAGAAGCTAGCAACTAACGCTACTTTCCAAATCATGGACATGGGTAAGGCAATGGAGCGCATGGTTATCCTCCCGAAGGAGGTTGTGGAAGCGATCGCATACGCTATCGACTCCAGCGAGGGCGATAGTGTGCATACCAAAGTCAACAAGCGTCGCGACTACATCAAGAAGAAGCGCGCTCGCATCGAAGGCAAGAAGGCTGAACTTTCCAAGGAGCTTGTCGATATTGCCAAGACCGAGCATTGGAAGAAGGTCAGCCGGACTGCAGCCATCATCGTCAATCTCGGAATGCGTTACGACAGCATTGCTTCTGACGAGATGATCGACCTCGTCGCGAAGGGATCCATCGACCAACACCCTAGTCTTCGTGGTCTTTATGCTGGAGCGCTTATCGGCTTATACTCCGTGATCCAGACCCGTGCGATCACTGGACATAACTACGAAAAGTACTTGCTCAGCGAAGAAGAGCTGCCGGATAAGATCTCGGTACCGACCAAGCCAGAGGACCCAAACTGGACCGAGGAGTACCTCGCTTCATTTGCGCAGCCAGAAGCCAAGTACTACGTCGACTTTGATTATCCTGGCTGGCTTGTGTGGAATAAGAGCATGACTGCGTTCAAGCCCAATGCGCCCCAGCTATCGTATGATGAGGTCGAAAGTGGCGTCCGCCAGAAGATCGCGAAACACCTGACTCGATCCTGGTTCTCCAACTACTTCGCCTTCATGAAGCAGGAGCCACGCGACAACAGCGCTGACAGGTTCCGCATGTCAAGCGCGATGGTCTTGACTCATTCATTCGACCTAGTCTTCGGCGGGTTGACCGAGTCGACGTTCGAAGACATCAAGGATTTGACCCAGTCTGTCTACGCTGATGGAAGCGACAAGCATCAGCATCGCGCCACCGCTGAGATTATGGCCGCACTGCTCTCATGCGCCCCAGATCTTAAGGCAGACCAGCGCGAAGCCGTATGGGAATACGTCTTCCCTATCGTTCGTGGCATCTTCCAAGACGGACTGACACCAGAGAACTCCGGTTACTGGACTACTTTCCTACATGTTGTGTTGCAGTCGAAGGATCCACGCCGAGGATGGCCGCTGGTCGACTGGCTAGCTAGCTTCCGCCTTGACATGGAGTCCAACGCCGCCTTCAAAGAGAGCTCCAAAGTCCACTTGCTGACGCAATGTATCTGCGATGCGGGCTGGCACTTCCGTCTAGAGAAGCCGATCTTGGAAGACTTCATGAAGCATCTCGACCATCCGTACAAGGGCGTGCGAGAAGCCATGGGCCAGACCATCGCGAGTATCTTTAGGACACGTTACCACGAATCGTACAAGGATGTCGACACGCTGATGAAGGCGCAAAAGGACGCTTCTTCGATCGGCGAACGCCCTTACCAGCCTACGGAAGAGTTCACTAAAACCATCACCGAGGTCTTTGATCGCCTTGAGGTCTGGCGTGGGGAGCGTCCGGCAGGTCAACAGACACCTTCGTCGTACACGTCAGGTGGTAAGACTGTTCTTCTCTGGCTCGACTCTACGCTCTCCTCGTACGAGTGTACCTCGCTCGTTAGGTTCTTCCCCGATATGTTCATGGAGCAGCTGCTACACATGATGGACATCAAGGAGGACCCTGAATTGCAGTCGCTCGCTTACCACGTCTTCCGCCACCTGCCCAACATCCCGCATCGCCAAGGTGAGGACTCAGATTTCATCTCTGCTCTCATTCGCATCGGACGCAACGCGACAAGCTGGCATCAGCGTCTTAGAATCCTCATCAACATCCAAGTGATCTACTTCCGCCGACTCTTCCTCATGAGCGAAGAGCAGCAACAGAGCATGTTTGACTGCGTCTCCGCCATGCTGTCAGACACACAACTCGAAGTACGAATGGGTGCTGCCACCACGCTATCAGGCATGATTCGTTGCTCGCCAATTGCATTCCGCGACCGCCAAGTCTCTACACTCAAGGAGCGATTTACCAAGCAGCTCAACAAGAACCCATTGCCAAAGAAGCGCAACCCAGGAACGCCGACAACAGAACAAGGCAAGCTCGTCCTGACACGCCACGCAGCTGTGCTGGGTCTTGGTGCGCTTATCCAAGCTTTCCCGTACCAGAGCCCTCCGCCAGCCTGGTTGCCCGACGTACTTGCGACGCTGGCTAGGAAGGCTGCGGCTGATCCTGGCATGGTTGGCAAGAGTGTCAAGACTGTTCTAGCAGACTTCAAGAAGACTAGGCAGGATACTTGGCATGTTGATGTGAAGGTAAGTTTCTACTCTGACATGATCGTGAACTGTGCTAATCATCGCTCAGGCATTCGAACAAGAGCAGCTGGAAGATCTGGAGGGTGTGCTGTGGAAGAGCTACTTTGCTTAAACGACAGCTATGCGGCGAATGGGATATTACGAACGACGCTCAATGAAACCATAAGCGATGGACATGTACAATAAGTTAGATCGGACGGGTCATGACTACGAGCGATATGAACAGGCTCTGCATCAGTGGCGCCTAGTGGAAATAGCATTTTCTAGATAGTCTCTTGCTTACACAATGAACCTTTTTGCTCAGCATGCAATCTGGCGAGCCTAGCTGCAGGAAGGACTGCTTACTCAGTCGCGACCCGACGCGCGCTCCTTCCTGCTTAAATCCGCTTGCCCCTCCCCCGCTCCGCTGTACCTGCGCCTGCACATGTGACATCATACCCCGAACCTTCCGACCATCAACAATAAAATCACCGCTCGTTGCGCGACGCATGAACAGCACTCGTTTTCCGACACTACCCCTTCAGCATATCTACAATGCCATTGACCGTACTTACTGACGCGGATGTGCGCACTCTCTTATTGCAATTGACCAAACAAGACATTCTCGACTTGCAGCAGAATCTCGCTGATGCGCTACACCATTACTCTACCAGCACAGAAGAAGACGACAACAACAATGGATGTTGTGAGAGTTTCCAGTCTGCAGGCACGAGTGTGAAGACTAAAGATGGAGGGATGATGACGGTTGCGCCGGCAAGCAGGTATGTATAATTCTTGCAAATGCAAATGCATCGACTGACTGTCCGCAGCAACGATGGCCTTGGAGTCAAAATAACAACACGTCCAGAGTCCAACTTTTCAGACACAGCCTCCGTTACTTCGTCGATGAGCTCGCTCGCCTTATCCCAACAGTCCACGCCAACGAGTAAAAGCTCAGCAACCACAGCCTCTCTCTCATCAAGCCAGACATCCGCATCAAATACTAGTCTCACGCTCTTCGACCGCTCCGGAAACCCTCGCGCCATGCTGAACTCATCTGAAATGACAGCCTTCCGCACCGCCCTCGCAAGCACAATGCTCTTTAAGAAACGAGCAAACGTTCACGACGTGACAGTCTTTGGCGCAGGGAAACAAGCGTACTGGCACATCCGTCTCGCACTTTTGCTGCGCGGCCCAGATATTCATCATCTCAACATCATAAACCGAGATTTCGAACGCGTACACCAGTTATTGGAGAAACTATACGATCCCGACTCCGCTCCTTCGACTTTCAACCCAGATCCAAACCACGTGCCAACCTACCGCCGCGCATCAGGTCCAGAGGAAGGCTCAACAGAAAAAGAAACCCAACACCAATACCTCCACCGCCCCAAAATCCAAATCCTCACCCCCGGCCACGGCGAATACCCGCGCCTCCTGCACGCCACCCTCCGCTCTTCCTCGGTCCTATTCCTCTGCACCGCCTCACCCACACCCCTCTTCCCCGCGCCCATCCTGACGAATCCCGAAGGCCGAAAAAAAGGCCGCTACATAGCCGCCATCGGCTCCCTCTCTCCACTCGCCACAGAACTACACCCCGACATCCTACGACAAAACGTCGCGCCCGAGCACGGCCACCGCCATTTCCACAAGCACGCAAAGCAGAGCGGGGCGGTGGTGGTGGATAGTGTGGAGAAGGCTTTGAAAGAGGGTGGGGAGGTGGTGCAGGCGGGGTTGGGGCCGGATCAGGTTGTTGAAATTGGGGAGTTGGTTATGTTGAAGAGGGATGCGGAGAGGAGGAGACGGGAGTGTTTGGCTGGGAAAGGGTTGATGGAGGCGGAGGGATTGGATACTGGGGGTGTGGAGTTGGGCGAGTGCGATATGAATCGGAGGGAGAAGACGGAGAAGGCGAGGAGAGGGAGTAGTGGGAAGAAGGAGAAACATCATGAAGGAGAGGACAAGGCGCATAAGAGCTTAATTGAGTGGTTGGTCAAGGGGAATGTGATTTATAAGAGTGTGGGACTGGGTCTTACGGACGTCGTGGTGGGCAGTGACCTTGTTCGCATAGCGAATGAGCGCAGTATTGGCACGAGGATCGATAACTTTTAGGGTGGGTTGTCGCATCCATCGGAACTGGAAGTGGGATCACAGCAATTCGACTGCGAGTGCAGCTGAGGCGGTAGTCATAATTAACATATATTATCAGAGCATAATCACAAGCAACAAATCATGCGAATGGCGTGCGTTATCGTGATTGATTCCAGTCAATGCAGTCGTTTGCCGACCGCTTTTAACCCTCCTAAACTCCGTTGGTATTGTGAACCGACTATATGCAGAGATAAGAGACACGCCGTAAAGTCATCATGAAATCGAGAAAGCACATCAGAACCCGCTTAGATCTTGATAGCGCTCTCGATGGCCTTCCTCTTCTTCTCCATGCGGGCGTTGGCCTTGGCACCCATGATACCACCTCCCCAGTGGCGGGCAGCGTCCTTGTGGTGCGACTCGAGGTAACCGTCGTTGACAGCGGTGACGAGCTTCTGGAGCTCGTTCTTGTCCTCAGAGCGGACCTCAGTGAGGGCGAGGACGGCGGCGGTCTTCTGGTGGACGACCGTTCCGAGACGGGCCTTGCCCTTGACGATAACGTAAGGGACACCTGATGTATGTCAGTGAAAGTTCGGCATGCATTTGCGCATTTTGAGTACTCACCCATCTTCCTGCAGAGAGCGGGCAGGTAGACAACTAGCTCGATGGGGTCGACGTCGTTGGCGATCAGGACGAGGGAAGCCTTCTTGTTCTCAATCAGGCCAACAACGTGGTTGAGACCGTACTTGGCGACGTAGGGCTTCTTGCTGACGTCCTCCTTCTTCTTGCCCTCAGCGACGGCGGTGGCCTCCTTGGTGAGGCGCTCCTTCTTCTCGGCCTTGGTCTCGGGACGGTACTTGTTGAGGATCTTGAAAGCCTGGGTGGCAAGGTTACGGTCGGCAACGTGCTGGAACTGGGCAATCGCCGGTGGGACCTTCAAGCGCATGTTGAGGATCTTCTTCTGGCGTTGAAGACGGACATACGCGCTACACATCATCAGTATCTGCCATCTGCGGTGGATCGGGGGTTGCTTACGGCCAGCGGACCATGCGGCCGACGTTGCGCTGGGGCTGGATGTCCTGACCGATGCCATAGTTGCGAGGACGCTTCTCGATGAGAGGGTTCTGTTCCATTGTGAGCGGTTGCAGTTGAATATTTGAGGAATGGGCAGACCTTTTGCTTCTTGGCGGCAGACGACTTAGAAGTGGCCTGGGGGAAAGCCGCAGGCTTCTTTCCGGATCCTTTGGGAGGCATTGTCGAGGCTGTCATAGAGAACAGAAACCATTAGCGAATGTTCATTCACTATAGGTCTGAATCTCGTAAGAGCGAGAGGGCCTTTCAGCCGCTCTCCACTCTAGCCATCATTTGTATGCGACACGCTCATGTAGAGACGTGCGATTGTGATATGCTACCGAGCATTCATGGCGGATATGCGCTTACCTGGTGTGTTGGCGGCGACGAAGTAAAGATTGGCGACGGTGGACTTGACGAACGTTCGAAAGCGGGCGCAAAAGTTGTCGGCACCGAAATCCAGAGAAGCGAGTGCGCGCGGGTGGGGAAGAACGTTTCGCCGGCGCTAGTGCCTGCCCAATGGTAGCATGGTGCCTCACCATCCATCATCGACCGCGACAACTTCAATGCGAGATCATGAACGCGATCAATCTCGACGCGAAAGGGCGTAACGCGCAGCTCGTCGCCATTTTCTGCCTATGGAAATCGCTGCTCCTTCCGCTCGCTGCATTCTGCCCAGGTCCCGGATACGACACCTCTGGTCTCATACTGCTCGACACAAGCGCCCGGCGTCATGTTAAGCTGGATGTCACCTCCCGCTATGAGCGTTTTGTCCTCAACCTGCTCCGCTGGGACGCATTGTACTTTGTGAAAGCAGCTGAGCGGGGTCATGTCCACGAGCAAGCGTGGGCCTTCAGCGGGGCGTATTCGTATCTCCTGAGACTAACCGGTCAATGTGAGCACCAGAGGCCCAGTCATTTGGGTCGGCACTGATATCTCGCAGTGATGGCTGGCGATGCGCAGGCTCCTCTGCACTACTATGCTCTGGCCGGAATCATCCTTTCCAACATCTGCCACCTCCTCTCTGTGCTAGTGCTGTATCGCCTATTGACCTTGGTCCTGGAACCTCAACGGCGACAGATCATCCCATTCATCGCCGCTGTCTTGCATATCCTGACGCCAGCTTCTCTTTTTATGAGTGCACCGTATGCCGAAGCCATGTTCTCATTGCTCAATTTCACAGGCATGCTCCTCTATGCTCAATCTCAAACTGCGGCTGAGACTGGAATGTCATGGGTTCGAGCGGACTTTCAAAAGATTGGCTCTGGTGCTTTTTTCGCAGCAGCTACACTGATGCGAAGCAACGGTCTACTCAGCGGCTTGATTCTCCTATACGATATCGCTAAGTACATGCCCTCTCTGATGTCTGCGCAGTTGCGTATATCAGATGTAAGAAGGATGCTTGTCACATGCATGGCTGGTAGTCTGATAGCCTTGGCATTCTTCGGGCCGCAGTATCTAGCATACACGGAATTCTGCGACCGAGGCAGCGGCACTGGAACTAGACCGTGGTGTGACAAGACCTTCCCGAGCATTTACTCGTGGGTACAAAGCCATTACTGGTAAGTTACCCCAATACGATGACTTACTAGTCTGACCTCTTCCAGGAACGTAGGACTCTTCCGTTACTGGACCATCTCAAATCTGCCTCTGTTCATACTAGCGGCACCAGTTTCGTGGCTGCTCCTCACATCAAGTGTCACCATTCTCCGTAGCGGTGTCCCACGCCCGTTGAGTGGGCGTCCTGTACCCCAGACTGGTGAAACAGCCAAATCCAAGAACGGAACCTCCGCGATATGCAAGCTACCGGAATTGGCACTTCCCCAATTACTACTGGCTGCAACAGCCGTTACCAGTTTTCACGTCCAGATTGTAAATCGGATTGCTTCCGGCTATCCGATGTGGTATCTAGTCGTCGCTACGTGGTTGGCTGACTCACAAAGTACTCGCCCGACAGCAAACCGTTCACGAACAGCCAAGTGGTGTATCAGAGGTAGCATCATGTATTGCTTGATACAGGGCATGCTTTTTGCTAACTTCCTCCCACCGGCCTAAATCCTAGGCCGCGCAAATACTGTCGCACCCACAAAGTGTTGGCGTAAGCTCTACAACATAGCTCTTCGATTCGGACGCCCAGACAGACTGTACCACGTAGCTTATTACTAGTAAAACGCCATGATCAGACTCCTCAACTCCAATACGAATGTTTCGCAATTACCATACCACTCGGTACATCTAGACGGTTAGTTAATTCTCCGGGCGAGCTGGTGCTAAATCTAGGAATAGCTCAGAAGGACACATCTTACCGAGCTAAGACCTATGTCTTACATGCGAATTTGGGCACTGCGGCAGAAGCTGAGCGATCAGCTACGAGGTCGTCATGATGCCAAGTACCCCACAGTCTCACTACTAGTGTTGCTGCTCTAATGCCCCAGCCATCGCAAGTGTTAAGACATGCACCCTACAATGGAACTTGGAGATGATAGATGAACGTCGCATAGAGCGGCTGACCTGTCTTTCTAGCCTATCATGGAGAGCTGGGCTGACGACTTTGTACCTGCATGCGCTACTGACGCCAACCTAGCGATGGAAGCCTAGATCATCGTATAAAAGTTGGCGATGCGACAATATGGCGAGATGCTGTGCCAGCATACTACTGCAGTTCCAGTCCAGTTGTATACAAAAACGTCATGATATCGAACCCCTCTGCAAGATGCGACACATTGGGCGAGGTAGAACATGGCATTATCCACTGCTTCCCTACACATGACCGACAGCCTTGCAATGTCACTGTTTTCGCGACGGAAAACGACTTCTTGAACACCAACGCGCCATTTCAGGACACTGATCAATGCCCTAGTTTCTGGGTCAGAAGCCTTCTGCTTGAGAATGATGACCACCGTCAAGTCTCACAGCGACGCCACCTACACCAACCAGAACGTCGGAGCAAAGATGAGGGCCTCTCGGAAAGACAGAAGGAAGGCTTGGTCACGCCAGCTTTGTCACTAGTCTTTGGCATAGTGAGGGCGACTTATAAAGGTTGCTTGAAGCTCCTTTGGTTGGTAGCCGTGCTCATCAGCTTAGTCCGACCTACACTCGTTACTAGAAAACGATGAAGCTTTCTACCTTCGCTACCTTCCTCAGCCTGTCCGTGGCTTTGGCAACCGTACTCGACACTAGACAGCAATGCAATGAGGATGACTGCTTCCGCGCAGTTTTCGGCAGCGGCGGATTCGGTCAGATAATCAGGGCCGGAGAAGACTGCGATGACTTCCTCACTACAAGCGTCATCTGGTACCCAATGTTTGTAGCCCAATCAAGATGTCTATCGAACACACTAACAGTCTACTCCAGCACCACTATCACATCCTTTACTCTTACGACATCTACTCTGACAATACCATGTCCTTCGGACGTATTGCCCGTTCCGACAGATGAGCCCATTACTTCCGACGAAGAAAAACTGTGGATTCGACAAGCACTGCCAACCGGAACTAACTGGTCCACGACCACCGTCTTTGGACCAGTGCCTACATACGCCACCCAAGCTTGTGTCTCGCAAGAATACAAATCTGTATGCGGATGTGCGAGCATCACCGAGGATACTGTCACCTATCTTGGAACCGTAAGTTTCATGCCGGTGTATGATGAACATTGGCTGATCGAGTGTCGTAGACTGTGACCGATATTGAGACTACAACGTATACAAGCGTCACGATCACTGGGACGTCCTGTCCAACCATTACACCGTCGTCTTCGATGAGTTCTTCGAGCATGGTTACTTCGTCTACGGTGTCCAGTAGTGTTTCCAGCAGCACTAGCTCTACCTTCTCGTCATCCTCGAGCACGGATATTTCTTCAAGCTCGGCGACATCGTCATCCAGCACGGGAAGTTCTTCGGTGTCGTCGACTGAGTCAAGTAGCTCGTCTACCACGCCACCTGAGACCAGTTCCTTCATCTCCTCGTCCACAACTTCTAGTAGCTTGTCTAGCACAGGAAGCTCTTCAGTGTCCTCGACCGACAGTAGTAGCTCGTCTAGCTCGTCTACCACGCCAACTTCATCCAGCTCTAGCTCTTCAGCATCGTCGACTGAGTCTAGTAGCTCGTCAAGCACACCGATTGTATCCAGTTCCTCCAGCTCTTCATCTACAACACCTAGTAGTTCGTCTGCTAGCTCAAGCAGCTCATCTAGCAGCTTGTCCAGTAGTTCGAGCACATCATCATCTACCACAAGCGACGTATCCAGCACGAGCTTGAGTAGCTCATCTAGTACTTCGACTGAGCCCTCCGCCACTTCAAGCACCTCGTCCACGGTATCAAGCAGCTCCTCGACTTCCTCGGGAGAAGTCCCTGCCACAAGCAGCATGTCAAGCTCTTACATGTCTTCATCGTCCACCATGACACCAAGCTCCTCGTCAGCTACTACGTCATCCGAAAGCTCTTCCAGCAGCTCTTCATCAAGCACATCCGACATATCGAGCTCTTCCAACAGTGTCTCGATAAGCTCAACTAGTAGTACTGAATCCTCATCTTCAAGCAGTGCAACACCTACCTCTAGCGACTCAAGTTCATCTGCAAGTAGTAGTTCGTCATCTTCAACGAGTAGCACAGACTCCTCGTCGTCATTGTCATCAACCACTACTCTAACTCCGACCTCCAGTGCTTCGAGCACATCGGCTAGCAGTTCATCGCCTTCCTCTTCAGCGAGCAGCACCGACTCGTCGTCTTCGCTGTCATCGTCCACTATCATAGACCCGACGACCTCTAGTGCTTCAAGCACGTCTGTCAGCAGTTCTTCGTCAATCTCATTCAGCACCACAGACTCGTCCTCCTCGCTGTCAACAATTACAATCACAGCCTCAACCTCCAGTGATTCGAGCACGTCTACTAGCAGTCTGTCGTCCTCGTCGTCATCTTCTTCGTTGTCATTCAGCACTACACCGATTTCCTCAACCACCGATGCATCGTCGACTACATCCACAACGAGCGCAACACCCAGCCCACCCGTGTGTGGAGGCTTTGGCGTTGGTCTCTGCGACGGCGCCTGCCGCGACCTCGCGACTGACGTTCTTCACTGTGGCCGCTGCAACAACGCGTGCGTCGCGGGCAACCTCTGCAACAACGGAGTGTGCGCGTCTCGTGCATGCGACTCCAACTGCGAATTTGACCGCCTGTGCAACAGAAACGGAACTTCGTCATGCCGGTGCGCAAGGACCATGGATGGCGCTGGTGTCTGTTACGACAAGGATGCGACAAACTGTTCTGACCCAGGTATCCTTCAATGCAGGACCTCAGCCAGCTGCCCGATCGGCACAGTTTGCATGCCTAACGTCTGCGACTGCGCAGATACTACCAAGGGCATCTGCGTTGGCACCACTGGGTGTGGGGACGAAGGATTGTCTGTCATGGGCGGGTTGATCCGAATCGGAGAGATGGAGAAGCGCAGAAGGACCGTCAGAGGGGTGGCGAACCAACTCTAAGGATGGGACGAAAGCATGGTGGTAGCATACGCAGGGAAAAGGGCGGCATCGTGGTTTGTTGTGATTTGGGAATAGTTGGGTGCCTGCCAATGTGCTAGTGGGCGTTGTACAATGGTCTTCACAACACAATATACATCCTTCGCTTCTATACCTACACCGGCAACGGCATCCCGTGTTGTGAATAGCGGTTGGTGTCAGTGCGACATTAAGCTCGCGGTGCATAAAGGCAATTTTTTGTTGTCAAGTGACGCTGCCGTGAGCGGTCAGTGCCTCGGAAGTTAGGTGCTAGCTTCTTTCGCGATGTCAACACACGATAGCGGGTGGTGCCAGTGTAGAGGGTCGCGTGTTTAGAGGCAACAATACGCGACGCGACTGGGGAAACGCAGGTGGTGTGGAGGTGTCCAGATGCAGGCCATCGTAGAACGGCCTTGTAAACCACGGCGAGATATGACGGGTGCAATGTTTAATGTCTAACGCATGAATGTGGCGTCTAGCGGGTCCTAGCGTGCTCCCCACGCGCTGGTGTCGTTGCCGTGGGGATCGCCCGCCATGTCCGCGACGTAAACACAAAGTATGCCGGACATGTGCCTCATCGCCTCCCCAAATATGCCCGCCATCCTTCTGCTATAGACAACCCACGTTTCAAGCCTTCTCTTCCCGGCCCCGACCTCAGTCGACGCTTCCCCAATTCCCATCTTGTTGGAGCATCATCATGTCGACGCCGGACATGGCCACCGCCGCACCTTCGCATAGACGGAACAGGAGCGCTGCAGCTGGAGTGCTCAAGTCCATCATCGCGAACAAAGGCCACAAGCGTTCGCCGACCGAGGGCGCTGGGCTGCACAACAACACCCAATTAGCCAGCCCGCCGTACATGCCTGTCTCCAACTTCCAGGCGCCGCTCCTGCCGCCAGACCACCCCCATAGCCAAATGCGCGCGGCAAACCAGACGGAGAACGTTCCCACCAATCCGCCGTCACCGCGCAAGTCGAGAGACGTCAATTCGAGCCCCAAAAAGAGCCTGCACAAGAAGACGCTCAGTTCCGTCTCGCTGCGGTCATTGGCCAAGAAGGAGAACAAGGAGGAGAAGGAGAAGCCGGTCTACAAGAAGTCATTCGACTCGCGGCGATCTCAGGAAGAGGCTGAAATGGGCGAGAAGCCTAAGAAGACAAAGTCGTCGACCAATTTGGCTGCCATGTTCGGCGGGCGCCGGAGAGACAAGTCACCTGTGAAGGAGAGCAGAGACAAGGAGAACACCACACCACCCCGCTCTTCCCACGACAAGGCCCCACCTCGCACTCCCATCTGGGCCGAGTTCAGCTCCCAGCAGGAAGTCACCAC
>Ga0265797_10002590_pt1 | contig 30115 bp, 22 predicted proteins | sample P2T30metagenome_FD_192433 | JGI IMG/M metagenome (GOLD analysis project Ga0265797, IMG submission 192433) | Plant litter microbial communities from East Loma Ridge, Irvine, California - P2 T30 | ecosystem: Environmental > Terrestrial > Plant litter > Unclassified | place: USA: California...
TCGGCGCGCGGCTGCTCACCGGCGTGCTCGGTGTCTTCGTCGCCGCCATGATGTCGGGCCTGAACAGCCGCATCGGCGGCCTGGCGCTCACCGACATCCGCACCGCCTTCGGCATGGGCGTCGACGACGGTAGTTGGATCAACAGCCTGTACGCCGCCTTTGAGCTGGCCGCGATGCCGTTCTCGGCCTGGTTCGCGGTCACCTTCTCCTTCCGCCGCTATCACATGGCGGTGGTGGCGGTCTTTGCGCTGCTCGGCATTCTGACGCCGCTGGCGCCGAACGTCGAGGTCCTGCTGGTGCTGCGCTGCCTGCAAGGCCTGTTCGGCGGCCTCTTGATTCCGGTGCTGATGGCGGCGGCGCTGCGCTTCTTCCCACTGCCGCTGCGCCTGTACGGCCTGGCCCTGTATGCGATGACCGCCACCTTTGCGCCGAACGTGGCGACCTGGTTGTCCGGCACCTGGACCGACGGCCTGCACATCTGGCAGCTGCTGTTCTGGCAAACGATTCCGCTGGCGCTGTTTGCGCTCGGCGCGGTGGCCTGGGGCATTCCGCAAGACCCGGTGCGCCTGGAGCGCTTCAGGCAGGTCGACTGGATGGGGCTGGTCACCGGCTTCATCGGCCTGGTCATGCTCGGCATCGGCCTGACCCAGGGCGAGCGCCTGGACTGGTTCAACAGCCCACTCGTGTGCTGGCTGTTCGGCGCCGGCGGCGGGCTGCTCGCCATCTTCCTGCTGTGCGAATGGTTCCACCCCATGCCCTTCATTAAGCTGCAGCTGCTGCACCGCCGTAACCTGGGCCTGGGCTTTGCCATCTTCGTCGGCCTGCTGGTGGTGCTGCTCTCAGGCTCGCTGCTGCCGGCGAACTACCTCGGCCACGCCTGGCACTTCCGCACGCCGCAGCTGGCCGTGATCGGCCTGGAAGTCGGCCTGCCGCAATTCGTGCTCGGCCCCGCCGTGTCCTGGCTGCTGTACAAGAAGTGGGTCGATGCGCGCCATGTGTTCGCCGCCGGCCTGGTGCTGATCGCGTTGTCCTGCCTGGCTGGTTCGCGCGTCACGCCCAACTGGATGGCCGACCAGTTCGTGCTGGCCCAGGCGCTGCAGGCCTTTGGCCAGCCGATGGCGGTGATCGCGCTGCTGTTCCTGGCGACTAGCGTGGTGCAGCCGATGGAAGGGCCGCAGGTCTCGGGCATCGTAAACGCCCTGCGCGTGCTGGGCACCCTGATCGGCAGTGCGCTGGTTGGCCGCCTGCTGGCGGTGCGCGAAGCGATGCATGCCAATGTGCTGCTCGATGGCGCCGCGAATGCGCGCCGCCTGGCCGGCGCGCTCGACCCAGCGCAGCTGGGCGAAGTGGCACAGCGTGTCTCGCACCAGGCCTTTGTGCTGGCGATCGGCGACAGCTACCTCGTGCTCGGGGTGCTGGCGCTGGCGCTGGTGCCCTTCGTGCTGGTGCTCCAGTACATCCCTGCGCCGCAACTGCCGGCCAAATAACAATCAATATCAACAGAATCACCAAGGATCAGCATGTCGCTCCCAAAACCCGCAAAAATCACCGTCGCCATACTGCTTGCCGCAGTCCTGGCCGGCAGCGCTTATTCGTACAGCCATGGCGAAGGCCACGGCGCGCGCCAGAGCACCGACGACGCCTACGTCAGCGCCGACTTCACCCTGGTCGCACCGAAAGTGGCCGGCAACGTGCTCGAAGTCCTGGTCGAAGACCACCAGGCCGTCAAGAAGGGCCAGCTGCTGGCCCGCATCGACGACCGCGACTACGCCGTCGCCATCGACATGGCAAAGGCCGACCTGGCCCAGGCCGAAGCCGACCTGTCGCGCCTGCGCGCCACCGTCGCCCAGCAGGGCAGCGCCATCGAGCGTGCCGGCGCCGCCGTCTCGGCCGACGAGGCCACGTTGAAATTCGCGCGCGCCAACGAAGCGCGCTACCGCGACTTGTCCTCGGACGGTTCGGCCACGCTGCAGGACCGCCAGCAGGCCGAGTCCCAGGCCCAGGCCGCGGCGGCCCAGCACAAGGCCGACAGCGCCGCACTGGCCGGCGCGCGCCAGCAGACCGCCATCCTGCGCGCCCAGGTCGAGCAGGGCGAGGCCCAGGTGGCGCGCAGCAAGGCCGCGCTGGAAGCCGCCGAACTGCACCTGTCGTACACGAAGATCGTCGCCCCGATCGACGGCGTGGTCGGCCAGCGCAGCGTGCGCGTCGGCGCCTATGCCCAGGTCGGCGCGGCCATGCTGGCCATCGTGCCGCTGCAGTCGGCCTATGTGGAAGCGAACTTCCGCGAGACCCAGCTGGCGCGCATGCGCGTCGGCCAGCGCGTCGACATCGCGGTCGATATGCTGCCCGGGACCACGCTGCACGGCCACGTGGCCAGCCTGGCGCCGGCCAGCAGTGTTTCCTTTTCTCCGATTGCACCGGATAATGCGACCGGCAATTTCACGAAAGTGGTGCAGCGCCTGCCGGTGAAGATCGTCATCGATCCGGGCCAGGACGCCGCGCGCCTGCTGAAGGTCGGCATGTCGGTGACCCCGACCGTGGCGCTGGAAGGCTAAGCGCCACTTAATCAACCAAACCGGGGACCATGAAGCCATCCGACGCCATCACGCAATCCGCAGCGCCCAGCCGGCCAACGCGCCTGACGCGCGAGCAGAGCCGCGCCCAGACCCGCGAGCGCCTGCTGGCATCGGCCGCCGTCGTGTTCGCGCGCGAAGGCTATGCCGGCGCCTCGGTCGACCGCATCGCCGAGGAAGCCGGCTACTCGAAGGGCGCGCTGTACTCTAACTTCGCCTCCAAGGACGAGCTCTTCTTCGAGCTGTTCGACTACTACGCCGGCGGCCAGGCCGATGAACTGTGCCGCCGGCTGGACGCGGTTGCGGATGCCGAGGAAGCGATCGCCACCGTCTGCACCTGGGCGAATGGCCTGCAGCACGAGCCCGACTTGCGCCTGCTAGTGCTGGACCTGACGCGCCTGGCGCGCAACGACGCGGCCCTGTCCGAGCGCCATACGCGGCTGTTCGACGAGCAGTGGAAGGCGGTCGGCGCGCGCCTGGCGAAGATATTCCCGGACGGCCGCTCGCCGGTGGCGCCGCTGGTACTGGGCGCGCTGGTGATGGAGCTCACCTACGGGAATGCGATGCAGCTGCATGCCGAATTGCGGGCCGGCGACTTGATCGGCCTGGCCCTGCGCGCCCTGCGCGACGCCCACCGCGCCTCTACCTGACTTCGTTGGAACCCCGCATGCTCCTGAAAACCGCCTTGCTGTTCGTCGCCACCGCGCTCGCCGAAATCGTCGGCTGCTTCTTGCCCTACCTGTGGCTGCGCAAGGGCGGGTCGATCTGGCTGCTGCTGCCGGCTGCGGCCAGCCTGGCACTGTTCGTCTGGCTGCTGACGCTGCATCCGGCGGCGAGCGGACGCGTGTATGCGGCGTATGGCGGCGTGTATGTGGCCACGGCGCTGGTGTGGCTGCGCTTCGTCGACGGCGTCCGGCTTTCGACGCTGGATTGGGCCGGCGCGGCGATTGCCTTGTGCGGCATGGCGATCATCGTATCCGGCTGGACCCAGGAGTAATCACTGCGTGATGATTTAAAGCAACGTATCTTTCTGTACACACATAAGTTGTGCCCGGGATTCGGAACTGTTAAGGTCGTGCCTCACTATCTTTTTAGCTTCCTGCACAGTCCTATGCGTACGAAAATTGCCCTTGCCGCCGCCTCCCTCATCCTGGCCGGCACCGCCCACGCCAGCCTGCTGACCAACGGCGGCGCCGAAACCGGCACCCTCGAAGGCTGGACCGTCGGCGGCGATTCCGAGCCGCGCGTCGACGACGGCAGCTTCGACAAGGGCATCGATCCGCTCAGCGGCAACTACATGTTCCTGGGCGGGCGCGGCGAATTCGGCTCGCTGACCCAGAACGTGCTGCTGGGCGGGGCCGCGGCGAACCGCCGCGCGCAGGTGTCGTTCTGGCAGCAGGGCCTGGAGCAGGGCACCCCGAGCGACAACGGCTACGTGTCGCTGACCTGGCGCGACCTGGACGGCAGCATCGTCGGCACCGCGGCCACCAGCACGCTCGACTCTCACTACGGCGCCTGGCAGCAGTACCAGGGCTGGTTCGATGTGCCGGCGTCGGCTTTCTCGGTCGACTACACGATGCATTTCGTGCGCAACTTCGGCGTCGACCTCGACAACTTCTTCGACGACAACGCGCTGGAGATTTTCAAGGTGCCGGAACCGGGCACCCTGGCACTGAGCCTGCTCGGCGTGGCCGCCATCGCCTCGGCGCGCCGCCGCCGCCGGGCCTGATCGGCAGCGCCCGGCACTTTGCCGGGACATGATGTTGAACGGCGGCCCGGTGCCGCCGTTTTCGCATCCGGAGACAGGAAAGCCATAAAAATGCATGTGCTCTCTTTTATTGATAGTGAGTTCTCATTATAATTAGTGCCAAGCCGCTCCCGGCATCATAAGAACTCACCGGATAAGGAACCGCACCATGCACGTCCTCGCCTGCCAACGCACGCCGCTCACGCTCGCCATCCTGCTCGCCTTCAGCGCCTCCGCCGCGCATGCCCAAACCGCGACCACCACGGAATCCTCGCGTCTGAAGGGCGATCCGGACAGCATTCCGACCGTCGTGATCTCGGCCAGCGCCCTGGGTCTGCTGGGCGACGACATGGTCACCCCGGTGACCTCGCTCGGCGGCGGCGAACTGGTGCGCGCCCGCGAATCGACGCTGGGCGAAACCCTGGCCGGCCAGCCCGGCATCACCTCCAGCCACTTCGGCGCCGGCGCCAGCCGTCCGATCATCCGCGGCATGGACGGTCCGCGCGTAAAAATCCTGTCCGACGGCGCCGAGATCCAGGATGCCTCGACCATCAGCCCCGACCACGCGGTCGGTTTCGAGCCGGTGCTGGCCGAGCGCATCGAAGTGCTGCGCGGCCCGTCGGCGCTGGCCTATGGCGGCGGGGCGGTCGGCGGCGTGGTGAATATCCTCGACCGCAAGATCCCGACCGCGATGCCGGACAAGCCGCTCGAGGGCAGCGTCGAACTGCGCGCCAATTCGGTGGCGCGCGAAAAGACCAGCGCCTTTGAGTTCACCGGCGGCTCGGGCAACCTGGCGGTCCACGCCGAGGGCGTGCTGCGCGATGCCGACGCCTACAAGGTCGGCAGCGGCTGGGAAGGCGGCAGCCGCGTGGCCGGCAGCTACAAGGAAACCGAGACGGGCAGTGTCGGTTTGTCCTGGATCGGCGAACGCGGCTTCATCGGCGCGGCCTACACCAAGGAGCGCAACGAATACGGCATCCCGGGCCACAGCCACGCCTCCGAATCCTGCCACCCGCACGGCGACCACCTGCATTGCGGCGGCCACGACGAGCACGAGGGCGAGGAAGGCCACGACGACCACGATCACGAGCACGAGCATGGCGCGGAAGACGTGCCGGTCGTGAAGCTCGACAGTGACCGCTGGGACATCCGCGGCGAATACCGCGAGCCGCTGGCCGGCTTCAGCAAGCTGCGCCTGCGCGCCTCGATCACCGACTACCAGCACGACGAACTCGAAGACGGCATCGTTGCCACCAGCTTCACCAACAAGGCGCATGACGGCCGCCTCGAACTCGAACACAAGCCGCTCGGTGGCTGGCGCGGCGTGCTCGGCCTGCAGACCGGCAAGCGCGATTTCGCCGCGTCGGGCGAGGAAGCCTATGTGCCGTCCACGGTCACCAAGAAGCACGCGGTGTTCCTGACCGAGGAATACAAACTGGGCGACTGGCGCTTTGAGGCAGCCGCGCGCCACGAGTGGCAGGACATCGACGTGGATTCGGCCACCCAGCGCGACACCAGCGCCCGCGGCACCTCGGTCGCGGCCGGCGCAGTCTGGAAGTTCAGCCCCGAGTACTCGCTGCGCGCCTCGGTATCGCGCAGCCACCGCCTGCCGACCGCCGAGGAACTGTACGCCGACGGCGCCCACCTCGCCACCAGCACTTGGGAGCTCGGCAACGAGAATTTGACGAAGGAAACCTCGAACAACGTCGACCTCACGCTGCGCAAGTATGCCGGCGCGACCACCTTCTCGCTGAGCGCCTTCCACAACCGCGTGAACAACTACATCTACGCGAACACGCTCGACAACATTGATGGCTTCCAGCTGATCGAGTACGCCCAGCGCGACGCCACCTTCACCGGCCTGGAAGGCGAAGTGCGGCGCAAGCTCGGCGCCAACCTCGACGCCACCCTGTTCGGCGACATGGTGCGCGCCCGCTTCGAGGACGGCGCCAACCGCAACCTGCCGCGCATCGCGCCTTACCGCGTCGGCGCCAGGCTCGACGCCAGCTGGCAGCGCTGGCACGGCCTGGTCGAGCTGGTGCACGTCGGCAGCCAGGACGATGTGGCGCAGTTCGAAAGCGCAACGAGCGGCTACAACATGCTGAACCTGGGGACGCACTACAGCACCCGCATCGGCGGCGTGCCGGCCCAGCTCTACGCCCGCATCAACAACGCGACGAACGAGCTGGCCTTCAGCCACACCTCGTTCATCAAGAACGCGGCGCCGCTGGCCGGCCGCAACCTGACGGCGGGGCTGCGCCTGATTTTTTAAGCGCATGCCTGCCGGCCCGGCGCATCCATGTGGGTGCGCCGGGCATGTTTTTTGGAATAGCGAATGAAGAAACTGATCGAACTGGGCGACTACGCCGGCATCGCCGCTTCGGCCCTGTGCCTGGTCCATTGCGTGGCCGGGCCGCTGCTGGTGCTGGCCTTTCCGGTGCTGGGGTTGGGCGGCCAGCACCATGCCTTCCACGACTTGCTGCTGGCGGCGGTAACGGTGCCGGTGCTGCTGGCCTTATTGCCGGGCTATCTCGCGCACCGCGATCCCTTCGTGCTGCCGGTGGGGCTGCTGGGACTGGCGTGCTTCCTGGCGGCGGTGTTCTTTGCCGGGCCGCGCTACGGGCAGGGCGCGGAGACGGCGCTGGCGATCGTCAGCAGCGTGCTGCTGGTGTCGGCGCATTTGCGCAATCATCGGGGGTGCAAGCGCTGCGTTGCGGCTGGGGGAGATGGGAAGGCTGCGCACTGATCGTTGAACGCGTGGGCGCCCCGTGCCCACGCGTTCCAACATTGAGACTCAACGGCAAGCGCTGCACAAGCCATACAAGGTCAACTCGTGCGACTCCAGCACGAACCCCTGCGGCGTGAGCTTCTTCATGTCCCCCGGACAGGCATGCACCTCGTACACCTTGTCGCAGGCGCGGCAGTGGAAGTGGTGGTGGTGTTCGTGCCCCGCGATCTCGTAGCGGTCGCCGCCGCCGGGCAGCGACACGGCCGCGATGTCGCCGGCTTCCAGCATCGCCTTGATATTGCGGTAGATGGTGGCCATGCCGATGCCCGGCACGGCGCCTTGCGCGTGCTCCAGGAGTTCCTGCGGTGACAGCGGACGGCCGGCGGCGGCCATCACTTCCTGGATGGCTTTGCGCTGACGCGTATTTCTTTCCATGTAATCGATCCTTCAACGGCCGGGGCGGCACGGGCAATCCGCTATTATCGCGCGATTCCAGCGCCAATGCTGCTGCCCACGGCTTTATTCCGTGGACGCCGCCGGCAGCGGCGCCCAGCCCATGTCCTTGAAGAACTCCTGCGCCAGGCGCTGATAACCCGGCACCGTGAAGTGGATCAGGTCCTTGGCCATCAGCGCCGGCGACTGGCGTGCCCACTCGTAGGCCTTGCCCTGGCCGCCCATCGCGTCCTGCATGCTCCAGGCGCTGCAGCCTGCTGCCTGGGCCACCTCGGCCTGCACCCGGTTGATGTCGGCATGGATGCGCGAGTACTGCAGCAGGTCGATCTGCGCCGCTTTTTTCCTGTTGGCCTTCGCCTTGGCCTGCGCTTCGCGTTCCTTGCGCGTCTTCGCCTTGCGGATGTTCGCCGAGCGCGGCACCAGCACGCCGCGGTCGCCCGGCCCCACCAGCACGCAGGCGGCCGACGGGAACACGGCCTTCATGTTGGCCACCGAGTCGGTCAGGGTCTTGCGGTAGGCCGCCAGGTCGAAGGGTTTCACGTTGCCCTCGTTGGTGCCGAATTCGAGGATCACCAGCTGGTACTGGTCTTTGGCGAACCAGCTGGCCAGGTAGTCCTGGTCCGTCGCCTTCCAGCCGGCCACGGTGGCGCCGGGGTAGCCGAAGACGTCCATGCCGAAGGACGCCGGCCCTTGCGGCAGCAGTTCCAGGCCATGGAAACGCAGGCGCCCGTCGAGCAGGCGCAGCTTGACCTGGGAGATCGGCAGGTCCGCCATGAGCTCCAGCGCGGCCGGGCCGGCGGCGCCGGACAGCGACACTTCCTGCTCGGCGCCGCCGTCGACGCTGATGCCGACCACCAGCGGCGCATCGAGCTGCTGGTAGAGGATGCGCACGCGCTCGTAGCCGGGCGACTGCGCCGTCTTGCGCAGGTCCCAGGCCAGGGTGGCGCCGGGCTGCTCGGCGAACATGTTGGCCAGGCCGGGGCCGGGCGCGGCCGCGCTGTCGCCGCCCACGTAGTTCGGTTCGTATTTCCACTGCGCGCTTACGCAGGAGCGCAGCAGCGGCAGGCGTACGCCGGGGCGGTTCATGGTGGCCGGGATCAGGGTGCTGGTCACGCCGGCGGGCGCCTTCAGCTGGCGCAGCAGCTCCTCGGTGAAGAAGTTCGCGGCCAGGTGGCTGTCGCCCCAGATGCCGATGCGGTAGGGGCCAGGCCCCGGTTTCGTCGACGGCGCCGGGGGCCGGGGCGCGGCCGGACCCGAGGCCATGGTCACGTCGGCGTTCGGCGACATGCTCAGCACCGTCTCGAGGGTCGGCACTTCGAGCGGATCGGGGTTCGGCGCCGCCGGCCGGCGCGTTACCGGCGCAGCTTTCTCGCATTCGAGCGCGGCGGGGTCGGGCCGGGCCTGGACCAGCAGCTGGCGGATGGCCGGGGAGGCCGGCTGGGCGGCGCTTAGGGATGGCAGCGCGGCGGCCGCGAACAACATCAGGGACAAGGGTCTGCGCATGCGCTCTCCGTAGCGCCGCCGCGGCGGCAAAATCACATCAATCAAACTCAGTCGACCGGCACCCGGCGCCCGGCGGCCACCCCGTTCAGGCGGCGCTGCTCGGCGCGCACCTTGTCGATGTAGGCGCCGCTCGAGGCGCCGCCGCCGAAGTAGAAGCGCAGGGCTTCGTCTTCCGAGCCGCCCTTCAGCTTCACGCAGTCGTACAGGATCTCGGCGCCGACCTTCAGGCTGACGATGGGATCGATGAAGCTCGACTTGCCGCCGAATTTCTCGTAGCGCTTGGCGTGGATCACCGGCATCACCTGCATCAGCCCCTGGGCTCCGGCTTCGCTCTGGATATAGGGGTGGAAGTTCGATTCGATCGCCATCACCGCGATGAGCAGGTTGGGCGACAGTTTATACGTCTTCGACAGCTTGTCGGCCTCGACGATCAGGATCTCGAGCATGGCCGGCGACACCCGGTACTTGGCGCCCAGCCACTGGGCCATCGCCGCCTGGGACTTGCTGGCCTTGACCGGTTTTGGCGCGGCCGGCGCGGCAGGAGCGACAGCGGCGACGGGCGCCTGCGCGCTCGCGGCCGTGGCAGGCGCCGTTGCGGCGGAGGCTGGCGCCGGCGCCGGGGCCGTTGCCGTTGCCACCGTGGATGCGGATGCAACTGGCGCGGCCGGCTGCGCCGTGGCGGTTTCCTGCACCGGAACCTGGGCGGCCGGCTGCGACACTGCCTGCCCGCGGCCCAGCCATTGACCCAGGCGCTCCGGGTAAACAAACGCATACACGACAATCGCCACGGCGAGGATGCCGAGCACCCGCACCAGCGTTAATACACTACGTAAAGCCCTCATGGGTCTCCTTTTCCGGGCTGTCGACCGGCCTGCCGCAAGGGCAGGGCGGACGGCCCTCAATCGGTTGGCTGCGCCTCGGCCTGGGCGGGCGAGGGATGGGCCAGGTGGTTCGCCGCCGCTTCCTCCGCTTTCGGGTGGCTTGCCGCATGCTCGGGCGGCTGCCTGCTTGCGTTCTCGCCGGCTTCGTGGGCGGCGGACGGCTCGGCGGCAGGGGGCGCGGACACCGCCGCCGCCGCCTGTGGCGTTTCTTTCGGCGCCTCCTTCGGCGCCTCCTTCGGTGCCTCCTTAGGTGCCTCCTTCAGCGCCTCCTTGTGCAAGGCTGCCGCCGCTTTGCCAGCGGCCGGCGCCGGGCTCGGTTCCTTGCTTTTAGCCAACATTGTATCCTGTTCGCTCGCCGGCATGATAACCGTTCCGCCGGTGGCCTCCTTGATTTGGGCAGTCAAGGCCCGGATGCCCTTCATCGTCAGGTGGGTATTGTCCTTGCCGAAGAAGGCCGGCCGCGCCGCGGACAGGGCGTCCCAGTCGATCACGCGCACGTTCGGGAAGTCCGCCGGCATGCGCGCGATGATCTCGTTGTTCGGCTTCATCCACGGCTTCGGCACGTGCACGTTCACCAGCAGCACGTGCTCGCGGTCGGCCAGCTCGGCCAGCAGGGCGCGGTACTGGCTTTCGGTGATGTAGCCGTTGGTCCCGAGATGCACCAGCACCGTCTGCGCCTTGCCGCCGGCCGCGCGCCAGGCCTGGATCACCTTCAGGCCCTGGCTGGCCTGGCGTCCGACGGCGGCGTCGATGCGGATGCCGGGAATGACCTTCTCCAGGTGGGCCTGGGCGCCTTTCAGCACCGAGTCGCCGATCGCGAACAGATCGTCGCCGCCGGAGATGCGCTCGTTCGAGGCGAATTCCTCTTCGCCGATCGCGGGCGCGGCAGCGGTGATGCCTGGAGCCTCGGGCGCGGCCGACGCCTGCATTGGGCTTTCCTGGGCCGCGGGCGCGGCGGCCACCAGCGGCGCCGGGCGGATGCCGTACAGCGCGGTGCCGGCGAACAGCGCCAGCACGGCGCCGCTGTAGCTGACCACCAGGGTCTTCATCTGGCGCGCATCCAGGCCGCGGGTATCGAAGTTCTTCATCGGCGCTTCGGTGCAGCGGTACAGCAGTTCGGCCAGCACGCCCACGGCCAGCAGTCCGCCCGCCAGCACCGCCGGCTCCGCAAAATCGGTCCAGCCGTGCAGGCGCATCCAGGTAAACACCAGCCAGTGCACCAGGTAGAGCGAATACGAGCGCACCCCCAGCCACTGCATGACGCGGGTCCGGAACAGGCGCGACAGCAGGAAGCCGCGGTCGCCCATCGCGGTATAGGCCACCACGCAGGTCAGCAGCGGCACCAGCAGGAAGGCGCCCTCGTAGGTCCAGGGGTGGTCGTTGTTCATGGCCTGCATCATCCAGCCCAGGATGCCCAGCGCGGCGAGGGCGGCGATGCGCCAGCACCAGCGCGCCAGGGCTGCGCGTGCGGCCGCGCGCCACGGATTCCAGAAGCCGGCCAGGGCGGCGCCGGCGAACAGGCCCATGGCATGGGTGTCGGAGCCGAGGTAGAGCCGGTTGCGCAAGGCGCTGTCGATATCGGGCTGGAACAGCCAGGCCATCCAGGCGGTGCTGGCCAGCGCCAGCAGCAGGGCCAGCGCGCCGGTCGCCTTTTCGCCGTAGCGCTTCAGGGCCAGCCAGGCCAGCGCCGGCCACAGGAAGTAGAACTGCTCCTCGACCGCCAGCGACCACAGGTGCTTGAGCACCAGCGGCGTGGTGTCGAAGTATCCCTGCGCATGAAAGATCTGCCACCAGTTCGACACATAGGCCAGGGCCGCCGGCACGTCCGAGCGGAAGTGGTCGAAGGCGTCGTCGGAGGTGGGTATCGTAAGCGCGGCCAGCACGATCAGGCCCAGCACCGGCGGCATCAGGCGTTTGATCCTGCGGAAATAGAAGGTCGCGAAGCGGAAGTCGCCCTTGCGGCGGACCTCGTCCATCAGCTTCGCCGTGATGATGAAGCCGGAAATCATGAAGAAGATGTCGACCCCGAAGAAGCCGGCGCTGAGCAGGCCCGAGACTTCGCAGTGGAACAGGATCACGGACACCACGGCCAGCGCGCGCAGGCCATCGAGTTCGGCAAAACGGTGTTCTTCTTGTAATGCGCCAGGTTGTGTCTTGGAGTGAGACATGGAAGCGTTCGGTTGTCGGTTCGGTTTTCGGTTCAATTGTCAGTGTCTGTCGGTCAGCATCGCTTCGCCGAACAGGCGGCCGCTCAGCCCATAGCCTTTGGCCGTCAGGTGGGTCTGGTCTTTCTGCATCTGCGGCGGCTGCATGCCGGCCCAGCGCGCGGCGGCGCCCGGCCCGCCCATGGCCGCCTGCCAGTCCCAGAAGCTGCAGCCGAGTTCCTCGCCGGCCTGCTTCTGGGCCGCGGCGATCTGGCGGTGCACGTTCGCGTAGCGCAGCGCGGCGGCGCCCGCGGCGCCGGGCACGCCGCGGTCCGGCGGGCCGACCAGCATGCAGCGTGCATGCGGATACAGCTTGCGCATGCGCCCCAGGTTGCTGCGCAGGTAGGCCAGGTAGTCGCTGCGCGAAAAGCGCGGGGCGGCGCCTTCGTTGGTGCCGTACTGGACCAGCACCAGCCCGTAGTCGTCCGGCGTGCCGAACAGGTTCTCGTCGGCATAGGCCCAGCTGCGCAGCATGCCGCCCGGGACGCTGAAGCTGTCGAGCACCACGCGCGGCGCCTGCGCATACTCGGGCGCGAAGCCATGCACGGTCACCTGGCCCGACACCAAACGGATGCGGATTGCCGCCATCGGCGCGTCGGGCACGATCTGCAGGCGGGTGGCGCTGCTGCGGCTGAGCGGCACCAGTTGTTCGGCGCCGCCGTCGACCGCCACGCCCAGCAGCAGCGAACCGTCGGGCCGCGCCTTTTCGAACACGATCGCCAGGCTCTTCACGCGCGCGGCGGCCGAGGGCGAGCGGAAATCGAGCAGGATGCTGTCGCCCGGGGTGTTCGAGCGCATGCTCACGAAGCTTTTGCCGTACCAGCTCGGCTGCCTGCCCTTGCCCGGGTTTTCCTTGTGCGCGTAGCCGGTCTGCCAGCCGCCGCTGGCGCAAGCCGATTTCAGCGGCAGGCGCAACCCCGGCACCAGGACCCCGGCCCCGATGAAGGAAGGCTGGACGGCGGCGCCGGGAATGCCGGCCGCGTCCAGGGCGGCGTTGATGAAGTCGGGCGCCGAGGTCAGGCTGTCGCCCCAGAGCGCGATGCGCAGTGGCGAGGGCTGTGATGGGGAAGGCTGCGCAGGCGAGGCTGCCGGCGCAGCGCCGGTATGCCACGCGAAGCCGGCGTCCGCGCGCAGCACCGGACGCAGGGCGGCGCCATGCCAGCCGCAGTCCGGCGCCGCCAGCGCAGCCTGGCTGGCCAGCAAACCCAGGCCCAGGGTCGCGCAGCGGAGCATATGTATCGGGAATGACTGCATGTGATGTCGGTAAGGCGAAAACCTGTCTCTTGTTACGCCAACAGGCCACGCACCCGGGATGGGCGGCGTGGCCTGTTTGGAACCGCTAGTTTAATGACTCAGGGAATCATTTAGCGCAGTATTTTCACGATTTGCTGCAAATATTTTCAGTCTGCAATCGCCACCGGCGCCGCGGCGGCGCTGGTTGGCAGCGGCACCGACTTGATGGTGGTGGCCATCTTCTGCAGGCCGGTCGCGATCTGGGTCATGTCGCCCATCTGGCTGGACAGCGAACCGAGTACGTCCTTGACTTCGCCGGCCTTGGCCAGCAGCATCGGGTTGCTGGCGGCCGAGGAGGCCAGTGCCGAACCGCGGTTCGCCAGTTCCTTGTCCTTCAGCAGGCCGAGCGCGAAGTTGAACATCGCATTGCCGACCAGGGCGTTCTTCTTCTTGTCGTTGGCCTTGGCCAGTTCCTTGGCCGCGGCTTCGTAGTTCACCTTGGCCAGCTTGGCATTCAGGTCCTGCTCCACCTTCGCTTTCGCCGCTTCCTTTTCCTTGGCGTCGGCGATGGCGTTGGCGGCGGCCAGCGCGGCTGCGGCGGCTTCCATGTCTTCCTTGGTCAGCAGGGCCTGGCCCAGCGCGAATGCCGACTGGCTGGTCAGCTGGCGCGCTTCGCCGGCGGTGGCCAGGAAGGTCTTGATGTCGGCTTCGACGTTGCCGCTGCCGGCGTTGCTGCTCTTGCCGATCTTCGGCAGGCCGAAGTCGACCGCGTAAGCCTGCGGGACGATGGCGGCGGCCAGTGCGGCGGCCAGGACGATGTTCTGGAATTTCATTGTGGTCTTGCCTTTTTTATGGTGAGTTGAACTTCTGGTTGTTGAGACCTGCTGCGATGTCCCCGGCCAGCTTGCCCGCTGCGTCGAGCAGGTCGCTGTCGAAGGCATTCTTGCGGGCGGCGACCGGCGTGCCGTCCAGGTAGCCGGCGCCGGCCACCGTGGTTTCCAGGCCGCTGCGCGCGACGACCTGCTCGCCCTGGCGGATGCGCCAGGTGATGCGTACCGTGGCGCTGTCCTGGCAGACGCGCGGTTCGCCGCTGCACTTGGCCGGGGCCGGATCGATGCGGTAGACCGCCTGCGCGCAGTAGTCGGCGGCTGCCGGGGCGGCCGCCAGGCGCGACTTGAAGCGCGTCTCCGGCCCCACCAGTTCCTGCACGCGGGCGAACACCGCCGGCGAGTAGTAGGGCGCGCGGTAGGCGCTGGCGAAGCGGTTGAAGGCGAGTTCGCCAAAGGCCGGCAGGGCCAGCGCGCCGAGCTGCTCGGCCGGCCCGCAGGCGGCGAAGCGGCGTCGCGTGGCGGCCGGGATGCCGCCGACGCTGTCGACCAGCGCCAGGTCGCCGGCTGCCGCGGCCACCGGAGTGGCGCTGAGCGGCAAGCCGGCGCCCAGCGCGGCGCCGCCGGCATCCACGCTCTCCACCGCCGCATCGAGGAAGGGCATGCGCACCTCGCCGGCGATGCCGTCGACGCGGCCGATATTCCGGAACAGGGTCAGCTGGGCGCCCGGCGCCAGCATGCCATCACGGTCCTGCAGGCGCAGCGGCGCGTGCGACTCCAGCGCCAGCGCGGCCTGCTCGAACTTGAGCTCCTTGCCGATGCGCGCCGCCAGGTCGAGCAGGGCGTTCTTCAGCGACACGTCGCGGCGGCTGGCTTCGTCCACCGCCATGCCGGCCACCACCTGGTCGTCGCTGCGGTCGGCGCCGCGGGTGGCGAAGATCACGCGGCCGCTGCGGTCGACCAGTTCGGCCGTGACCAGGGTGCGGTAGCTGCGCACGCTGCGGTTCTTCAGCGACGACGGCAGCTCGAAGCTGCGCGACTCGGGCACGCTCAGGCGCAGGAAGTAGTCGGGCAGCTCGCGCTTGCCGCGGTGCTCGTTCGACAGCGCGGTGCTGGAAAAGGCCGTTTCCAGCACCTGGGAAAACAGCGGATTGACCTGCACCACGCTCAGTGGCGCCTTGGCGCCCAGCTGGTCGGTGAACAGTTGGGCGACGATCTCCGCCGGCATCCCCTCCGGCACGGCGTCGACCAGCACCATCACGCGCGGGCGTTTCAGCTCGTTCAGGTCGGCATTCGTTTCCTTGGCAAAGGCGGCGCCCGGGGCGATCTTGCCGAGGCTGGGCGTGCCCACCGCATAGGCCGGCGCGGCGTGTACCACCTCGAGGGTATTGCCGTCGGCGTCGGACAGCAGGTCGCCTTTCGCCACGCCGCCGTCCTGGCCGCGGTCGAGCAGGTACAGGCCGTTCCACTCGCGCTTCACGGTGGCTGCCACCGTGTGCGGCTTGAACTGGCTGCGCGCGCGCGCCAGCAGTTCGGCCACCAGACCCTGCCAGGCTTCCTGGAACATGGCCTGGCGCCGCGCGGCGTCGAGACTGCCCTGGGTCACGCTGGCGCGCGCGTAATAGGTGGCCGCCACGGTGTACAGCACTTCGCCGCTCACCGCATTGGTGAAGTACAGGCTGCCCGAGACCGGCGCCAGCACGTCGGTCGTGCCGTCGACCTTGTCCACGGTATAGCTGGAGGCGCGCGCGATCTGGATCGAGCCGACCAGGGTGAAGCGGCGGTCCTTGTCGGCGACGTTCGCCACCGCATCCGGAAAGGCCTTGCGGAACTCGGCCTGGAAGTAGTCGCCGCCGCCCGCGGCCGGCACCGCCTCGCGGAAGGCGGGGTGGATCAGGCCGCCGTCGTTCGCCGGCTGGAACAGGCCGCGCACCGGATACAGCTTCAGGGCGGAGGCGGCCGGGGCCGCGGCCGCGGCCAGCATGCCACCCAGGCAGAGGACGCAGGCGATCAGGCTGCGCTTCATTTCTTCTTGCCCTTGGCGGCTGGCGCAGCAGCCGAAGCCGGCGCAGCGCAGGTGCTCATGCAGATCGTGATCTGGTCGCTCTCCACGCGCGAGCGGCGCGCGGCAAAGGCGGGCAGGGCGTCCAGGCGGTCGTCGATCTCGTCCTTCAGCGACTCGCCCTTGTAGACCACCACCAGCTGGTACTCGTTGTCGGTCTGGCTGCGCAGGGTCGACTTTTCCACGCCTTCGATGGCCTTGATGGCTTTCGCCAGGCCGCGCGTGGCGCTGTCGCCCAGGTCCTTGCCCTGCAGGGTCACCACGAATTCGCGGCCGTAGGTATTCCGGCGCTTCCAGTAGTCGGCGATGCGCGCGCCGATGGCCGGGCCGCCGACGGCCGCCAGCTTCTTCGACACGTTGGCGGCGCAGTCGTTCGGGTTCTGGCCCGATGCCGATTCGGACGTGGTCTCGGACGCAATGTCCTCGCCGCTGGCGGTCGAGAAGGTCTTTACCGTCATCACACCGGTGCAGACGAATTCGCCGCTGGCGGCGTTCCGGCCGGAGTCGATGATCACGGACGTGCCGAGCATGAAGAAGTCGGCCTTGGCATCGGTGCGCGCGAAGCCCACGTATTTCGCCAGGTCGGCGCTTTGCTGCATCTGCTCGATGGTGACCGGCTTGTTCTGGAAGTACTTGCTCTTGAAGACGTCGTTGTCCAGCACCTTCAGGTCGTAGTCCTGCATCTGCCCCTTCAGGGCGTTGTAGGTCAGGCTGGTCTTTTCCGGGCCGCGGTTCTGCGGCTGGTAGCGGATCAGTTTTTTATAGTGGACGTTGTCGTGCTCCTCGGCGGCGACGTTCTTCGCCGACAGCGAGGCGCTGCTGCTGGCGCTGGCCGAGGCGCTGCTGCTCGCGCTGGACGCCTTCAGCGAGCCGGATGCGGCGTACTGCGCGCTCGACGCTCCCTTGTCGCGCGCCGAGATGCTGTTCGAGGCGGCGCCGGCCACGGCCACCGAGCCGGACGAATCGCGCGCGGCGCCCGACATCGCGGCCGAGCCGGCGGCGTCCAGGCGGCTGTCGTGCGAGCTGCTTTGCTTGCCGGAGGCGGCCATCTTGGCGTCGATGCTCGCGCTGGAGCTGGCGGCGCTGCTTGCCGCGCGCTTGTTCGAACTGGTCGCGATCGACTTGTCCTTGAACGAGCTGCCCTTTTCGTGGCTGAACTCCTCGAGTTCCTCGAGCGGCGCCTTCAGATCGGTCGGGGTGGTGAAGAATTCATCCATCACTGCCAGCACCGAGAAGCTGCGCGCTGTACTGGTGTTCGCGGCGATGCCGGCGTCGCTCAGCAGGGTGCGGAACTCCTTGTCGTCCATCAGCAGGGTGACGCTGGTCTCGAAGGCATCACCGACGGCCTGGCTGCGGCGATTCACGAAGCGCTCGTCGCCGATCTGGTCGAGGATGCCGGGCAGCTTGGCCGCGACCTTCGGGTCGGCGGCCGAATCCGGGCCATTCACCTTGTTGATGCCGGCAACCAGGGCCTGCTGCTTGGCCGCGGCCAGCGACAGCGCTCTCACCGTTTGCGGGTTGCCGGCGGCAATCGCAGCGCTACCGCGGCCGCTCGCTTCAAAATCCTTGGCCAGCGCCGGCGCCATGGCCAGCGCGAGCGCCATCGTCAAGAGTCGTTTCTTCATGGTGTTCCCTGTCATGGTGCCGGCCAGGCAGACCATCGGCCTTGCACTGGCGCCAGCATTTTTATTTTTTGGAAATGTTTCAACAGGGAATTATAGGAGAAGTCGTTACAAAATATAGATCAAAGAAAAAATAATTTTTCTCATGAAAAAACCCCTTGGATGATTGGTATGATTTTTGGTACGATCAGTGAAGAGGCGGCTTCATCGCGCCTTCTTGCGTGGCGCCAGCAGCTGCAAAGCCAGCTTCGCGCCGTAGAGCACGACAATGGTGCCGAAGAAGTCGCCGGTGGCCATCGCCACGAAGCTGCCAAGCAGGCCGCTCTTGTGTTCGGCGAGACCGAACCAGAGGTGGTGCAGCAGCGGGCTGGCGATCGAATACACCAGGGCGCAGTACAGCAGCCGCGCCGGCGTCAGGTTGGCCAGCGAGGCCTGCAGGCCGAAACGGTGGCGCATCGCGAGATAGACCAGGTAGGGCGCCACGGCGCCGAGGAAGCCGCCGGCCACCGAACGCAGCGGATCGTCCGGAAAGAAGATGAATGCGCAGGCGGCCCAGCCGACCAGGAACAGGCCGACGGCACCGGCTTCGGCGAACAGCAGGGTGGCAAGCAGGCGCACGCCGGCCGGCAGGTAGATCCAGTTGATGCCCGGTGCGAATTCGAGGGAAAGGAAGAAGAGTTCGTTCACGGCCAGGGCCGCGGAGAACATCGCGATGGTGGCGCCCACCATGAGCGCATGCAGTTGAAGCTGTTTCATACCCTGGTGCAGTAAAATAAGTCCGGACTGCCCGGACCAGGCCGCCATACTTTCATGCGCTGGCGTAGCGCCGGCAGCATCCGCCACCACCAACCGATGAAGAAAACCCGCCCCGCCGACATCTATCTGCGTTTCCTCCAGCTGACCGAAGCCCTGCGCGGCCTGCCTTCGCTGCCCGAGCTCGATCCGCTCGAAGAACGCATCCTGGCGCTCGTTGCCCGCGCCGGCCAGACCGAGCAGCGCCTGAGCGTGCGCGACGTCATGGGCACGACCGAGCTCGGCGCCCCGGCCACCGTGCACAACCGGCTCAAGTCGATGCGGGAAAAGGGCTGGATCATGCTGGCCGATACCGAGGACACGCGCCGCAAGCGCATCGAACTGACCCAGGCCGCCCTGCTGCACTTCGACCGCCTGTCCCAATGCATGGTGCGCGCCACCGAAGGCTAGGCGGACGGCATATTACCAGCTAGAAATAGCTTAAAACTATCCAATAGTCACAAGCCAGGGTCAAGTCTGACATTCGGACACGGGCTCGGCTTTAAGTCATCGGAAACCATCCAGAATTTCGCATGATGAGTCAAGACGCGATAAACCGCTCCGCTCGATCAGTCGACATTATCGGCCTCAACTTCAAGCCAGACACTTGGCTTGGGCTTCAGCTCGCGGCAGTAATTACAAAGCGCACGTAATACGACGGTCCTGTGCCTTTACTGCTGCACATGTCGAAGAAATGCCATCAAAACGCTCCCATTATTTCAATTCTTGATTGGGAGCCAATTCAACACAATCAACATGGCATATCGTCTTCATCGCACTTGATTGCTTCTCGTTTTGCAAGATATCATGACAACAAAAAGTGACTATCGGCAATCTAGTTGGATTGCATCGCCGCAGCGTGCGAAACAAGTCGCAATTATTAAAAAACCAAAACAAAGGGATGTTCAAGCATGGCAAACGAATTGGATGAAGTAACTGGCCCGATCGACGAAAACGGCCGCGATGTCAATGTCATCAGCAGGCAGATTCCGGTCAAGATCGGCACCGGCTCGCTGATTTTCGAAATCGCCTTGTGGACGGTCATTCCGATCATCGGCGCTCTGGCGCTGCTGACCGATGCATTGCCGCGCCCATACAGCCTGGGCCTGCTGGTATTGGGCGCCTTGCCGGGACTGATCTTCCAGTTCATGAAAATCTTTGCCCTGGCAAACCTGCGCAAGCTGCAGCAGAAAATCCAGGCCGACGCCTCGCAGATCGACAATTACCTGGAGCAGCGCGTCGTTGTCCTGAACAACGTGGTGGGCCTGGTGGCGAAAGCGATCGATCTCGACAAGGATGTGATGAAGTCGGTTGCCGCTTACCGCAGCGGACACAACGCCGATGCCGAACGCAACCAGGCTTCCCAGAAAATCGACGGTATCTTTTCGCGCATTAACCTGGCCGTCGAGGCGTATCCGGATTTGAAAGCGCAAGCGGTGATTGCCGATGCCATGCGCCAGAACAGTTACCTGCAAAAAGAAGTCACCGCGGCGCGCACGCTGTATAACGATACCGTCAGCATGTGGAACCAGGATATCTTTGCCTGGCCAACCAAACAGATCGTCGCGGCGCGGGCGGGTTATACGACCCGTATTCCATTCACGGCCTCCGCCGAAACCAAGGCCGCCGCCCGGAGCACCTTCTTTTGATCGACGACGTCCATGAGCCGCTGGAGCAGTATGCGTCGCATTTCAAGACTGCTCATGTCACCCATACCGCGGACTTTTTCGAGGACCTCGTGCGCCGCTCCGGCGTGGACGAGAATGCCAACGCCAGGACCGTGCAGGAACTGCGCGAACTCGAGAAGCAGGCCGCGGGCGTCGGATCGTCCAACAAATGGTGGCGCATCCTGCGCGGCCTTACCATCGCGGCTGCGGTGCTGGCTGCGCTGACCATCCTGGCGCAATACACGTGGCCGTGGCTGGTGCTTCCCGCGCTCGTGCTGGCCCCTGCAATCCATGTGCTGAACCGCGTCATCAACGACTCCGATGCGCGGTTAAAGGCCCTGCGCACGGCCTGCGACGAAAAGCGCGCCGTGGCCTGGAGCCAGATGGCGCCGCTGAACCGCCTGTTCGACTGGGACATCGTGGCCAAGCTGATGCAAAAAACAGTGCCGCGCATCGCCTTCGACGCCTATTTCAGCAACGGCCGCATGAACGAGCTGCGTAACAGCTTCGGCTGGTCGGGTAATCTCGGCGACGACCATTCCATCGTGTTTTCGCACAGCGGCGTCCTGAACGGCAATCCGTTCATTCTGGCGCGCACCCTGTCGCACTGGATGGGCAGCAAGACCTACCATGGCTCGCTCTCGATCAGCTGGACGGAACAATACCGCGATTCGCAAGGTAAATGGCAAACCCGCACCCGCCACGAAACCCTGCGCGCATCGGTCGAGCGCTCATTCCCCGAATACGAAAACCGCACCTTCATCGTCTACGGCAACGAAGCGGCGCCGGACCTTGTGTTCACCCGCAACCCTTCGAAACTCTCGAAGCTGGAAGACGGCATGTTCGACAAATGGCGCAAGAACCGCGCCATCAAGAAGCTGGAAGCGAAATCGCGCGATGTCGGCGAGGGCAAGACTTTCACGGTGATGGCGAACCGGGAATTCGACGCCTTGTTCGATGCCACCGACCGCAACCACGAAGTACAGTTCCGGCTCTTGTTCACGCCCCTGGCGCAGCAGGAAATGCTCAAGCTGCTCAAGGACAGCGAAACGGGTTTCGGCGACACCTTCGTGTTCGAAAAAACGCACATGATCAACGTCGTGGAAGCGGGACACATGCGCCGCACCGATATCAGCGCCGATCCTGCGAGTTTCCATGCCTATGAACTGGCCCATGCGCGCAGCTTCTTCAACAGCTACCACAACGATTTCTTCAAGTCGTTTTACTTCGGAATGGCGCCCTTGCTCGCCATTCCGCTGTACCAGCAGCATCGGCCGCATGCGGACATTTACAAGGATACCTATTCGCACAAACCCTGCTTCTGGGAGCACGAGGCGATCGCCAATTACCACGGCGAGGCGGCGTTCAATCATCCCGAGTGCGTGACGCGCAGTATCCTGAAGACGTCCATGGAACGCGAGGCCGACGGATCGCAGGAAGTGCGCGTGACCGCCAGCGGCTTCAAGAGCGTCGGGCGAACCGCCTATATCTCGGTTTGGGGTGGCGATGGCCGCACCCACCAGGTGCCCGTGCATTGGGACGAGTATTTCGAGGTCAGCAACAGCGCCAGGGTGCTGGTCAAGGAAACGGCCGCGCCGGGCGAGGCGGCGAGCGACGTTGCCACGGACAGCTACCACAGCGCGATGCCGGCGGCGTTTGCCCATCACGGCATCGATGCCGGAAGGGCCGTCCTGCGCCGCTCGATCCTGTCGGCGGTCCTGCCGGGCTGATGTGACCCGGCGATTCAGCCGCGCCACACCACCCGGTTGCGGCCCGCCTGCTTGGCCTTGTACAGGTGGGCGTCGGCCGCTTCGAACAGGGCCGCCGCCGGTTCGCCGCTGTCGGGCAGGAAGGTGGCGCCGCCGATGCTGACCGTGAGCCAGGCGGCGGCGCTGGAGCCGGCGTGGGCGATGCCGGCCAGCGCGACGGCCTCGCGGATCGCGTTCGCCACGTAGCCGGCCTGGCTGGCGTCGGTGTCGGGCATCACCAGCACCAGTTCCTCGCCGCCGTAGCGCGCGGCCAGGTCGGCCGGACGCCGCATCTGGGCGGCGGCGGCGCGCGCCACCGCGCGCAGGGCGCGGTCGCCGGCCGGGTGCCCGTACATATCGTTGAACTGCTTGAAGCAGTCGATGTCGAGCAGGGCCAGCGACAGCTGCTCGCCGGTGCGCCGCGCGCGCTGCCATTCCATCGCATACACTTCGTCGAAGCGGCGCCGGTTGGCCAGCTCGGTCAGGCCGTCGACGTTCGCCAGGTGTTCCAGCATGCGGCGCTGGCGCACCAGCTGCAGGTGCAGGGCCACGCGCGCCAGCACCACGGTGGCGTTGAAGGGCTTGGTGATGTAGTCCGAGGCGCCCATCTTGAGGCCGGCGGCTTCGTCTTCGGGCCGGTCCAGGCCCGAGATGAAGATCACCGACACGTGCGCCGTGGCCGGCGTGGTGCGCAGGCGGCGCAGCACGTCGTAGCCGCTCATGTCGGGCATCATCACGTCGAGCAGCACCAGGTCGGGCACGTGGCGCGTGGCGCGTTCCAGCGCCTGGGCGCCGTTCTTCGCCAGCAGCACCGTGTATTCCGGCTGCAGCAGTTCGCACAGGACGTCGCGGTTGACGGCGTCGTCGTCGGCGATCAAGACTTTTTGCGGCACGGCGTTCATGCCGCCTCCCCGAGGTCGACTCCGAGCTGCCGGGCCACACGGGCCAGCGGGTCGAGCGCGGCCGCGTATTCGAGGTCGTCGACCGCTGCCGCCAGGGCCGCCAGCGCCGCCCTCAGCTCGGCCGCCTGGGCCTCGCCCGGCAGCAGGGCCTGGAGCTCGGCCGCCGCGCCCTGGGCGCGGGCATCGTCTTCGCGCAGGTAGCCGCCGAGGCGCCGTACCAGGCCCGGCAGGGTCGACGCCACGCCCGCACCCGCACCCGCACCTGCAACGTCGTGGGCTGCGCCGTGCGGGCTGAGCAGGCCTTCGAAGCCTGCCAGCACCGTGTCCAGGGCCGCAGCCAGGCCGGGCACCAGCGCCGCCGGCGCCGCCGTATCGCCGGCGCGCAGGCCGGTTTCCAGCTGGCCGGCGCCGTGCGCCACCGCGTACGCGCCGACATACGACGCGCTCGATTTCAAATTGTGCGACAGCTGCTGCAGCACGCCCAGGTCGCCGCCGGCCAGGGCCTCGAGCATCTGGCGCGGAGCGCCGCGGTATTCCTGGACAAAGCTGCGCACCCGTTTCAGCAGGCGCGCCTGCTGGCCGTTCACGCCGGCCAGGGCCGCGTCCCAGTCGACGCCGGCCAGCGCCTGCAGGCGCAGCGGCGCGCTGGGGGGCGCGACATCGGTCTGCGCCAGCGGCGCCGTACGCCCGGCCAGGCGCGTGCCGTCGATCCAGGTAAGCAGGGCGCGGAACAGCTGCTCGGGGTCGATCGGCTTGGTGATGTGGTCGTTCATGCCTGCCGCCAGGCTCTTCTCGCGGTCGCCGGCCATCGCGTGCGCGGTCATGGCCACGATCGGCAGCGCGCGCAGGCCCTCGATGGCGCGGATGCGGCGCGTCGCCGTCAAGCCGTCCATCTCGCGCATCTGGATATCCATCAGCACCAGGTCGTAGTCCTGGCGCTGCACCATTTCCAGCGCCTCTGCACCATGCACGGCGACGTCCACCTGCACCGGCGCCGCGGCCAGGAAGTCGAGGGCGACTTCGCGGTTGTTGGTGTTGTCCTCGACCAGCAGGATGCGCGCGCCGCGCAGGCGCGCCAGTTCGCGCGTGCCGGTGTCCAGGCGCGCCGGGGCCTGGGGCGCCGTCTCCGGGCTCAGCGCCTGCAGCAGGCTGTGGTACAGCAGGGCCGGGCCGATCGGCTTGGTCAGGAAGCCGTGCAGCGGCAGCGCGCCTTCCTGCTGCTGCACCGTCTCGCGCGTGCAGACGCTGACCATCAGGATTGCCGGCGGCGCCGCCAGGTCGGCCTGGGCATGGATGCGGCGGATGGTCTCGACGCCGTCCCAGCCCGGCATCAGGTAATCCATCAGCACGATCTGGTAGGGCGCGCCGCGCTCGTTCGCATCGCGCAGCAACGCCAGCGAACGCTCTCCGGAATCGACCGCATGCGCGGCCACGCCGAGCGAATCGAGCATCTCGACCAGGGCTTCGCGCGCGGTCTCGCAGTCGTCCACCACCAGCACGCGCACGTCGTGCAGCGGGGCGGCCGGTGCAGCCAGGGAAACGGCATCGGCGTCGATGCCGGCACCCAGTTTTACCGTGAAGCGGAAGCAGCTGCCCACGCCCGGGGTGCTGGTGACCCCGATGGCGCCGCCCATCAGCTCGACCAGCTGCTTCGAGATGGTGAGACCGAGGCCGGTGCCGCCGTACTTGCGGGTAATCGAGCCGTCGGCCTGGCTGAAGGACTGGAACAGGTGCGCCAGCTGGTCTTCGTTCATGCCGATGCCGGTGTCGCTGACGGTAAAGGCCAGCGTCACGCCGTCCGCGCCGCGCGCTTCCAGCTCCACCGCCACCACGATCTCGCCGCGCTCGGTGAATTTCACCGCGTTGTTGGTGAGGTTGATCAGGATCTGGCCCAGGCGCAGCGGGTCGCCCACCAGGCGCGCCGGCACCCCGCGCCCGACCCGGAACACGAGTTCCACGCGGCGCGCATCGGTCTTCACCGCGGTCAGGCTGGACAGGTGTTCCAGCAGTTCGTTGAGGTCGAAGGGCACCCGTTCGAGCGTCATCTTGCCGGCTTCGATCTTGGAAAAGTCGAGGATGTCGTTGACGATGCCGAGCAGGTGCTCGCCGGCGCCGAGTATCTTGCCGAGGTAGTTGCGCAGCTTCGGGTCCGGGTCGCTTTTCAGGGCCAGGCGGCTCATGCCGATGATGGCGTTCATCGGGGTGCGGATCTCGTGGCTCATGTTGGCCAGGAAGTCCGACTTCATGCGCGTGGCCGCTTCGGCGCGCAGCATGGCGTTCTGGATCGCCTTGGTGCGCAGGCCGAGGATGCGCATGAACACCAGCATGTCGATCGCGTTCCCGAACTGCAGCGCGTGCATGGTCCAGAAGGTAGCGGGCAGGGCGCCGTTGATCACCAGGCTCAGTACCACCGAACTGGTGAAGCTGATCGACCAGCCAACCAGGAAATACACGCCGACCAGGTCACCGCGGCGTGCGCGCATGAAGGCGCCCGGCATCCCGAGCAGCATCGGCATGATGCCGAGGGTGCTGACGATGGCCACCAGCCCGTCGACACTGATCACGCCCGCGGCATACGCCAGGGCCGCGACCACGCACAGGGCGGCGCCGGTCTTCATCAGGCGGCTGAAGGTGCGGTCCATGCCGGGCCGCGCCAGGGCCTGTTCGACGAACAGGTAGGCGCCGCAGGACGACATCAGCGCAAACAGCCCGCCGGCATGGATGTTGGTCCAGGCATTGCTGCCCCAGACGTACTGGCTGCCCAGGCCCGCGAATTCGGCCGAGAACAGCGCGGTCCCGGTGATCATCAGCGCGAACTTGGCGAACAGCGGCTCGCGCAAATTGACCCACTGCGCCAGGCCATACAGCACCAGGCACAGGGCCAGGCCGGCCAGCAGGCCTTGCAGCATCTGCTCGCCCAGGGCGTTGTGGTGGTAGACCGAGGCCTGCGACAGGCGGATCGGCAGGATCTTGGGACCGGTGTTCTCGATTCGCATGACGATGTCGTGCCGCTTGCCGGGCGCCAGGTCGAGGATCAATGCCGGCGTACGCGGGCTGCGCGCCGCGCCGTTCGCGGGCTGCAAATTGCCGGCCAGGCCATGCTGGTGCACGCGGCCGTCGACGACCACGAACATTTCCACGCGGTTCAGCACCGCGTAGTCGATGTCGAGGATCCAGCGCGCGGTGCTGTGCGCCGGCACCGACACGGGAATGCGCAGCCACAGCACGCCGCGGTGCATGCCCATGGTGGCGTAGGCCGTCTGCGGCGGCGCGAACCGGGCGCCGGCCGCCAGCACCGCGTCGATGTCGAGGGTGCCGTTCGGGTCGTCCAGCGTAGTGACGGCGGGCCAGGCTTCGACTGCGCCGGTACGGTCGTCGAGCAGCAGTGGCGCGCTCGGTTGGGCCGCCTGTGCTGCCAGCGCCAGCGTGGCCAGCAGCAGCAGGGCGCAGGCCGCGCGCAGGAAAGACCAGCCGGGCAGTGGGCGCAGGATCATGGCTGTTTGCGGGAAGTGATCGAGGTGTCCGGGCGCAGGCGCAGTTCCAGCCTGTTCATCCAGGCCGGCGCCTTGGGATCGTGATGCCAGGCCTGGACTGTCTCGGCGACGCCGTTCAGCAGGGCCTCGGGCAGCTTCAGGGGCCGGGTCTGGTCCATCAGCAGCTTCACCGTCAGGCGGTAGCCGAGCACGCGCGACACCAGGCGCGAGATCGAGAAGCCGTGTACGACGCGGCGCACCAGCCAGTCGATGCCGCGCACCGCGCCCATGCACAGCACGAACAGCGTGCGCGAGACCAGCGACACCTGGCCGTCGAGGCCGAGCTCGCGCGAATTCGTGCGGCCGCACAGGTAGCGCGTGAGCAGGGTTGGGAAGGGTTTCAGGGGGCGCAGCGGAATCTCGTCCTGCATCGCCCCCATCAGCGCGGCGGCCAGCGCCGGGCGCGGGTCGGGTGCGCCATAGGGCAGGGCGCCGGCGTTCACGGTCTCGCGTCCGCGCGCCTGCAAACGCGCGAACAACCGTTCGGCCGCGGCCATGTCGTCGACCAGCAGCGCCGGTTCGATGCCGAGCAGGTGCCCGACCACGTTCCAGCCGTGCAGGTAGGCGCCTTCCTCGGCCGGCGTCAAGGCCAGCCCGAGGCGGCGCAGGCTGCGCAGGAACACGTAGTGGAAGGTCAGCAGCGTATACGCCAGTTCTTCCTGGTTGATCGGCAGGCCGTGCTGCGCCACGTCCCAGCCGCGCGCATACAGGGCGCGGTGCAGTCCCGGGCCCTCCGGCGCCCGTTCGGCCAGGGTGGCGGCAGGCTCGCCGCCGGCCATCACCGTTGCCGGATTCCCGCGCAGGATCAGGTGGCGGATGGTGGCGTGGATCAGGCGCACCTTCAGCACCTGGGCGACGCCGCCGCCGCCCGGCGCAGTCAGGCCGCCGCGCAGCATCACCGGGAAGATCATGGCGGCGGTCGAGCGTACGCGGTAGTCGGTGTGCTGCTCCAGCTGGCCGGCCGTGTGCAGCACGCTGGCCAGGTCGACCGGCACGTAGCACTCGGGCAGGCTGGCGCAGAACAGCAGCGTGCAGGACAGCATGCTCATCTCGACGAACACGGCTTCGGCGGCGCCGATGCGCGCCGGGTCGGCCCAGGCGGGCAGTGCGCTGGCGGCGCGCAGGTAGTCTTCCAGCGCGGCGGCGATGCGCGGCGGCGTGGCGGCACTCGCGCGCCAGCCGTCCAGCACGCCGTTGCCCGTCCAGGTGGCGAGCTCGCGGTTGACGATGGCGATTGCCTCGTAGCGTTCTTCGCCGTCGCAATCGGCGAGGATGCGGTTGACGACGTCGTCGGCCAGCGGATCGGCGCGGTAACGCGGGTCGGCCGCCGGCGCCAGGGCCGGATCGAGGAGGACGCCCATCATGCCTCCCGTGCGACGGCGGCCATGCGGGCAGCGGCCACCACCGGGCCGGCCGGCAGCTCGGTCACGGTAGCCGATACCGGCGCCTGCCAGCGGCTCCAGCCGCACAAGGCGGCCAGTAGCGGAATGCCCATCGCGAACAGGGCGATGGTGCGGGTTTCGACCGGGGTGCCGAGGCAGGCCTGGAACAGCATGTTGCCGCCGTAGATGGCGAGCGGCACGACGGTATGCACGCGCGACACGCTGGCCGCGGCCACCGGCGGACGGCGCCGCAGCGTGAGGCGGAACAGGAAGATGATGACGAAGGAAACGGCCATCCAGCCGACGAAGCCCTGCAGGGTCTCGCCGAACCACCAGCCGTCGGTCTTGTGCATGATCCAGGCCTTCAGCGTGAACACCATGTACGGATCGGCGCCGAGGTCGTAGGCGGTGACGATCATCGCGGCCAGGAAGGACTGGACGATGCTCTGGCCGATCGGTGCGGCGCCATCGGTTGGCGTTTGCCAGACCATCAGGTTGGCGATCACGTAGGCGATGTAGGTCAGGGCGAACCACATCAGCGGGATCACCATCGGCACGTCGCCGATGCGCCAGCCCAGTACCTCGGTATAGGTGTAGTGGCCGAAGAACCAGCCGTAGGTGGAGCCCATCTGCTCGGCGAACCAGCCGAGGCTGACCGAGATCAGCACGAAATGCAGCGCCGCGCGCGCACCCAGCAGGTGGATCGCGCTGGCCCAGCAGCAGGCGAACATCGCCAGCGAGCCGACGATCAGCATGCGCGTGGTTTCTTCCAGGCCGCGCGTGAGCAGCACGACGAGGAACAGGGCGAGCAGGATGAAGGTGATGCGGGGGAGATGGCGCTGCATGGTCGTTCCTCGTCTTGGCTGGTCAGGTTGTTGTTGTCAGAAGCGGTAATCCATGCGCAGCGACGCGGTGCGCGGCTCGCTCGGTACGGTCATGCCGAAGCTGTCGATGTTCACCGGCTCGACCTTGTCCTGCAGGTTGCGCACGCGCAGCAGCAGGCTCCAGGGGGCGCCGTGTTGCTGGTAACCGAGGCTCAGGTCCGTCTCGGTGCGGCCCGGGATGCGGTAGCGCAGCAGCTTGCTCGGGATGCCGATGGTGTACTCGCGCGACGTGCGCGAGAACACACCGGCCGTCAGCGTGCCCCCGCCCACGGCCAGGCCCTGCTCGTAGCCCAGCGTCAGCACCGCGCTCGGGGCGCGGTCGAGCTTGTAGCCGGCCCAGGAGTGGATGCCGTCCGGCGTGTAGTCGACGTAGTGAGCGTCGGTGAAGGCCAGGGTGGAGCTCAGGCGGGCGCTGGCCACGGGCTTGACCGCCGCCTCGATTTCCAGGCCCCTGACGCTGGCCACGCCGGCATTCCGGGTTACGTAGCGCGGCACGCCGTTTTCCATCTCCACGCCCGACAGCTGCAGGTTGGTGTAGTCGTAGTGGTAGGCGGCCAGGTTCAGGCTGGCGCGGTTGGCCCAGAAGCGGGTCTTCAGGCCCAGCTCGACCGACTTCAGGGTTTCCGGACGATACACCAGGGCCGATTCCGCCACCGGCGCCGGGCAGGCGACGCCGAGCGCGTTTGAATCGGCCAGGCAGCCGTCGTTGAAGCCGCCGGATTTGTAGCCGGTGGACAGCACGCCGTACACCAGGGTGGACGGGTTCAGGTCGGCGTCGATGCCCAGGCGCCAGGTGGTCTTGCTCGTTTCCAGGCGGGCCGCGTTCGGCAGCGCCAGGTCGGTGGCGGGGTTGAAGACCGGGCCGAACTGCAGGTTGGTGGCGCCGACGCGCGACTTGTCGTCTTGCGTGTAACGGGCGCCGGCCGTCAGGCGCAGCGTGTCCAGCACGCTCCAGGTGGCTTGCCCGAACACGGCGCGGCTCTTCGAGACGACCGGGCCGGTCGGGAACACGTAATAGGGCGGCAGGCCGATCGGCTCCAGGTCGCGGAAAGTGGCGAGCTGGGTCATGTCTTCGCGGAACCAGTAGACGCCGGCCTGGGCCGACACGCGGCCGCTGTCTTTCGTGGCGATGCGCAGCTCGTGCGAATCCTGGTCGTAGGCGCCCTCGAAGTATTGACGCACGCCGAGCGCGAAGCCGGGCACGATCCGGTAGTAATAGTTGACCAGGAAATCGTGGTCGAACTGGCGCCGCGAACCCAGGTAGTGCAGGGTGGCCGGGCCCAGGTTCCAGGACAGCTGCGCCGCCAGGCCCTGCGCATCGCGCCGGCTGTGGCCCTGTTCGGGCACGGCGTTCGGCGGCACGAAGGCATTCGT
>Ga0265797_10002591_pt1 | contig 30109 bp, 26 predicted proteins | sample P2T30metagenome_FD_192433 | JGI IMG/M metagenome (GOLD analysis project Ga0265797, IMG submission 192433) | Plant litter microbial communities from East Loma Ridge, Irvine, California - P2 T30 | ecosystem: Environmental > Terrestrial > Plant litter > Unclassified | place: USA: California...
CCGACGGAGCGGATCGCGTCGTCGTTGCCCGGGATCGGGTACGTGATCTCGTCGGGGTCGCAGTTGGTGTCGAGGATGCCGATGATCGGGATACCGAGCTTCTGCGCCTCGTCGACGGCGAGGTGCTCCTTCTTGGTGTCGACGATCCAGAGCGCGCTCGGGGTCCGCGTGAGGTTGCGGATACCACCGAGGGTCTTGTGGAGCTTGTCCAGCTCGCGCTTCTTGATGAGGAGCTCCTTCTTGGTGAAGCCCTTCGTCGTGTCGTCGAAGTCGATCTCCTCGAGCTCCTTCATGCGCGCGAGGCGCTTGGAGACCGTCTGGAAGTTCGTGAGCAGACCGCCGAGCCAACGCTGGTTGACGTACGGCTGGCCGACGCGGGTCGCCTGCTCGGCGATGGAGCCCTGCGCCTGCTTCTTGGTGCCCACGAAGAGGATCGTGCCACCGTGCGCGACCGTCTCCTTGACGAAGTCGTACGCGCGGTCGATGAAGGCCAGCGACTGCTGCAGGTCGATGATGTGGATGCCCGAGCGCTCGGCGAGGATGAAGCGCTTCACCTTCGGGTTCCACCGACGGGTCTGGTGTCCGAAGTGGACGCCGCTGTCGAGCAGCTGGCGGATGGTGACGACGGCCATGTGCCGTCCTCCTTCTGTGTTCTCGGCGCGCAGCCGTGCTCTCGCACGTCGCTGCGGACCTGTTGCGGTTGTGTCGATCACGACCGTCGGTCGTGGTCCCTGGTGTCCTGGCACGCGACCGCCCGCTCGTGAGAGCGGGACCGGTGGTCGGGTACCGAGCCCGTGAGGGCCTGGTGGACACGCGAAGTCAGCGCGCATCAGCACGCTGCTGGATAGATGCTAACAGAAGGGAGGCCCGGATCACGCGCGCCTCGCGGCTGACGTGATCCGGGCCTCCTGTCCGGCGATCCGTGCGGAACGGACGCGGTACGCGACCGGCCGATCAGGCCTTGGCGTCCACCGTGTCGCCGTCGGCGGAGATGCCCATCTCCTCGAGCGAGCGGCCCTTGGTCTCCGGGATCTTGGCGATGACGAAGAACAGCGACAGCAGCGCGAACAGCGCGTAGATGCCGTAGGTGACCGTCAGGTTGAAGCCCGAGAGCACCGGGAACGAGATCGTCACGATGAAGTTCGCGATCCAGTTGGCGGCCGAGCCGATGCCGAGCGCCGTGGCGCGGATGCGGTTCGGGAACATCTCGCCGAGCAGGACCCACATGAGCGGACCCCACGTGGCGCCGAAGGACACCACGAAGAGGTTCGCGAAGATCAGCGCGATGACGCCCCACGAGCCGGGGAGGCTCGGGCTGCCGTCGACGATCGTCGCCTGCGAGAACGCGATGGCGACCATGGTGAGCGAGACGAACATGCCCGCGGAACCGGCGACGAGCAGCGGCTTGCGGCCGACCTTGTCGACCAGGAAGATCGCCACGAAGGTGACGGCGACGTTGACCACCGAGGTGATCGTGGAGATGAGGAACGAGTCCTCCTCCTTGAAGCCGACGGCCTGCCAGAGCGTCGTCGAGTAGTAGAAGATCACGTTGATGCCGACGAACTGCTGCAGCACGGCCAGGATGATGCCCACCCAGACGATCGGCTGGAGCCCGAAGCGGTTGCCCCGGATGGAGCCCTTCTTCTCGTTGGCTTCCTTCTTGATGCCGTCCTGGATCTCCTCCAGGCTCGTGTTCACGGTGTCGCGCGGGACGATCTTGCCCATCACGACGCGCGCATCGTCAGCACGGCCCTTGGTGAGCAGGTAGCGCGGGGACTCCGGCAGCGTGATCGCCAGGACGCCGTAGACGACCGAGGGGATCACCCCGACCAGGAACATCCAGCGCCAGGCGGCCAGGCCCCAGACCTCGGCCGAGGCGCTGCCCGCGGTGACGGCGAAGAGCTGGTCGGACAGGAGCGCGGCGAAGATACCGAGCGTGATCGCCAGCTGCTGGAACGAGGCCAGCCGCCCGCGGATCGCCTTCGGGGAGACCTCGGAGATGTACGCCGGTGCGATGACCGAGGCGGTACCGATGCCGAGACCGCCGACGAGACGCCAGATCACGAGGTCCCACGTCGCGAACGCGAACGCCGAACCGATCGACGAGACGAAGAACAGCACGGCGGCCCAGAACATGATCCGGGTGCGGCCGTAACGGTCGGCGAGGCGGCCGGCGAAGTAGGCGCCGAACGCGCAACCGATCAGGGCCGATGCGACCGCGAAGCCGCTGGCCGCGTCGGAGAGGTTGAACTCGCCCTTGATCGCGTCGATGGCGCCGTTGATGACGGACGAGTCGAAGCCGAACAGGAAGCCACCGACCGCCGCCGCGATGGCGAACAGGGTGACCTTCCCCTTGAACGCACGGTCTTCGCCGTGCCCGGTGGTCGTGGTGGACACGATGCTCCTGGGTTCTGCCGCCGTGCAGTTGTGCAGCACGGTGCCCCGGCGGTCGGCTGGTTCGCCGTCCGAGCGGCGTTGCGTGTTCCGGAGCGGCCCCGACTGTACTCCTCGCTCGGGATCTGGTCATAACCGGGGCGTGATCGGGACGGCGCGGGCCTTGAGCGGCGACGCGGAACGACACTGTCGCCGTCGTACGACGTCGGTTCTGTCGTTTCCGTCCTCGGCACGTTCCTCCCCAAGCCTGGAGGCGCGACTCCCCCTCCACGGATCGCCCACGCCCGCCCCGGGGCCGGGTTCCACCGCCCAGGCTGGGGACATGCGATCGAACGCACGTCCCGTCCTGCTGTCCGTGGTGTGCGCGGCGGTGCTGAGCGTGACCGTGCTGAGCGGGACGGTGCTGGGCGGGACGGCGGTGTTCGGAGCCGGGGCGTCGGTGGGTTCCGAGGCGTCAGTGGGCTCCGGGGTGTCGGTGGGCTCCGGGGCGTCGGTGGGCACTGCCACCGATTCGGGCCGGGTCGAGGCTCGCTGGGTCTGGCCCACCGGATCGCGGGTGGTCGAGCGCGCCTGGGAAGCGCCGTCCTCGGACTACGCCGCCGGCCACCGGGGCCTCGACGTCCCGGCCGCCCTCGGCAGCACCGCCTCGGCGGTGGACGACGGCACCGTGGCGTTCGCCGGCGCGGTCGGTGGCCGCACCGTCGTGACGATCGACCACGGCGACGGGCTGGTCAGCACGCTCGACTCGGTGACGCCCCTGGTCGCCGCCGGGGACGAGGTCGTTCAGGGCGCGCCGGTCGGGCGCGTCTCGGTCGGGCACTGTCCGGCGTCGGCACCGTGCCTGCACCTCGGTGCTCGCGTCGACGGTCGCTACGTCGACCCGATGGCGTACCTGCCACCAGCCGAGTGGCCGGTCCTCCTGCCCGAGTCGGCCTGGCCCGGATGAGCGGAGCCCCCCGGAGGCCGACCGAAACTGACCGGAAACTGACCGGGCACCGACCGGGACGCACGTCGGCCAGCCGTCAGGCGCGCGGGTGCGCCGTCCGGTAGACCTCGCGCAGCCGCGCCGACGACACGTGCGTGTAGATCTGCGTCGTGCCGAGGCTGGCGTGACCGAGGAGCTCCTGCACCGCGCGAAGGTCCGCTCCCCCGTCGAGCAGGTGCGTCGCCGCGGTGTGCCGGAAGGTGTGCGGCCCGCTCGGGCCCTCGCCCGGCAGGTCACCGAGCAACCGCGCCACCACGCGGTAGGCACTGCGGACGCCGAGTCGGGCGCCACGGTCGCCGAGGAACAGCGCCGTGCCTGCCGGTCCCTCCGCCCGTGCTGCGAGGGCGGGCCGTCCGCGCTCGAGCCACGCCTCGAGTGCGTCCCGTGCCGGCACCCCGAACGGCACCACGCGTTCCTTGCCGCCCTTGCCGAGCACCCGCACGGTCAGGCGTCCGCGATCGACGTCGGTCACGTCGATCCCGACGAGTTCGCTGACCCGGATGGCCGCGGCGTACAGGAGCTCGACCAGGGCCAGGTCCCGCAGCGCCGCCGGGTCGTCCGTCGCCGCTCGGGCACCGAGCCCGTCGAGCAGGGCGCGCACCTGGTCGGCCGACACGACGCGGGGAAGGTGCGCCCCGCCCTTCGGTGCACGGAGCCGGACCCCGGCGTCGGTCGTCGTCACCCCGGTCTCGCTCGCCCAACGCGTGAACGCCCGCACGGACGAGGACCGCCGAGCGATCGTCGACCGGGCGAGCCCCCGGTGGTCGGCGTCCCACAGCCAGTCACGGAGGAGCTCGAGCTCGACGTCGGCGACGCGGTCGACCCCTCGGGTGTCCGCGAAGGCCACGAGCTGCTCGAGGTCGTTGGCGTACGCGCGCAGGGTCTGCTCGCTGAGGCCCCGCGCGTGCCGGGCATGCCCGAGGAAGGCGTCCACCGCCATCACCAGTCGACCGTCCGTCCGCGCAACCACGACGTCAGCGTACGGCTGTCGACCGTCATGCCCGCCCCCACCCGCCGCCGCTCGCGACGACGAGTCCCTGCAGCTGCGCCAGGGCGAGCGCGTCGGCGACGTCGGCCGTCGACATGCCTGCCCGACGGGCGATCTCGGCTTCGGGCAGAGCGCGACGACCGAGCGCGTCGAGCACCCGGAGCACCTCGGGGTCCTGCCGACCGGACAGGAGCGGTTCGTCCGGCACCGCTCCCCCGCTCGTCCCGGTCGCCGGTCTCGCCGCCGCGACCGGATCGCCGGGGTGCACGACGATCTGCGCCCGCCCCTGCGCGATGAGCCGGTGGCACCCGACCGATGCCGAGGACGCGAACGCTCCCGGGACCGCGAACACCGGCCGGCCGAGCTGCGCTGCGTGGTGGGCCGTGTTGAGCGCCCCGGACCGGGCGCCCGCTTCGACCACGACCGTGACGTCGGCCAGCGCGGCGATCAGCCGGTTCCGGGCGAGGAAACGCCACCGCGTCGGTCGCGTCCCCGGTGCCGACTCAGCGAGCAGCGCCCCCTGCCGCGCCACGTTGTGGAGCAGCTGCGCGTTGCCCACCGGGTAGAGCTGGTCGATGCCACCCGCCAGGACGGCGACCGTGGGCGTCCCGGCGGCGACGGCGACACGGTGCGCCACCGCGTCGATGCCGTAGGCACCCCCGCTCACGATGAGGAATCCCGCGTCCGCAGACGTCGAGGTGATCTCCGCCGCGGCCTCGGCACCGGCCACCGTGTTCGCCCGGGACCCCACGACGCCCAGCGCCGGCGTCCCGTCGCCGAGGCGCGCACCCGTGCTGCGCGTCCAGAGGACCACCGGGGCGTGCGGCCCGAGGTCGTCCATCGCGGGCGGCCACCCGTCGCTCTCGGGGACCAGCAGTCCGGCTCCGACCGCACCGGCCGCCGCGAGCACGTCGCCCACCTCGACAGCGGCCAATCGGGGCCGCCAGCGTTCCACCGCGGTCTGCAGCACGCCGAGCAGCACCGCTGGGTCCTCCGCACCCGGCACCTCGGCGTCGACGCAACATCCCAGCAGCGAATCGAAGTCTCCGTCCGCGGCGAGCAGCACCGCACCGAGCGCACGTTCCGGTCCGAGGCCGGTGAGGAGCTCTCCGGCGACGGAGTCCCCCGGTTCGACGATGGCCGACCAGGCGACCCGTGCCGCGGCCTGCACCGGATCCACCGCGGCACCGCTCCGTCCCAGCAGGCGCGCCACCGTGTCGAGGAGCTCCCTGCCCGCCAGCATCACAGCGCGCTCCGCAGGGCCAAGGCGCCGCGGACGTGCGCGCCCGTGGGCCGCTCCACCGCGTCGAGGTCGGCGAGCGTCCACGCCAGGCGCATGACACGGTCCCACCCGCGCATCGTCAGGGTCCCGAGGTCGAGTGCGCGGTCGAGGTCCGCCGTCGACCCGGGTTCGATACGTCCCTCGGCTCGGAGCCACGTCCCGGTGACCTCGGCATTGCGCGTCCATCCTGTGCCGTGCAGTCGCTCCGCCATGCGGGCTCGTGCTGCCGCGACCGCCGCACGCGCGACCGCCGTCGTCGGGGTGCTGCCGTCCGCGTCCCGCATCCGACCCGTCGTCACCCGGGGCACCAGCACCCGGATGTCCATCCGGTCGAGCAGCGGCCCGGACATGCGGCCGAGGTACCGGCGGACGGTGCTCGGCGAGCACTCGCACGGCTGCCCGTGCGCACCACCGGCGTTGCCGCACGGGCAGGGGTTCGCCGCCAGGACGACCTGGCAGCGTGCGGGGAACTCGGCCGCTCCAGCCGCACGGTGGATCGTGATCCGCCCGGACTCGAGCGGTTGCCGGAGCGCGTCGAGCACGGCCCGCGGGAACTCCGGCGCCTCGTCGAGGAACAGGATGCCCCCGGTGGCGCGCGACACCGCTCCGGGGCGCAGGACCCCGGACCCACCGCCGATGAGCGACACCGCCGACGCGGAGTGGTGCGGGGCTTCCCACGGTGGCTTCGTGCTCCACGACGCGGGGCCCAGCCCAGCGACGGACCGGACTGCGGCGACCTCGAGCGCGGTCTCGTCGTCGAGGTCGGGCAGCAACCCGGGCAGCCGTTCGGCGAGCATGGTCTTGCCGGCGCCCGGCGGCCCGAGCAGCAGGGCATGGTGTCCACCGGCCGCCGCGGCGATGAGTGCTCGGACGCCGACCGGGTTCCCCACGACGTCCGACAGCTCGGCTACGGGACGCGGCACAGCCGTGACCGGGACCGGCAGCACCGGGTCGACCTCGACCGTCGGTAGGAGCGCCCCGGCGTCGATCGCCGCCGCCCGCAACGAGTCCACGCCCCGGATCCGGACCCCGCCGACCACACGGGCCTCGGTCAGGTTGCCGACGGGCAGCACGACGCGGTCCACACCGGCGTCGCGCGCGGCGATCAACATCGGGATCACGCCGGGGACCGGACGCACCCGCCCGTCGAGGCCGAGCTCGCCGATGTAGACGATGCGCTCCGAGACGTCCGGCGCGAGACCGGCACCGGCGAGCACGGCCATCGCGATGGCGAGGTCGAACCCCGAACCGCGTTTCGGGATCGCCGCCGGGGTCAGGTTCACGGTGATCCGGCGGGCGGGCAGCGGGCACCCCGCGTTCGCCGCCGCGGATCGCACACGTTCCCGTGCCTCACCCAACGAGGTGTCGGGCAGACCGATGATGCTGAACGCCGGGAGCTGACTGGTCAGGTGCGCTTCGACCTCGATCCGCCGACCGGTGACCCCGAGCAGCGCGACCGCGGCAGCGCGCCCGATGCCCGTCACAGGACACCAGCCAGGTGCTCGACGACCGTGCGGGGCCCGTCGACGTGGACCGCTACGACGTCCACCCGGACCGCGCGCGCCGAGACCCCGGGATGCGCGTCGAACCACTCGGGCACGAGTCGCCGCATCCGGGTGAGCTTCGCCGCCGTGATCGCCTCGAACGGGTGACCGGTGGCGGCACCGGAACGGGTCTTCACCTCGATGAAGGCGAGCGTGCAGGAATCCCACGCGACGATGTCGATCTCACCGCGCGCACATCGCCAGTTCCGCTCGAGCACGCGGAATCCCCGGGCTTCGAGCCAGGCCACCGCTCGCTCTTCACCGAATCGTCCGAGTCGGCCGTTCCGGAGCGACCGCCCCGGTGCTCGTTGCACGTCTTGTTCCATGTCGTTGCCTCCACGACAACGATCTCCGGAACGCACACACCGATCGGCGAACTCGGAGAGTCTGTGGAATCAGTGCGGACGAATTGCCCCTGTGGAGGAAAGAAGAAGGACCCGGGCGATCGAGATCACCCGGGTCCCGCTGCGACGAGCGTCAGTGCGCTGCTGCGTAGGCTTCCTGCACCTGCGTCGAGATGCGCCCGCGGGAGGAGACCTCGTACCCGTTCTCCTTGGCCCACTCGCGGATCTTGCCGAGTTCTTCGGAGTTGCCGCGCTTCGGGGCGGACTTCGGCGCGGACCCGCCGCCGGTGCGACGACCGGAGACCTTGCGCGCTGCGGCGATGTAGTCGGAGATCGCCTCGCGGAACTTGTCGACGTTGTCGTTCGACAGGTCGATCTCGTACGACGAGCCGTCGAACGCGAATTCGACCGTCCGGCCTTCACCGGTGGTGATGGGGGAATCGTCGAGGTCGTCGACGAGCTGGACGGTGACCTTCTGTGCCATGGGGTGCTCCTGTTCGTGGGGCGGTTATTTCCCCATCAGAATAGCGCGCACATTTCCCTGGCGGTCCGGATCAGCGGCGATTCACCGAGAAAGAAGCAGGAGAAAGGAAATTGACGATCACTCGTCGAGTGCGAGTTCCTTCGGCAGTTCGAGTTCCCGCGTCGTGAGTTCCTCGACATTCACGTCCTTGAACGTGAGTACCCGGACACCCTTCACGAACCGGTCGGAACGGTAGACGTCCCAGACCCAGACGTCGTTCATCGTCAGTTCGAAGTAGAAGTCGTGCTCCGTGTCACGGCGCACGAGTTCGACCTCGTTCGCCAGGTAGAAACGGCGCTCCGTCTCGACCACGTAACGGAACTGCGACACCACGTCGCGGTACTCGCGGTACAGGGCCAGCTCGACCTCGCGGTCGTAGTCGTCGAATTCGTCCTCATCCATTGCGCCCACAGTCTACGGCGACGGAGGCCCGTGCGGACGACGGGCTCAACCGGCGAGGGCATCGAGTTCGTCGAACCCGTCCAGCGCGACGCTCGAGGCCTGGTGCAGCCACGACTTCCGGTGCAGCGCGTGCGCCCCGATCGCCCGGATCGCGTCGTAGTGCGCCGTCGACCCGTAGCCCTTGTTCGACACCCACCCGTAGTGCGGAGCCTCGTCGTGCGCGGAGATCATGAGCGCGTCACGAGCGACCTTGGCCACCACGGACGCCGCGGCCACCGAGGCGCAGTCGCGGTCGGCCTTGACCCGGACGACGACCTCGAGCGGGTCGGCGGCCGGACGGAGCGACGCGGGCAGCGCACGGCTCAACCAGTCGAACGAGCCGTCGAGCACCACCACCGCGCCGTCGAGGGACACCCCGTCGGCGACCAGGGAGCCGAGCGCCTGCGCACCGGCTGCACCGAGAGCGGGCACGATGCCCTGCTGGTCGACGAAGTCCGCCGACGCCATGCCGACCGCCGTGCGCGCCCAGCGCTGCACGACGGGCACGAGGTCGGTCCGGCGCGCCTCCGACAGCAGCTTCGAGTCCGCGAGCCCCTGGGGCACACGACCGATGTCGAGCGTCACCGCGGCCACACCGACGCCGACCGGACCGGCGATGGCGCCACGGCCGACCTCGTCCATGCCGATGACCGTCACGCGGCCCTCGGCGAGCAGACGTTTCTCGAGCCGGAGCGACGGACGGACGGCGGTCACTCGTCGCGCTCCTCCACGCCGGCGAACACCTCGGGGTGGTCGTCGAGCCACGTCCAGCGGCTCGCCGGCCACGAGATGACGAACGCGCGACCCGTGACGTCGGACATCGGGACGAAGCCCTTCGACGGGGTGTCGCCGTTGTACCGGGAGTCCTTCGAGTCGTTCCGGTTGTCGCCCATCACCCAGATGGTGCCCTTCGGCACGGTGACCGAGAAGTCGGTCGCCGAGGCCGGGGCGCCGGCGGGGAGCTTCAGGTACGGCTCCTTGATCGGCACACCGTTCACCGACATCTGCCCGAGGTCGTTGCAGCAGGACACCTTGTCACCGGGCAGACCGATGACGCGCTTGATCAGGTGGTCGTCGCTGTCACCGGTGCCGAGACCGACCTGGGTCAGTGCCCAGTCGATGGCCTTCGCGGGCTGGGTGTCCGGCGTGACGCTCGGCACCTCGGACCCGGTGAGCCAACCGCCCGGGTCCTTGAAGACGACGACGTCTCCCCGCTTCAGTGCCACGGCGCCGGGGACGAGCTCGTTCACGATGACGCGGTCGTTGATCTGGAGCGTGTTCTCCATCGACGCCGACGGGATGTAGAACGACCGGATCAGGAACGTCTTCACCAGGAACGACACGAGCAGTGCCGCGATGAAGATGATGACGAGGTCGCGGAGGAATGTGAGGACACCGTTCCGTTGCTTCTCGGCACGTGGCCTGCGCCCGGAATCCTCTGTCGTGTCCGTCATTTCCGCTCTCGTTCGAACCACTGACTCCCCGCAAATGGGAAGAGCCCCCCGTCGATGCACAACCGTACATGGACGAGGGGCTCGCAGCGGCGTCCGGCTCGCGGACGTTCACTGTGAAGGCGATCAGGCGTCGCGCTTCTCCTTGATCTTGCGGCGGGCCGCCTTGCCGCGGAGCTCGCGCAGGTAGTAGAGCTTCGCACGACGGACGTCACCCTTGGTGACGATCTCGATGTGGTCGATGATCGGCGAGTGCACCGGGAACCAGCGCTCGACGCCGACCTGGAAGCTCACCTTGCGGACCTTGAAGGTCTCGCCGATGCCGTGGCCCTGACGGCCGATGACGACTCCCTGGAAGACCTGGATACGCGAGCGCGTGCCTTCGATGATGTTGACGTGCACCTTGATGGTGTCGCCGGGACGGAAGTCCGGGACGTCGGTACGCAGCGATGCTGCGTCGACGTTGTCGAGGAGCTGGCTCATGGTGGGTTTCACTCTCTGCGGACGCGCACGGGTCGCCGCGGATCGAAGGTTCGGAAAGTGGTGGTGCGTGCCCGGTGTCGGCGACTCCCCCGTGGCAGAGTCCAGCCAGGGCACAGCGTTCAATACTGCCACAGAGAGCGCTGGAGACAAAACGACGAGGATGGACCCATGATCGAACTCCGCACCCCCGCCGAGCTGGACGGACTGCGCGTCGCCGGCCGGTTCGTGGCCGACGTCCTGGACGAGCTGCTCGAGACCGTCGACGTCGGCGTCAACCTGCTCGACCTCGACCGCGTCGCGGCCCGGATGATCGCCGAACGCGGGGCGGAGAGCTGCTACGTCGACTACCACCCGTCGTTCGGCATGTCGCCGTTCGGCAAGAACCTCTGCACCTCGGTCAACGACGCCGCCCTGCACGGCCTGCCGCACGACCGTACCCTGCAGGACGGCGACCTGGTGAGCCTGGACTTCGCCGCGAGCGTGGACGGCTGGGTCGCGGACTCCGCCGTCAGCGTCCAGGTCGGCACCGCGCGCGACGAGGACCAGGCACTGATCGCCACGGTCGAACGGGCACTGGCCGCCGGCATCGCCCAGGCGGCTCCCGGCAACAAGCTCGGCGACGTCTCGCACGCCATCGGTCACGTGGCGCACCAGGCCGGTCACGACGTGAACCTGCAGTTCGGCGGGCACGGCGTCGGTCGCACGATGCACGGGGACCCGCACGTGCCGAACGACGGCCGTCCGGGTCGCGGCCTGAAGCTCCGGCCGGGTCTGGTCGTCGCGATCGAGCCGTGGCTCATGCAGACCACCGACGAGCTCTACCAGGACGACGACGGCTGGACGCTACGCAGTGTCGACGGATCGCGTGCCGCGCACGTCGAGCACACGGTCGCGGTCACCGAGGCCGGCCCCGAGGTCCTGACCCTGCGTCGCGCCCAGCGCGACCAGTAGCGAGCCTGGAGGCGCGGCACCAGCTGGCACCGCACCTCCAGTCCGTCACGCGTCGTCCCCACCCCACGGAAGCGACAGATCTCGCGGCCCGCGGACCGTCACAACAGCGAAAGCGACAGATCTCCGCGGATGTTCCGCGGAGATCTGTCGCTTTCGCGAGACGGGTGACGCTACGCGTCGGGCAGCAGGTCCGGACGGACGCGCCGCGTCCGCTCCAGCTGCTGCTCGTGCCGCCAGGCACCGACGCGGGCGTGGTGCCCGCTGAGCAGGACGTCGGGGACGTCGAGGCCGCGCCACGACGCGGGCTTGGTGTACGAGGGGTACTCGAGCAGACCGTCCTCGTGGGACTCCTCGACCAGCGACTCGGGGTTGCCGACGACGCCGGGGACGAGTCGACCGACGGCCTCGATCATCGCCATCGCGGCGACCTCGCCACCGTTCAGCACGTAGTCGCCGAGCGAGAGCTCGACGACGGTGGCGCGCGACGACGCCCACTCGAAGACGCGGGCGTCGATGCCCTCGTACCGCCCGCAGGCGAATACGAGGTGCTCCGACGTCGACGCGAGCGACCGCGCGATCGACTGCGTGAAGGGCGTGCCGGCCGGCGTCGGGACCACCAGGGTCGACGAGCCGTCGGGCCGGAAGAGCGCTTCGAGCGCCTGCGCCCACGGCTCGGGCTTCATCACCATGCCGGCGCCACCGCCGTACGGGGTGTCGTCGACGGTGCGGTGCCGGTCGGTGGTCCACGATCGCAGGTCGTGCACGTGCAGGTCGAGCAGCCCGCCGGAGCGGGCTTTGCCCAGCAGGGACACGTCGAGCACGGAGAAGAACTCCGGGAAGATCGTGACAATGTCGATTCGCACGGGGACTAGTCCGTGACCGTCTCGGGGCGTGAGGTGTCTTCGGGATCCTCGAACAGGCCCTGCGGCGGCGTGACCGTGACGGTGCCGGCCGCGATGTCGACCGCGGGCACGATGGCCGAGACGAACGGCACGAGGACCTCGCCGCGGGACGGCGTGTCGATCGCGAGCAGGTCCTGGGCGGGCATGTGGTCCACACGGGCGACGGTGCCGACCTCGACGCCGTCACGCAGGACCTTCAGCCCGACGAGCTGGTGGTCGTACCAGGCGTCGTCCTCGCCGGTCTCGGCGTCGGCGTCCTGCTCGACCCAGAGGATGATGCGGGCCAGGGACTCGGCCGCGGTGCGGTCGTCGATCCCGGCGAAGAACGCGACGGGGTGACCGTTGTACCAACGGAGTTCGTCGAGCTCGAGGGTCTTGCCCGACCACGGTGAGTCGTCGGGGACCTGGAGCGTGAAGGTGGCGCCCGGGGTGAACCGACGATCCGGGTCGTCGGTGTAGAGCTCGAGCTTGATGCCGCCCTTGAGCCCGTGCGCCTTCGTGATTCGACCCACCCGGAGCTGGGTCGTCTCCCTAGGAATCGGTGTCCACCACGTCGACCCGCACGCGCTTGCCGTCGGCCAGGGCCGTGACGAGGGTGCGGAGCGCCTTGGCGGTGCGCCCGGCGCGACCGATCACGCGGCCGAGGTCCTCGGGGTGCACGCGCACCTCGAGGACCTCGCCGCGTGGGGAGGTGGAGCTGGCGACGCGCACGTCGTCAGGGTGATCGACGATCCCCTTGACGAGGTGCGTCAGCGCGGATTCGAGCAAGGACTACGCCTCGGTCGTCTCGTCGGCGGTCTCGGCGTCGTCGGCCTTGGCGGCGGGAGCCGTCTTCTCCGACTTCGGCTTGAGCACGGCCTTCTTCGAGGAGTCGACCTGGAAGGCCGGCTTCGGCTCGGCGACCTTGACCTTGGACTCGGTGTCCTTCTCGCCCTTGAACTTGGCCCAGTCGCCGGTCAGCTTGAGGAGGGCCGCGACCTGCTCGGTCGGCTGCGCGCCGACGCCGAGCCAGTAGAGCGCACGCTCGGACTCGATCTTGATGACCGAGGGCTCCTCGGTGGGGTGGTACTGACCGATCTCCTCGAGGACACGACCATCGCGCTTGGTGCGCGAGTCGGCGACGACGATGCGGTAGTAGGGCGCACGGATCTTACCGAGACGCTTCAGACGGATCTTGACAGCCACAATTGCTCCTGTTTGCTTTCGTTGTGGTTGAACTGGAACCGCGGGCGTGGGGGCACACACGGCGAAAGCTCGAGAGAGATCGCTCACAGCTGGATAGAGGGTCGAGCTGCGGCGATTCGACCGTTCATTCTTGCAGATTCCCGGCCGTGATGCGAGCCGACTCGCTACGGCGCGAGGCGGCGCACCGCTTCGAGGGCCTCGGACGTCGCCCGGACCGCGTCCACGCTCCGTGCGTCACGCGCGCCGCCGACGACGGCGTACGGCACGCCGGCGGCCTGGAGGCCCGTCACGAGTCCGTCAGGCGCGTCGCCCTCGGCGTCGGTCGCGCGCTCCTGCCCGGCGCAGACCACGACGGTGTCCGCCGGGACGCCGACCTCGTCCCCGTGCTCGTCGCGGATCCAGAGCGCCCCGGGTTCGATGCGCAGGTACTCCTGCACGCCGCCGACCAACCGCACCCCGGCATCCCGCAGCCGGCCGATCGCGACCCAGCGCGAGGTGATGCCGATCCCCTGGCCGAACTTGCCCGAACGCCGGAGCACCGTCACCTGGGACCCCGGTCGGGTGGTGCGCCGTGCCGCGGGGAGGCGCTGCGGCACGTCGCCGACGAGCTCCTCGGACACGTCGAGGTCCCACCGGGCCGCGAACTCGGCGGCCCGGACGACCTCGTCGGGCGACTCGGTCAGGAACGCCGCGGTGTCCACGCCGATGCCGCCGCCGCCGATGATCGCGACGGTGCCCTCGGGTACGCCGTTCCGCAGGGCCTGCTCGTAGGACAGCACGTGCGGCAGGTCGCTGCCGGGGACGTCGATGCTCCGCGGGACGACCCCGGCCGCGAGCACGACGGCGTCGCTGTCGACGAGGTCCCGAGCCGTGGCCGGGCGTCCGAGGTGGATCGTGGCGCCCCGCTCCGCGAGTTCGGCACGGGCGGACCGCACCGTGGCGGCGTAGTCCTCCTTGCCCGGGACGAGTGCGGCGAGACCGAACTGGCCGCCGAGGCGGTCGGACGCCTCCCAGACGGTGACGTCGTGGCCCCGGCGTGCGGCGTCCACCGCGGCGGCGAGCCCGGCCGGTCCGCCACCGACGACGTCGACGCGCTTCGGGTCGGTGGTCGGGCGGGCGGGGAAGGCCACCTCGCGGGCGGCACGGGGGTTCACGAGGCAGGACACCGGTGCGCCGATGATCGAGCGGTCGAGGCACGCCTGGTTGCAGCCGATGCAGGTGTTCACCAGGGCGAACCCGCCCGCGAGCGAGCGCGACACGATGGCGGGGTCGGCGAGGAACGGCCGGGCGAGCGCGACGGCGTCGATCAGGCCGTCGCTGAGCACGGCTTCGCCGTCGCGCAGGTCCGTCATCCGGTTCGACGCGATCACGCGGACGTCCGGGTACGCGGACGAGCGCACCACCGCGGCGATCCGTGCCGCGTACGCCAGCCAGGCCCCGTGCGGCACCGAGGCCTGCACGGTCGGGGTGCGGGACTCGTGCCAGCCGATGCCCACCGAGATGCCGTCGAGTCCGAGCGGCAGCAGGTCGTGCACGAGCGCGTCGACCTCGTCCTCGGTCGACGAGCCGGGCATCAGGTCGGCGCCGGACAGCCGGATGGTCACGGCGAGCTCGGGCACCGCGGCGCGCACGGCCCGGACGACCTCGATCGCGAAGCGCCGACGCCGTTCCGCGTCACCGCCCCACTCGTCGTCGCGCAGGTTCGTCAGCGGTGACTGGAACTGGTTGATCAGGTACCCCTCGGACGCCATGATCTCGACGCCGTCGAACCCGATCGTGCGGGCGGTGCGGGCCGCGGCGGCGAAGTCCTCGATGGTCCGCTCGACCTCGGCCGACGTCAGCTCGGTCGGCACCACACCGCGGGCGGCCGCCCACGGCAGGGCCGAGGGCGCCACGACGCGCTGCGGGTCTCCGTGCCGGTCGACCATGCCCGACGCGAGCGCGTACCGCCCGGCATGGAACAGCTGCGCCAGGATGGTCCCGCCCTCGTCGTGCACGGCGTCGACCGCCACCCGGAACCGCTCGTCGGCTCCCCCGACGCCGAACACCGCGAAGTCCGGACCGCCACGGGCCTCGTCGTTCACCGCGATGCCGCCGGTGATGATGCACGCCGCTCCGCCGGCCGCCCGTTCGCGGTAGAAGGCGGCCATGCCGGCTCCGCCGTCGTCGTGCACCTCGAGCCCGGTGTGCATCGACCCCATCACCACCCGGGTCGCCAGGTGCAGGGGGCCGAGGGTCCAGGGTGACGCGACGGTCCGGAGGGACTCCGGCACGACGGGGGCGGAAGCGACGCTGCTCATGCGCCTATTCTGCGGTGTCCGCGGCCGGAGCGTCGGTCGGCAGCACCGCGTCGCGGAGGGGCGACGTCGTGTCCGACCAGTACGGCGGGGCGATGACCGTCAGCCCGCCGTCGACCGAGAGCACCTGCCCGGTGATGTACCCGGCCTTGTCCGACAGCAGGAAGTCGACGGCGTCGGCCATGTCATCGGCCGTCCCAGGGCGCTGCAGCGGGAGCTTCTCGAGGACGGTGTCCATCGGCGCCTGCCCGGGGACCTTCGTGTAGAAGTACTCGAGCGAGTCGGTGTCGATGAGGCCGCCGTTCACCGCGTTGACCGTGATCTGACGCGGACCGAACTCCACCGCCATGTACTTCATGTACGCCTCGCTCATGGCCTTGGCGGCACCGAGCGCGGCGTAGGTCGGGAATGCCCGGAGTGATCCGTACGAGGTCACGACGACGATGCGGCCACCCCGGTCCATGAGTTCCGCGGCGCGCTGGGCGCCGAGCACGAACGAGCGGGCGTTCGTGGCGTAGCTGCGGTCGAGGTGGTGCAGCTTGAGGTCGGCGACGGGCTTGAACGCGCTGGCGGCGGCGTTCGCGACGAACATGTCGAGGCGTCCGTAGGTGTCGCGCACCAGGTCGAACAGGGCGTCGATCGACTCCGGCTGCTCGATGTCGACCTGCGCCGTGATGCCGTCGCCGCCTGCCGCCTTGACGTCGGCCAGGGACTCCTCGGCCAGGTCGGCGTTGCCCTTGTACGTCACCACGACGGTGACGCCGCGCTGGCCGAGCTTCTGCGCGAGCAGGCGGCCGATGCCGCGCGAAGCGCCGGTGATCAGTGCGATGGGCGGGCTGAGCGCGATGGGTGCGTTGGTGCTGTCGGTCACTGCGGTCCTTTGCGTGCGTGGGGACGGACGGGAGGCGCGGGGCGGGCCCGCCACGGGCCTCCAGTCCGGTGGTTGGTTGCGGTCTAGAACCCGGCCTTGCCGGTCACGACGGCGCGGCCGACGACCAGCTTCTGGATCTCGTTGGTGCCCTCTTCGAAGCGCTGCGCGCGTGCGTCGCGGTAGACGCGCTCGATGGCGTTGCGCTTCCAGTAGCCCTGCCCGCCGTGCACCTGCAGGGCCTTGTCGGTGACGCGCGCGAGCATGTCGACGGCGACCATCTTCGAGGCACTGGACAGGGTGCCGGCGTCGGGACGGTCTTCCTCGTAGGCGCGAGCGGCCTCGAGCACCAGGGCGCGTGCTGCGGCGATGTCGGCGTAGTTCTCGGCCAGGTAGAACTGGATCGCCTGGCGGCTGGAGAGCTGCTTGCCGAACGTCTCACGCTTGTTCGCGTACTCGACGGCGAGCTCGTTCGCCCGCTCCGCGAGCCCGACGGCGCTCATCGCGACGGACACCCGGCTCGGCAGCAGGAAGCCGCCGAGCGCGACCTCGAGACCCTGGCCCTCGGCGCCGAGCAGTGCACTCGCCGGGACGGGCACGTCGGTGAAGCGCAGGATCGCGTGGTCGGTGCCGCGGATGCCCATGGTGTCGGAGTCGTCGATCACCTCGGCACCCGGCAGCCCGTTGTTCGGCATGAGGAACGCGACCGTGCCGTCCTGGCCGCTCGTCCCCTCGAGGCGGGCGGCGATGAGCCAGTAGTCGGCCTTGACGCCGAAGGTGATGAGGTGCTTCTCGCCGTTCATCACGTAGGTGTCGCCCTCGCGCCGGACGGTCGTGCGGATGTCCGCTCCGGTGCCCGCGGTGGCCTCGGTCAGGGTGAACGCGACGAGCGTGTCACCGGCGACGGACGGCTTGACGACCTGCTCGATCTGCTCCGGCGTCGCGTAGGGGGCCATCGCGCGCCAGGTGCCGTTGATGACGTGCACGAGCATGCGGATGGAGGCGTGCGAGCGGGAGACGACCTCCATGATCTCGAGGTAGCGCGAGAACGGGATGGCCCGTCCGCCGAGCTCGGTCGGGGCAGCGAGGCTGAGCCACCCCTTGTCCTTGAGCTCCTGGAACAGCTCGGGAGCGACCCGGCCGGTGCGCTCGATCTCGTCCGCCCACTCCTCACCGGGGCCGCGGACCCACTCGGTGACCTCGGCCTTGAGCTGCTGGAAGGCGGCTTCGTCGAAGCCCGTGCTCGTCTGCTCGACGATCGTCATCGTGTCTCGTTCTCCTTCGTCGCGACGAGCGCGGCCGCCTGCTCGCGCAGGATGTTCTTCTGGACCTTGCCGACCGCGTTGCGCGGCAGCTCGGTGGTGTACTCGAGTCGCTCCGGCCAGTAGTACTTGCTCACGCCGGCCGTGTCGAGGTACTGCTGCATCCCGGCGAAGTCGAGCGGCTCGTCCGCGCGGGCGTTCACGACCCAGGCGCAGGCACGCTCGCCGAGCCGCTCGTCCGGCATCGCCACGATCGCGACGTCCGTGACCAGCGGGTGCTGGTAGAGCAGGTTCTCGATCTCGACGACGGGGATCTTCTCGCCGCCGCGGTTGATCACGTCCTTCACGCGCCCGGTGATCGACAGGAAGCCCTTCTCGTCGACCTTCGCCAGGTCGCCGGTCCGGTACCAGCCGTCCGCGGTGAACACGTCGTCGGTCAGGTCCGGGCGGTCGAGGTAGCCCGCGAACATCGTCGGCGAGTGCAGCTCGAAGTTGCCCTCGGTCCCGGCGGGCAGCTCGATCCCCGCGTCGTCGACGATGCGGATCGCGATGCCCGGCAGCGCCCGGCCGTCGTGGCCGTAGGCGTCGGCGGGGTCGTCGCTCGGGCTGGACAGGGCCCCGAGACACGTCTCGCTCGTCCCGAAGGCGCCGAGGATGGCACTGCCGAGCACCGTGCTCGCTCGCTCGGCCAGTGCGCGGGGCACCGCGGCGCCCGTCGGCACGAAGATCCGGAGCGACTCGGGCTGCGGAGCACCGGCCTCGACCAGGTCGACGAGGTCGGTCAGGAACGGTGTCGCGCACTGCACGAAGGACGCCCGGGCGACGCCGAACGCCTGCTCGAGTGCGACGCGGCCGTCCCACACCGGCTGGATGACCTGCGGGGCACCGAGCCGGAACGCCAGCAGCATGCCGTACAGGAACCCGGTCTGGTGCGCGAGCGGCGACGGGATGTAGATGCGGTCAGCGCTGGTCAGCCCGGACTGCGCCACGTGCATGGCGGTCGCGAGCCCGAGCGTGCGGTGCGGGTGCTGCACGCCCTTCGGCTCCCCCGTGGTGCCGGAGGTGAAGAGCAGCTGGCAGACGTCGTCCGGCCCGGGAGCGTGCGACGCGATCTCGTCGACGTCGACGTGCACGGCGGCGAGGGCGTTCTCGAAGTAGCGCCAGTGCCAGTCGCTCGCCACGACCCGTTCCAGGGCGTCGGCGGGCAGCGGCGGCTGGTTCGTCGGGGTGTCCCCCTGCCCGCGGGCCTCGGCTCGGAGCACGATGACGTGCTCGAGCGACAGGCGGCGGTCCTGCGCGGCGGCCTCGTCGATGACGTCGAGGAGTTCGAGCGCGGGACGGCGCTTCCGGAACACGTTCGGCAGGAAGACCACGCGGGCCTTCGAACGCGCCAGCGTCATCGTGGTCTCGCGGGGGCCGAACACCGGCATGATCGGGGTCGCGACGGCGCCGATCTGGATCGCACCGAGGGTGATCGACACGAACTCGCGCCAGTTCGGCAGCTGCATCGCGACGGATTCACCCGTGCGCACGCCGAGTTCGAGCAGCAGGGCGGAGACCCGGTCAGCCTCGTCCTGCAGCTCCTTCCACGTGGTGTTCACGGGCGTCGCACCGCCGACCTCGATCACGGCCAGGCCGTCGGGGTCGGTCTGGGACAGCGCACGGACCCGCTCGCTCAGGACGAGGGGGTCGGCGTCGACGCCGGCGAGCTCGGGCACGGCGACGGCGGGCTGCGGGGCGGTGGCCTGCGGAGCGGTGGCCTGCGGAGCGGCGGGCTGCGCGGCGGGCTGCGGGGCGGTGGGCTGCGCGGTGGGCTGCGCGAGTGGCTGCTCTGTTGGCTCGGGCGCCGCAGACGTCTCGAGGGGCGTGCCCAGGTGCGTGCGGACCCCGTCGGCCTCGGCGGCGTCAATCCGGTCGTCCCGCGCCACCTGGGCTGCGAGCCGGTCACCGACGGACATGTCGAGCCCGACGGAGTTCATCGCCTCGAGGAACGTCGGGTAGGAGATCCGGTAGGCACGCGGGTAGGTCAGGCCGGACACCCCGTCGGCACCCGACGCCGCGACCGCGAGCGACATCAGCACGCGGTGGTCGTTGAACGATGACATCGGCGATCCGTGCAGCCCGGCCGCACCGACACCGGTGACCCGCAGCTCGTCCGCACCCTGCTCGGCACGGCCGCCCATCCGGTTCAGCTGGAGCATCGCCGCCACGCGGTCGGACTCCTTCAGCCGGATGTGCGCCACGTTCCACAGTCGGCTCGTGCCCTCGGCGAAGGTGGCCATCGTCGACAGCACGGGCAGCAGGTCCGGGATCGGACGGCAGTCGACGTCGAGCGGCCGGAGCGGGGACCCGTCGTGCTCGATCCGGACGAAGCCGGTCTCCTCGTCGATCCGCATCGGGACACCCATCGCGGTCGCGAGGTCGAGGAACTCGCTCTCCGGGTGGTCGGTCTCGGCCGTCGTCGTGGCCGTCATGCCCCGCAGCAGCACGTTCGACTCGCGGGTGCCGGCCGCCGCGATGCCGAACGCTGCGGAGCCGATGTCGGGCGGGATGACGTAGTCGTGCGGGGTGGCCTGCTGGCCCGCCGGGATCCGGTACTCGAGCCAGTCGTCGGAGACCTCCACCGTCAGGCCGAACTGCCGCATCATCCGCACGGTGAGCTCGACGTAGGGCTGCTCGTTGAGCCGCCCGCCGGTGATGTGGATCCGGGTCTCGTGCTCGGCGAACGGCGCCACGAGCAGCAGCCCGGACACCCACTGCGACAGGGTGCCGGCGATCGTCACGTCACCGCCGCGCGGACGCTTCGGCTGCACGATAACGGGCGGGCAGTCGTTCGTCGCCTCGAGCTCCACCCCCATCTGCATCAGCGAGGTGAGCAGCGCCTTGATCGGCCGGCGCTGGAAGTACTTCATGCCCGACAGGGTCATCGGGCGGTCGGCCAGCGAGGCGAGCCCGGTCATGAAGTAGAGCGTGGTGCCCGAGGACCCCATGTTGAGCAGTCCGTCGGCACCGCGCGAGCCGTGGTCCACGACGTCGGTCGCCTGGTACCGGCCGCCCAGCCCGGTCACGTGGTACGCGTTCCCGCGACGCTTGACGTCGACGCCGAGGGCGCGGAGCGTGCCCACGGTCCACTCCACCTGTCGCGTCGCGCTCACCCCGGAGACGACACTCGTCCCCTTCGCGAGCGACGCGAGCACCAGCGCGCGGTGCGCGTGGTACTTCGAGACCGGGATGTCGAGTTCTCCGACGAGCGGGGCGTTCGTCCCGCGCACCACCAACTGCATGCGTACCTCTTCCCTGTAGGAACATTTCAACGGTACGCCCACAGTGGAACTAGTTGCAGGACGATCCGCACGATCGGGACAACGCTTCGTTGTGCGTGTCCGACAAGGACCCGGGCAGGATGGACGGCATGGACATCCGCTTCACCGAGTCCCGCCCGTCGACCATCGGCGTCGAGTGGGAACTCCCCCTGGTCGACCGGTCGACCGGCGACCTCGCTCCCCGCGCCCCCGCCGTCATCGCCGCCGTGCACGAGCGGCTCGGCGACCACGACCGCGTCACCGAGGAGCTGCTGACCAACACGGTCGAGGTCGTCTCGAGCGTCCACGACCGCGTGGGGGCTGCGACGAGCGAGCTGTCCGGCATCATCGGCGAGGTCATCGACGCCGCCGAACCGCTCGACGCCCAGGTGATGTGCTCGGGCACGCACCCGTTCGCGGTGTGGGACCAGCAGGAGATCACCCCGGACAGCGAGCACTACACGACCCTGATCGACCGCACCCGCTGGTGGGGACGCCAGATGCTCATCTGGGGCGTGCACGTGCACGTCGGCATCGACGACCGCGACAAGGCCGTCCCGATCATGAACGCGATGCTCGCCTACGTCCCGCACCTGCAGGCGTTCACCGCGTCGAGCCCGTTCTGGGGCGGCACCGACACCGGGTACGCCTCGAACCGCGCCCTCATGTTCCAGCAGCTCCCGACCGGCGGGCTCCCGCCGCAGCTCGGCGCCTGGGCGAACTTCGAAGAGGTCGTCGGCGACCTCACGCACACCGGCGTCATCGACGGCGTGAAGGACCTGCGCTGGGACATCCGCCCCTCGCCGGGCTGGGGCACCCTCGAGAACCGGGTGTCCGACGGCATCTCGACCCTGCACGAGGTCGGCGCCGTCACCGCGCTCGTCCAGTGCCTGGTCACCGCCTGCTCGGACCGGCTCGACGCCGGTGAGACCCTGCCCACCATGCAGCCGTGGTTCATCCGCGAGAACAAGTGGCGTGCCGCCCGCTACGGCATGGAGGCCGAGATCATCACGAACGTCGCCGGCGACGAGCGGCTCGTGACCGACGAGGTGCACGACCTGGTGCAGCGGCTCGACCCGATCGCCGAACGGCTCGGCTGCCTCGACGAGCTGCACCACCTCGACACGATGATCGAGCGCGGCGCCTCGTACCAGCGGCAGCTGCAGGTCGCGCAGGAGAACGGCGGCGACCTGCGCGAGGTCGTCCGCCACCTCGTGACGGAGTTCCGCGAAGCGCTCTAGCCGCGACCGAACCGAATCGGGCGTACCTGGTCGAATCGGGCGTACCTGGTCGTTCCTTTCGACCAGGTACGCCCGATTCCACTTTCCATCGCGCGTGCGATGGGAAGGAACGTCGCGGCGCGACCACGAACGGACGGGAGGCCCGGTGCCAGCTGGCACCGGGCCTCCCGTCCTGGGGGCATCGGCAGTCCACGGCGAACGCTACAGTTCCCCTGTGGCGGGGGAGGCAGCACAGCGCGGACCGGCGACGGTGATCCGTGCCGGTGCGCTCGTCGACGCCGGTCGACCGGAACAGGCACTCGCCGAGGTCAGGGCGGTCGAGCACGACGAAGGCGAATCGATCGCCGGACAGCGCGTGCGTGCCCTGGCGCTGCTCGCGCTCGACCAGCCGGACGCGGCGTGCGAAGCTGCTCGACGAGCGGTCGCTCTCGCGCCGGGTGACAGCACCTCCCTCCGTGTGCTGTCGACCGCCTTGCTCCGCTCTGGCGACCGGATCGGAGCCGTCGAGGCCGCCCGTCGTTCGGTCGCTGCGGACCCGGGCTCGTGGCAGGCGCACGCTGCGCGAGTCGATGCCCTCTGGCTCGGCGAGCAGAACCGCTTGGAGGCGATGCGGGCGAGCTTCGAGGCCGTCCGCTTGGCTCCCACCGAACCGTTCGTGCACCGCCAGCACGGCGACCTCCTGCTCGCCGTCGGACGGCAACGGGAAGCGCAGGACGCGTACCGCCGGGGGCTCGCGCTCGCTCCGGAGGACCGAGGGGCACGGCACAACCTGGCGGTGGCACGGCTGCGGCACGGCCACGAGAGCGAGTCCGCGCTGGCCTTCGCGGGCATCCTGTCGACGAACCCGACGGACGCCACAGCACTGCGGAACCTCATGGTCGGCGTCGTCAACCCACTCGGCCGGATCCGGGTGACCCTCGGCGGCGGCGCAGTGTTCACCGGCTTGGAGTTCCTGGCGACGATCGACAGCGGGGATCCGGGGATGGTGCGGTGGGCCACCACCTTCCCGCCGGTGTTCGCCCTCGCCGTGATCGCCTTCATCGCCCTCCGGTTCACCTCCGAGGCACGGCCTCGCCTCGCCTTCCTCGTCTCGGTCGCTCGACGAGCGGTACCGGGTTGGGGACTCGTGGCGCTGGTCCTCGGTGTCGCGACCGCGATCTCCGTGACCGGGCTGTTCCTCCCACCGGTCGTCGCCCTCGTCGCGCAGGGTCTCGTGTTCGTCGGGGTCGTCATCGCGTCCGTCCTGATGAAGCGCATCCTGCGCGCCTTCCCGAGGACCCGCCCAGCGGTGCACGAGGACGACGATGACGACGGGTGACGAGCTCGCCCTCGCGACCGAACTGCGCCTGGCCTGACGCCCCGTCGCGCGACACCACCGAACCGACCGCTCCGAGAGGACTCCCGATGAACGACGACCCGGTCCACGACGACCCGGTGATCGGCGCGCTCCGACGCGCGGTCGACAGCGCGCCCCACGACGTCGCACTGCGTGTCCACCTCGGTCGTCTGCTCCTCGAAGCCGGACGTCCGGCTGAGGCGACCGCCGAAGCGGCAGCCGCACTCGCCATCGCGCCGACCGACGCCGCGGCGGGCGCGCTCATGCTGGCGGTGCTGCGCCCGGGTGCCGCCACGGCACTCCCCGCGGACGCGCCGACCGACGCTCCCGCCGCTGGTGCGCCGTCCGACTTCGACTGGCACGCCGCGGAACAGCAGGTCGAGCACATCGTCGAACCGTCCTTCGTCGAGGACTCGGCTCCCGACCCGGACCTGCCGTCGGCGTTCTCGGTCGAGCCGACGGAGGTCCGGTTTGCGGACGTGGGCGGGATGGAGGCCGTCAAGCAGCGGCTCACCGTCGCGTTCCTCGCCCCGCTCGCGAACCCCGAGCTCCGGGCGTTGTACGGCAAGAGCCTCCGCGGCGGTCTGCTGCTGTACGGCCCTCCGGGGTGCGGGAAGACGTTCATCGCCCGGGCTGTCGCCGGCGAGCTCGGCGCACGCTTCATGAGCGTCTCCATCACCGATGTCCTCGACCCCTACCTCGGCGCGAGCGAGCAGAACATCAGGGCGGTCTTCGAGGCCGCACGCGCTGCGGCCCCGTGCGTGGTGTTCTTCGACGAGGTCGACGCGCTCGGCCAGCGACGGAGCCAGACCCGCAGCTCGCACGTGCGCGGGATGGTGAACCAGCTGCTCACCGAACTCGACGGCGTCGACGGCGGGAACGAGGGCGTGTTCGTGCTGGCTGCGACGAACCAGCCGTGGGACGTCGACCCCGCGCTCCGTCGTCCGGGCCGGCTGGACCGGACGGTGCTCGTCCTGCCGCCGGACGCCCCGGCACGCGACGCGATCTTCCGCGGGCACCTCCGCGACCGACCGGTCGAGGGCATCGACCCCGCAGCGCTCGCGAAGCGGACCGAGGGTTTCTCCGGTGCGGACATCGCCTACGTGTGCGAGGTCGCCGCCGAGCACGCGCTCATGGACAGCATCACGACGGGCACTGCACGCCTCATGGGGATGCCCGATCTGCTCGCCGCCCTGGGTGAGGTCCGGCCCTCCACGAGCGCCTGGCTCGAGACGGCTCGGAGCGTCGTCCTGTTCGGCGAGGACGACGGGACGTACGCCGACCTGCGGGCGTACCTCAAGAAGTCCAAGCGCTGAGTGACGGACGGGAGGCCCGGTGCCAGCTGGCACCGGGCCTCCCGTCCTGGGGTCGCGACTAGCGACCCAGGAACTTCTGCAGCGACGCGAGCTCTTCCTCGGTCGGTGCCTTGCCGCCCTTGGCGCCGCCGAGGCCGAGGCCGGACCCCTGCGGGGCCTGCTGCGGCGCAGCCGAAGCGCCGGCAGCCAAAGCCGCGCGCTTGGCGGGGTTGCCCACCTTCGACTTCTTCTTGCCGCCCTGCTGCTGCTTCTTGCCGCCGTGCATGCCCGGGATCGGCCCCATGCCCGGCATCTGCGGCACGCCACCGCGGGCGACGGTCTTCATCATCTTGGCGGCCTGCTCGAAGCGGTTGACCAGTGCGTTGACCTCGGTGACCGTCGATCCGGCACCGCGCGCGATGCGCAGACGACGCGAACCGTTCAGGAGCTTCGGGAGCTCGCGCTCCTGGGGCGTCATCGACTGGATGATCGCCTCGGTGCGGACGATCTCGCGCTCGTCGAAGTTGTCGAGCGCCTCGCGCATGCCCTTCGCTCCCGGGAGCATCCCGAGCATGCCCTTGATCGAGCCGGCCTTGCGGAGCTGCTGCATCTGCTGCAGGAAGTCGTTCAGCGTGAAGTTGTCGGTCGCGATCTTGTCCGCGACCTTGCGCGCCTCTTCCTCGTCGAAGGCGCCCTGCGCCTGCTCGATGAGGGACAGGATGTCGCCGAGGTCGAGGATGCGGCTCGCCATGCGGTCCGGGTGGAACGGCTCGAAGTCGTCGAGCGACTCACCCGTCGACGCGAACATGATCGGGCGGCCGGTCACGCTGGCCACCGACAGGGCGGCGCCACCACGGGCGTCACCGTCGAGCTTCGAGAGCACGACACCGGTGAAGTCGACGCCTTCCTGGAAGGCACGGGCCGTGTTGACGGCGTCCTGACCGATCATCGCGTCGATGACGAACAGGACCTCGTCCGGGTCGACGGCCTTGCGGATGTTCGCGGCCTGCTTCATCAGCTCGGCATCGACACCGAGTCGACCGGCGGTGTCGACGATGACGGTGTCGTACTGCTGGTCGATCGCGGCCTTGATGGCGTTCTTGGCGACCTTGACCGGGTCGCCGACACCGTTGCCGGGCTCGGGCGCGAAGACGTGCACGCCGGCCTGCTCGCCGACGACCTGCAGCTGCTGCACGGCGTTCGGACGCTGGAGGTCCGCCGCGACGAGCATCGGGGTGTGGCCGTCCTTCTTGAGCCACTTGCCGAGCTTGCCCGCGAGGGTGGTCTTACCGGCACCCTGCAGACCCGCGAGCATGATGACCGTCGGCGGCTTCTTCGCGAACTCGAGACGTCGCTGCTGCCCGCCCAGGATGCCGACGAGTTCCTCGTTGACGATCTGGACGACCTGCTGCGCCGGGTTGAGCGCGCGGTTGACCTCGTCGGAGAGGGCACGCTCGCGCACCGATGCGGTGAACGCCTTGACGACCTCGAGCGCGACGTCGGCGTCGAGGAGCGCCCGCCGGATCTCGCGGACGGTGCCGTCGACGTCGGACGGAGTCAGCCGACCCTTGCTCCGCAGATTGCGGAAGGTCTCGGTCAGCCGATCGGAGAGTGAACCGAATTGCGCCATGATCCGTCGATTCTACAAGGCTCCCGCCGACGACACCGGCCCGTTCACCGCAGGAGGACACCCTCGGCCAGCTCGAGCGGCGCCCCGAGCCCCACGTCGATGACCACCGGCGCGCTCGACGGGCTCCGGTCACCGGTCGGGAACCAGCGTCGGTCGGGCGACACCAGGATCACGAGACCGTCCACGTCGCCCACCGCCGCGAACGACTCCCCCGGCGGGTTGGCGTACGGCTCGAGACCGGCGCGTCGCAGGGCCTCGACGGCGCCGAGGACGTCGGGGACGGGGATGCCGACCTCGCTGACCGAGACGAGCGGGACGACGGTGCCGGTGCCGGTGCCGGTGCCGGAACCGTCGCCGGCGCGCCGGGCGCCCGACTCGAGGTCCCGCCGCTCGATGAGCTCGAGGAGCTGCTGGTCGGGCCCCTCGAAGTAGACCGACCGCGAGTTCCAGTTCGGCGGCCCCTCGAACTCGTCCTGGTCGTCCGTACCGAGCACCGTCGTCAGCCCGGCGATCCAGGCCTTGGCCGCGTCGAAGGCCCCCGTGGGGATCGTGATCGCCAGGTGCAGGGCTCCGGTCATCTCCGGCAGTTCGCGGAACACGAGGAGCGTCGACCCCACCATGATGCGCGCCGTGGCGTCGACGATCTCGACCGAGCACCCCAGTCGTTCGTAGAACCGGGCGGTGTCGGCGAGCGATCGGGTGGCGAGCTGTACCTGTCGGATGTCCATGTCCTCATCGGACCATCTCAACCATTGTTGAGGTCAAGCACCCGGTTGTTGGACGCCGTCCAGAAACTGTCGTACGCTCGCCGCATGCCGGAACTCGAGATCGTCCGCCACCACGGCTTGCTCGACTACGCGGACGGCCTCGCCCTGCAGCGGGACCTGCACGCCGACGTCGTCGCCGGCCGCTCCCCCGGGGCCCTCGTCCTCTGCGAGCACCCGTCCGTGTACACCGCCGGATGCCGCACCGAACCGTCCGACCTGCCGACGAACGGCGCCCCGGTCGTCGACACCGACCGTGGCGGACGCATCACCTGGCACGGGCCGGGGCAACTGGTCGCCTACCCGATCGTCCGGCTCGCCGAACCCCTCGACGTCGTCGCCTGGGTGCGCGACCTGGAGCAGGTCGTCATCGACGCCGCGGCTGCCGTCGGGGTGCACGCCGAACGGGTCGCGGGTCGCAGCGGCGCCTGGGTGCCGGGCACGGACGGCCTCCCCGCCGCCAAGGTCGGCGCCATCGGCCTGCACGTCGCCGAGGGCGTGACGAGCCACGGCATCGCGATCAACTGCGACAACGCCCTCGACGCCTACGCCGCGATCGTCCCGTGCGGCATCGCGGACGCCGGGGTCACGACGCTGAGCGCCGCGGCGGCGGACGTGGGGCGAGCCCACGTGACCGTCGACGACCTCGCACCCCTCGTCGCCGAGCGCGTCCAACAGGCCGTCGACGGCATGCACAACGGCCGCCGGATCAGCACGACGGCCCCCAGCACCAGCACGAGCACCATCACCGCGCCCGCCCGACAGGAGACCCTCGTATGACCCTCGCCCCCGACGGCCGCCGCATGCTCCGGGTCGAGGCCCGGAACGCCGAGACCCCGATCGAGACGAAGCCCGCGTGGATCAAGACCCGTGCCACGCAGGGTCCGGAGTTCCGCGAGCTGTCGAGCCTGGTGCGCGACAAGCAGCTGCACACCGTCTGCCAGGAGGCCGGCTGCCCGAACATCTTCGAGTGCTGGGAAGACCGCGAGGCAACCTTCCTGATCGGCGGCTCGCAGTGCACCCGTCGCTGCGACTTCTGCCAGATCGACACCGGCAAGCCGGAACCGCTCGACCGCGACGAGTCCCGCCGGGTCGCGGACTCCGTGGCGGAGATGGGCCTGCGGTACGCGACCGTGACCGGCGTCGCGCGCGACGACCTGCCCGACGGCGGCTCCTGGCTCTACGCCGAGACCATCCGGGCGATCCACGAGCACTCCCCCGGCACCGGCGTCGAGATCCTGGTGCCGGACTTCAACGGGCGACCGGACCAGCTCGGCCCGGTGTTCGACGCCCGCCCCGAGGTCTTCGCCCACAACGTCGAGACGGTGCCGCGGATCTTCAAGCGGATCCGGCCGGCGTTCACGTTCGAACGGTCCCTGGACGTCATCACCCAGGGCCGCGACGCCGGACTGGTCACGAAGTCGAACCTGATCCTCGGCATGGGCGAAGAGCGCATCGAGATCGAGGACGCCCTGCAGCGCCTGTTCGACGCGGGCACGGACATCATCACGCTGACGCAGTACCTCCGCCCGTCGCCCCGGCACCTGCCGGTCGCGCGCTGGGTCAAGCCGGAGGAGTTCGTCGAGCTCCGCCAGGTCGCCGAGCAGATGGGCTTCGCCGGAGTGCTCGCCGGACCGCTGGTCCGGTCGTCGTACCGGGCGGGCCGGCTCTGGGCGCGGGCGACGGTGGCCCGCGGCGGCTCGGTTCCCGAGCACCTGGCCCACCTGCTCGACGCGACCCCTGGTCGCCAGGCCGTCTGACGCTCCGGCCGACACCCGGACAGACGGGAGGCGCGGTGCCAGCTGGCACCGCGCCTCCGGTCCGTCAGGTGGTGACGACTACTTCGCGTCGGCCTCGACCGACTCCTTCGGCTGGCCGGTCGGGGTGAGCCCGCGCTCCTGGCGGCGCTTCGAGACCACCAGCGACGCGGTCGTGGCGACGGCGATCGTCAGCGCGATGAAGCCCAGCGAGAACCAGATCGGGATCTCCGGTGCCCACTCGATGTGCTCGCCACCGTTGATGAAGGGCAGCTCGTTGACGTGCATGGCGTGGAAGACGAGCTTCACACCGATGAACGCGAGGATGACGGCCAGGCCCTGACCCAGGTAGATGAGGCGCTCGAGCAGCCCGGCGATCAGGAAGTACAGCTGCCGGAGACCGAGCAGCGAGAACGCGTTCGCCGTGAACACGATGAAGGCGTCCTGCGTCAGCCCGAAGATCGCGGGGATCGAGTCGAGCGCGAACAGCACATCGGTCAGGCCGATGGCGACCATGACGAGCAGCATCGGGGTGAACAGCCGCTTGCCGTCGACCCGGGTGGTCAGGCGGTCGCCGTCGTAGTGGTCCGAGGTCGGGATGATGCGCTTGAGGATCCGGATGAGCCGTGATTCACCCTCGCTGCCGTGGTCGTTGCCGCTGCGGGCCTGCGACCAGGCGAGCCAGAACAGCAGCGCACCGAACAGGTAGAAGACCCACGAGAAGTTCTCGATGATCGTGACGCCGAGGGCGATGAAGACACCGCGGGCGACGAGCGCGATCGCGACGCCGACCAGCAGGACCTTCTGCTGGAACTCCTTCGGCACGGCGAAGCTCGACATGATGATGAGGAAGACGAAGAGGTTGTCGACCGACAACGCCTTCT
>Ga0265797_10002592_pt1 | contig 30105 bp, 15 predicted proteins | sample P2T30metagenome_FD_192433 | JGI IMG/M metagenome (GOLD analysis project Ga0265797, IMG submission 192433) | Plant litter microbial communities from East Loma Ridge, Irvine, California - P2 T30 | ecosystem: Environmental > Terrestrial > Plant litter > Unclassified | place: USA: California...
CACCAAGCGCAAGAACTACCAGGGGTCTGTGGCGGACGTCGAAGAAGAGGTAGAGGCTGAGGAGGAACATGTTGAAAGGCCTAGGAAAAAACAGAATACGCTGAAGGATGAGCTGTTCAAGGAGGAGGTGCAGAGGCGCCTGGCCGAGAGGAAGCTTGCGAGAGCACAAGCGGTGGCTGCTGCGACGCCGAAGCATTCTTCGCCGCCTGCGCAGCTCAGCAAGAGCATGGCGCTTTATTCGCCAGGACCTTCTGAACAGACACCGGTGGCCGCCACCGCAGCGACACCGGTCAGGGTTGCCGAACAGCAGCAGCAACATCAGCAGCATTTGCAAGTACAGTCACAGCCACAACAGCGATACTCACAGCCGCAGTTTCAGCCGCCGCAATTGCAAACGCAAACGCCGCAACGCGGTTTCCTTGGACGTCTCATCCAGACGATCTCGCCCTTCAAAAGGCGCCCACAAACGTCAACAAGCGCAGACACGCGCATCCCTGACACTCGTCTCGGACTCATTCAGGTCCAGCAGCAGTCGAGACTTCAAAACCAGCTTAACAACACACCGAGCCAAGCCGCAGAGCAAGTCGAGCAAGAAACTCCCCGTGCGACCCCTCACCAAGAGTACGAGCAAGAGAAGACTCCAGGCAGCAAGCGCAAGCGTACAGCTGCGACTGAGATCACTGGGCCCTCAGCACTCAACCCCATCTCTGAATCGCCAGAGACGAGGATTACCGCAAGCATTGCAGACAGCATGACGACACCTTCTAGAGGTCTCGTTTCATCACACCCAGGCATAGTACCGAAATCTCTCCCTAGACCGCGACGATCAGTCAAGGACGCACGCGCACGCAGAAGTATGCGCGGTGTAAACGAACCTGCTACGCCTATCGCCACCCGCACAGCGCCCACCACGCCATACGACAAGAACAACTATGAGCGCATCCGCCGTGCTCGAGAGATGGAGCAGATCATCGTCCAGCGAGAAGCCATGGAAAAGAAGCTTGCAAAACTTCGTGCAGAACAACTAGCCGAAGAAGAGGCTCAACCGCGCAAAACCAAGAGAGTGAAGCTCGATCACCTCAAGGCTATCCCTCACAGACTCCCGGGCGACGCATCAGGCTCTTTCCGCTTTCCAGAAGTAGACTCTGACGACGAAATGGAGGTAGACGATGACGCCTCAGTCATCGAGAATCCATTCGCCGCTGCCGATGACGAAGAAATCACCCCGAGACAGACCAGCCCCGTCAAGATCAGCCCCGTCAAACCCACACCAAACCCCTTCGCAGCAGCAGCACCCGCCGTTACCTTCGAGAAGCCCGCACCAAATGCGGCGTCGCCAGCCAAGAAGCCCGCATCGCCAGCCAAGCAGCCCGCGCAACCCGCGCAACCCGTCACGCGAGAAGCCTCACCCGCCAAAAAGGCGCCTTCTCCCATCAAGAAAGTCGTCAGCGTCGTCGAGCTCGAAGACAGCCAGGACGAAATGCACGAAGCAACCCCTCCGGCCAGCCCCGAGCCCGCACGCGTTTTCTCTGACGCATCCTCCGAGGATGGAAAATCTGACATTGACGACGACGACGACGACTGGCCCGAGCTGGAACCGAGGAAGCAAAGCGAGCCTGAGCCGTCGCAGTCGTGGAAGGACGACGCGCTGGCTTTGTTTGACAGGGAGTTTGCGCACTGGGAGAAGACTCAGGAGGTTGTTGTGGTTTGATTGTGCGAGACACTCTTCAGTTTGATTTGAACATTGGGCGGCTGTCATCCAGCATTTCATTCAAGGACGGGTTGAGAATGGGGCACATGTGCCATATCTTTCGTGAAGACAAGCAGTCAGTCTGTACGAATACCAGTTAAGCCCTGTCGCCTGTGCCGGACCTCTCGCGAAAGGCATGCATGCATGACAGAAATCCTACACGTAGTATGCGCTGAAAACGAAAGCTAGCCCCACTTCGGATAGAACCTCTGATGATGTCTAAATGTCCCGAAAAGAAAAAAACCCACTGCCATCGCCTTCCAACAATTCGAGCCAATTTCGATCGCTCGAGACTCTGTATTGTTTCGCACTCGGTGTGCGCACACGTTTTGGTTATGACTGCAATGCAATGACTGCCTGACGGCGGCGAACGATCGGAGTTGTGTGATTATCAACAGCAGCAGGCGTGTCCGATTTGCAACATCGAGTTCTTGTCTGTTGTTTTGACAGGAGAGAGAGGGAGGAGGGAGGGAGGGAGAGGAGAGGAGATGTATTATTCGTACACACCACCGTCTTTACGTACATGTACAAATTGTCCATAGAGAAAAAATGAAAGAAAGAAAGAAACGGAAGAAGAAACTTCGATTCGATTATTCCCATACTAGGTACTGTACGTACCGCTCAACATTCCTACATCTGTCACATTTATAGGGTACATGTATGTATGTATGTATGTATGTATGTATGTATGTATGTATGTATGTATGTATGTATGTGTCTAGAATTGAACAATATGTAGGTAGAGAACTGATGGGACTACTGTACCTACCAAATCACATACGTGATGTAACGACAGACAAATTGGAAAGACCATAGGTATTGAAGACAAAAGCGTTCACATCACTTACAGTATAGTATATCAGCGAGCTCGGAAATAAGGTAAGAAAAGGAAAAAAAATTGAATGTAAAGATAACCTAGTACGATCGATCAATCGATCAATCAATCAATCAATCACTCAATCAACTACGCACTCGCTCGCTCGCTCGATACCCATATAAGGTAGGTACAGTACAGTATAGTACCTACATAGCTCAAAAGAAAAAAACAAACACCCGGAATCCCTAATCGTGCTTCCATTGCCCACGACCTTTCTCTGAACTGACTGTTTGCAGTTTGTTATTCCGGAGGTCTTTCCTTTCCTTTTCTTCTTTTCACCAACTGCGAAGTAATAAAACCGATTTCTCTCTTCCTTTTCTTTTCTCTCTCTCCCTTTCTTTTTCTTCCTTTCTCTCTCTCTCTCTCTGTCTCTCTCTCTCTTTCTCGCTCTGTATCGAATCAAGGCCACTATTCCCGTTCAAGTGTGCGTCGTTCCCTGCCTATGATGTACTGCCCCCCCGCCCTAACCCCCTAACCCTATATGTGCACGCCTTTGTACACTGTACATATATATATGTACAACACCTAGTCTTCTTGATCGCCGTCCGTTGTCTTTTATCGTGAGGAAGAGAGAGAAGAACTGAACGCCTTCGCCATTGCGTCGTGAGAAAAAAAAAGAAGAAAAAACAAGAACGCAGGAAACAACGAAACCCCAAAACAGGAAATCCACACGCCTTGGAGGAAAAACGACAAAACCCTAGGGACTTTCCAAAAAGAAGAAACAACAACAAGAACAACAACAACAGAGAAAACCCAACCTACAAACTATTATAAAACTCCAACCCCCCCAAAAACCACCGATGCTGCGCCTTACCCGGATCGCACTGCGCCTCGGGGATATTCTGATCCGGCCGCGCAACCCGCGGCACCAGATCCGGGTACCGCGCGCACAGCATCTCCCACACGACCCTGATCTGCACAGGGTGCCAGTTGTGCAGCCAAGGCCACTTCTTGAGGCGCGCCTCGAAGCCGTCGCACGAGTTAATGCCGGCTTTGCGCAGCGCCTGGTACAGCAGGGCCAGCGTGCGGGTCGTCTGCGGTAGGTCGTGGGCGCGGAAGCGCGCGACCAGCGTGAACAGGACCCACAGCAGGGATTCCAGGCCGGCGGCGATGTACCACTGCGTGATCATGTCGTCGAAGGAGTCGATGACGGCCGAGGCGACGCTGATGAGGCCCAGGTGCGTTTCGCGCGCCTGCGGCGTGTAGAAGCGCGAGGCCATCCAGACGTGTAGTTGGATGGCTGAGGTGATCAGGAGGATGGGCGAGGTGAAGACGTCGCCGGCGCTGCGCTTGGCGCGGGCTTGCACGACGCGCAGGCCGTATTCTAGGGCGTAGACCTGGCCTAGGGGCGGGGGCTCGGCCGGGTCCAGCACGTCGGAGCAGTAGCAGAGGGCGTGGAGTTTGCCGAAGAGGTCCGACGACATGTCCAGGGTGAAGATGCCCGATCTGGGGCATTCGGAGGCGTTGAGGGCGCCGACGCGGAAGGCTTCGCGTTGTTGGGAGCGCAGGGCTGGGTGGACGTCGCGGAAGGCGTGGGGCACGTAGAAGGGGAGTTGGGGCTCGGTTTCGGTGAAGAGGGCTTGGCGGAGGTCGGTCCAGGCGCAGTATAGCCAGCCTTGGGGTGGCAGCTTTTCCATGTCGATGAAGTTGCGGACGGCGCGGAGATGGGTCCCGGCAGCGTCGAACTGGTCGTCGCGGATGTCAAAGTAGGCCAGGATGGCCATTGCCACGACCGTCATGGGGTCGACGCCGTCGGAGGAACGCTGGATGTCCGAGACGATGTTTTGGATGATTTGGCCTTTTTGCTCGTAGTATTCCGATTTGGCATCTTTCACAGCAAGAGTCGCTTTCTTGTGCAACGCAAATGCACCCAGCACGGAGAAAATGGATTGGCTGTTGCGGCCCATGTCCCAGATATCTCGGACCCAGTTGACCTGGACGGATTTGAAGAATTCGGCATCGCGTTCCGGAAGCTGACATACAAAATACCACTGGCCGATCTCCTGGACATCCTCGCCGTTCTGGCCGAGTAGGAGGTTTTTAGACGGTGTTGTCGAGTGTGAAAGAAAGGGCATGGCTGCCTCTGATATGAGCATTTGTTGGGGTTCCTGGTTCTGCCTCTGGGCGACAAGGGCGTCGTTTGACATGATTTCCTCGTCGCAGCTTTCATTCTCGTCGTCGTGAAGTGCCGTCGTTGCGGCATTGCTGTCGTGAGGCACCTGTAGTGCCGTGATCTGCCTGCGATTGGACATGCTCCCGCGAGCCCGCCCTGGACGGGGACGGCGGTTGTGAGACTCGTTTGCCCTGGTTGGCAGCGCGTGATGGTATTGTTGTTGAGAATGATGTTGTTGATGCGTTTGTTGTTGCTGTTGTTTTTGCTTATTTGGCACTTCGGCTGGCACCGGAGTGGTTTCGTGAGAGTCCCAACGCGATATCACGGGTGGCATGTCAGTGGCAAGGTCGTCTAACGAGCCGAAGTGTTGTCCTTGAAGAGCGTTGGCAGCCATTGCCGGGTAGTAGCGTGCATGCTGCGGGTGTGTCAGTTGTAACAACAACGTGGGTGTCTGGAGAAGAGGATCCACAACGCGTTGCAAATGCGAGGCGCGCCAGGTTCGATATCATCATCATGGCAAACAGCAGGCAGCCTCAGTGAGCCATTATTTGCCACGTAGCCCCGCAATGGTGATCGCCAATCAGTCCCAGCAGCAGCCGTTAGTGCCGTGGGTGCCCCGTGGTCATTAGGCTTTGATGTGAAGTGAAACTCTGTAGTGGGAGACAGCAAAGGTGGTTGGACGCGAACCCTTGTCAACGGGGGATCGTCCCCGGTCCGACTTGGCATCAATCACGGCAAGGACCTGCCGCTTCCAATAAAGGTAACCTGTACCGTGCTGTTGCATTTGAACTCATCGACTTTGCATGCCATTCTCTGTTTCTATCAATAACCAATAACGCACAAGTCAGCCTTCCTGAATCGTGCAATCTTCGCCCATGTGCTACTCAATCTATTCAGCGGATCAATAAGGTAATGTCACGAGCTTGACGAGCCTCAAACCTGCAACATCCCAGGCCTTGCAGCAGACTTGGCCATGTAACCTTTGTTCGATATGCACTCCTGACGCCGCATTCGACAAATGCACAGCACAAGCAAAGCCAACTCAGAGGTAATAATATTAATATCGATGAAATAGCTGCCACCGGAACGCGACGGCCGCCGTGCCTACGCGTCTACACGTCCAATAACCATCAATGGGACGAGTACCAAGTGGCCTTGCCTTCGGAAGATGGCGCATGGCATGCTGCTATAGGACTAGTCAAGCCCACGCATACATACACCCAAAGACCTTCATGTCGCTACAGCCGCATTGTTAAGCCGCTGACCAATCAATGGACTGCTTCCAATGTCTGTAGCTGGTTCTTCCACCACCACCACTACCTAGAAGTTAGCACTCCGATCGTTTCATCGACTCTACAAGTCTACATGTACATGTACGACAAAGGGGCGAGAGTATGTGAATAATGGAGCAAAAGAGCAAGAGCACAGCGTTCCACGGTGCTTGCTCCGTAACCCCTCTCTCTTGGCTGACACACTCTGAGCGCATGTTCTTTGAGTTCCATTACATACATGTAGTATCCTAGACGAGTTTCCACGGCCATCTAGAAGAATGAACAGCTTACAGCAGCAACAACAACAACAACAACAACGGCCGACCATGCAACGATCCCAAAACCGCATTATCATTGAAGTCGCCACGAGAAAGATTGGTCCAGACTCCAGACCAGGCATCAGCCCGGCCCACGTCTCACGTCTGCAAAAGCTTAAGCAACCACGTGGAAAGGAAACCATGACCGTGGGCTTTTGACTTTTGGAGTAATCAAACCGTACTGTACATACCTAGGTATAAACACTCTCACGAGACGAATTATGCGGGACAAGATTGCTCCCAACCCTACCCACATCCGTCCCAGTTTATCTGTCCCTCTGAGAATGAGACACCACACGGGTGACTTCGATCACCCACCGAATAACTTTCTTGACTCGCCAGTCAAAACGTTAAAAGCACATGGTAGAACACCTACATTAATTATGGAAGATAACACTGTATCTTTACCAGCTTGACCCGGGAAGGTCGAGAGGAGGAGAAAACCGAAGGCGCGCTTCGGCAAGGGCTGACGAGCCGCCTACTCTATATATACACTTCCTCGATGATTTACCAAAGGTGAGGATGAGAGGTAGTGCCGGCGTCGCCGAATCTCGCGCTCTTATCGCCACCGACGCGAAGGAGTTCAGGTACATGTAGGTAAGAAGAAAATGCCAATTGGGCGAGTAGCTGACTAGGTACTTAGATGTCTTCCAGTGCGGATTCGAAGTGTAGATAGGATTGATGTTTGTTCTTCTTAGTCGCGGGAAAATCCATCCGCTGTGTAGTGTGCTGGCCAGTGTCATGTCGTCGCGGGGATGGTGGTTCTACTACCTACAGTACGTAGTCATTCCTCCTCCTAAGAATGTATGTAAGCATCGAGCCCACTTTTTAGGGAAGTGACAATTTGTATGGCAATGTTGTTCGTGAGTCTGCCTGCCTGTTTGTCAAGCATGCCCCCGGCATTCTTCTAAGATTTTCAGGGGACTCGATTGATATTCAATTCTCAGGGCATGCATGCCATTCATTTGACTACAAACCAAGCCGCCCCAAGCGCAAGTAAAGACCCAACCCCAAGAGCCTGCTTCAACCAGCCCTCGCCGCCCTTGGCCATATCAAGCGCAGCAGCCCTGGGCTGGCCCCGTCCCTGTCCCTGCCCAACAACAACAACACTCTCCTTGACCACAGCCGCAGGTTCCTGAGCCGGGCTCTCACGAGCCGCAGCAGCAGCCTCCTCCTCAGCTTTCGCAAGCTCAACAAACCGCTCCAGCTTCCTCAAATCCTCCTGCCAGCTCGCAGCCGACTCGTCCTCGGCGCTATCGACTTCCACGCCCTGCACATTGCCGAAAAAGTCCAGCACGCGCCGGTCCCGCACCGCCTCGCGGCCGCCGGGGAAGAGATCGTCGCGCACGCCTGCTTCGCTGTGCACGCGGTCGAAGGTGTAGTAGTCGAACAGCTCGCCGAGGCGTACATCGGAGGACGTGCTGTTCAGCCGCGACTCCAGGAACTCCAGGTTGGCGTACGTCCAGCGGTCGATGACGGCGACGCCGACGTCCTGGTCCGCGTGGTGCGAGTAGGAGCTCTGGTCCTGCGCGGACGAGCCCGTGGCGATGAGGTTCGGGGTGTAGAAGTGGCGGTACATGGTGTTGGCCTGGCAGGTGTCGATCATGAACAGCAGCTCGTGGTAGCGCTTCTTCTCCCACATCTGCTCGAAGGCGTCCGCGAGGTCGAACGAGGAGATTTCCTCGGCGTCTTGGAATTTCAGGAACTCATTGCCGCCGTGGCCTGTCATGTAGATCAGGATGTTGCTGCGGTCGTCGGTCATGAGCCGCTTGCTGGCGGGCTGGCTGCTGGGCCAGCGGTCCGTGAGCAGGCGGATGAAGTTCTCCACTGTGACCTCGTTGCCTCTGTAGTCCACTTCGATGCCGCCCATGCCCTCCTTTTGTTGCTCGCCGCCGCTGCCGTCGCTTTGGTCGCCTTTGTCGTCGTAGAGGTCGAGCAGCCGGCTCTTGTCGTTGAAGACTGAGCCCGGGAAGCTGTTGCGCGGGTTGCAGGCCATGTCGTCGGGGAGCATGAGGATGATCTGGCTGTCGGGGATTCCTAGGCGCTTGACGGTGCGGTAGAGCGAGAGCACATTGGCGAGATGGCGGTAGTTGAACCAGAAGCGCGAGGTGCTGACGAGGACGGCCCAGTTGGAGGTGTGTGTGGCGGCTGTGAGTGATAGGAAGAGCGCCAGGAAGGCGAATAAGTATGTAAAAGAAGCCATGGTGTTCGTCTGGTGTCGTGATGTGTTCCTGGATTGGGGATGTCGAGTCTCGTGTTGTTGCGATCCGGGCTAGGTGTAATTAGATGCTTTGCATGGCTTTGAGCTAGTCCTGTAGGGCCCTTTTTCAACGCGAAGTCATGTCTGTGGAATCGCTGCGGCGTGTCCGTAGTTTCAAGTTCGGCGTGGTAGAATATCTCAAAGGACGTGATTGGTAATGGTCACTTTGGCTGCGGCTTTGGCTTTGGCATGTGAACTGAAGTCCAGTCCCACGGGTTTGTGCAGAATGTGGGGAACTTGAGGACTTGGTCAAAATCAAGGGGTGAGAAAGGAAGATGGTTAGAAGACTACCTAGACTAAGGACGCCACCACCAATGCAATACCCATACGCGTATACCTCATGTCAGTCATCCATGGAAAAAGGCGGAACCATTCTTCAACAATTAAAATGCATACATGGTGTTTCAGGACTCAGGAAGCATCCGCTTTGATACAGCTGAAGCTTAAGAACCTCGAAAAGTATGGAATCTATCGAGTAAAGAATGCTATTCTACATTGATATCCAGGCACAACCACAACATCTGCTCATAGCCCCCAATAAGTATCTTGCGGAACTCATTGGGAGTCGAACATCTGGTCTTGTGCCTCTATGAATCCTCCGAGATGAGATTCTGCAGAAGTTGTGTCGACCTCAGCTTGGAACCTACTGGTCATCGCCATGAGTTCAGGCTCATTGATTAGCGGATCAGCAGATATCTCCACATAATTTGTTTGGATCTCACTAAACATCGGCGTTTCTCCGAGCTTGTTGACCCTCGAAGATGGCACAAAGTTCCACGGTGGATTGTGGGCGGCGAGGCTTGAAGCGAAACCGGAAGCGTCGTTGTTGCTCTGCTCAAACCCTGGATTCAAGAGCTCTTGCTGGCCATTGGACGATATATCCTGCGTGTGATCCCGGAAGTCCTCAAAGCACGGCATAGATGCAACTGTAGCTGTCCAATGTTCCTGGTCGGCAATGCGCTCCTAGTCACAAGCTTTGAGTACTCCAGGGCTGCTTCTGGTCATCTTTTGCGTTTCTTGAGATGCTCGCACATTGCTGTCTGTGCTGATAGCACGCCGAAAGTTTCGATGCTGTGTGCAATCCTTCTCCTGGTATTGAGTTGCCTGTCCACCAACTCGCTGGGTATCTTGCAGACTGGCCCTTTCTTGAAATGATGTACGAAGAAGCCGGACACGACCTTTTACTGTCCTTTGCATCTTACCACGAACGTCTTCGAATTCCAGCTTTCCCGAGTCTGGGTAAAACTGTTCCGTATCGGACATTCAAGCTTACAGCCCAAGGGTCGATCCTCCCCATATGAGTTGCAGAGGCAGCGATGCCACGCATTTGATCGTCGCTAGCTGGGGATTAAACTTTGGGCGTTTGCCACCCAGGCTTGGGGTTCTATGCCTAGTCGTCGGGTATACACCGCCTCGGAGTGCTATGTGTCGTTGGCCGAAAGCTTCCTCAGAGGGGCAAAGGTCTCTGCCCAAAGAGACGTGCTAGGCCACAGCGGAGAGGTATGTCGTGGAAGGGCAGCCTTTAGGCCCCGTTCTAGAGAGCGACCGGCAGTCGACAGATCTGTTTGCGCTGAGCTTCGATGCGAGTGCAAAGGAGGTGACGGGTAGCGTGAGTGACGACGTTCATGTCTTTGTCGGAAGCGACCAAATGAGTTGGATTGGAGGCACGAGATGAACGATCGGGTACACACGTCGGATGTCAAGGTTCAACGAAGTACCTCTAGTGGCGGAGTGTTTGACAGTTCCAGGTGTCAAGGTGGTGGGCGAAGTTGAAGTTGTCACGTCTGCATCGAGAAGACGTCGTCCGTCCTTGCGTGCGAACTCCACATTCCAACTTCTCGCGAGCCACGCCACACCGCCATCAACACCAATCACACACACACACCTGTTACTACATATTTGCTTCGCCGTCAGTAAGGCTTCGACTATCGACGACCCACGCGAAGATCTCCACCACTTCGTCCATCACCGCCGACCCCTCGCCGCGAACAGCGCTTGTTCACCACAAGCCGTGAGTCCGAGTCGCAGTGCATTCAGCAGTATGATGCGTCGGTGTTCACGCAGATGGGCCTCTGAACGGCAGCACTCACGGTGTTGTTGAAGGGCGCGTGAATCTCATCTATCCGCAGAGGGCTGATGGCAGTTTTGATGAAAACAACTCCAGTGCGCACGACAAGCCGCCAACCCGTGAGACCTCCGCCAGGAAGAGGACCGGCGACTCCGAGGACAGCCAGAAGTGTCCGCCGAAGATCAGTTGCACGACTCGACCGAAGCTAATTCGTGGTGCGTCCGCCACAAAGAGCGCCGCTGACCCCAAGAATAACCAGGAGCGTCTGCCGAAGACCACTCAAGTGACTTGACCGAGGCCGACTCATGACGCGTCCGCTAAAAAGAAAGCCGGCGACTCCAGGGGCGATCAGCAGGCTCTGCCGAGGACTTGGACAACTCGATGGCAGAACAAGCCGGCCGCAATCCCACGAGCGCGACGATGTCGAACACCCAGGGCTGTCAAGACCGAGTACCAAGCGGCAAGCGCGTGGCTGTCCATCGATGGCAGCTGCCACACAGACCTGGCCGCAGACAAGAGCGCCCTTCGTGAGATAATGACACAGTAGCCAGAGCAGACAGGCTCCAAGCGTGCAGGAACGCGAACTCTCCAGGTGGCAACTCCCCCCAGGTGCTCCAAGGAAGTGCCGCGGCTTGCGACCAGAAGATAAATTGTTCATGGGACCGAACCCAGCAAGGGAATCTTGATCTAACCAACCAAAACAGGACCTTTGGTGACCACCGGTGGGCACGCCATCTTGAGCAATAAGGCGCAGGACGGAATATCAAGACCAGTGATAAGTCTTCATCGACAGCCGAAGAAGCAGGAGAATGGCCACATCATGAAGGGAGCGGAAAGAGATTTCGGTCGTCTCACGGGGCGATACATCTTTTGTTTCGACTAGTCGTTCAAGACCACTCCACTGTCCTACTTAGACAGTCAGCACCACGTTGCCGTTGCATTTTGTTTGACGACTTCCCAGTGACAGACAGCTCGAGGTTCTGCCGAAGTCTGGACCTGGAAATCGATACAGGCTGTTACGATAGGAACGCTGGAGAAGCTTCAGTCAGCTGAGTTCTGCAAGACATGTCTCCAAAGACACAGCCTAGATGTCCTTCCTCAGTTCGAGACATGTTCGATATGTCGATGCCTCGGGTCTCTAGCCGACTTCCCTGTACGCTCGCTACTGCCGTAAGTCGAGTAGCAGGCGACGCCATACTCGCGGTTTACTCCGCATTCAAGAGTCTAGAGAAGATGTGCTACTGCACTAGAGAACGTTTGACCTCGGATTTTGGATACGCCGTCTCTTGGCAAGAGACCTCTCGCCTTACTCGGACGGTTGCCCATCAAATACAGTTGGGCAGCCCTTAAGCACACTGGAGCCATGAAAATCCTTTGGGTGCACAGTGGGATGCAGAATTGGTCTTTGTAATATCTGCAAGAAAGAGAGAAAGCTTTTATTCCGCCGAAAGGAGTCCGACCAAGAAACCGGAAAAAGAGCAGAAAAAACAGGAAAAAGAAAAGCAACACAAAACACCCAGGGGAACCCAGACCCACATACCGCAGTCTCTCAGCAACAAACATGCTGGTATTGCCCTCTCTCGCTGTTGCAATTCTGTGCAGCATGTCGTGGACTTCTTGCCTGGAGCATTTGGGAAGAACACGGGCTTCCAGGCTGCTTTCGCTCACTGCAACGATCGGGTATCTCGAGAAGTCACATCTGCAACTCAGCTTGCTCCGAGCGTCCTTCTGATGGGGAGCTAAATTCTCGCAGTCGCAGTCGCATCTCTCGTCGTTCAACTGTCGACCCAAAAATCAACCTTTCTTGCCACTGCGACGCTTCTTCGGTGCAGGCGGCTCAAGCAGACGGCCTGCGCGATCGACGTACCCCATTCCGAGGTAGCTCTCTTCTTGTTGAGGTTCTTGAGGTGGGGTCTTGCCCCGGGGACGAGCAACAGGGGCCTCAGCGTCACGGGCGCGCTTTGCTGAACGCCCACTGCGCGTGGGCACCGCGAGGCGCGATGGAGAGGGCGGCGCAAGCATCGTGGTGGCGCTCGGCGGAGGAGAGGGAGATGCCACCGTGATGGTGACGGCCGGAGCGGCAGCAGGGGCGACGGCAGGGGCGACGGCAGGGTCGGTGGTGGTGGTGGCGGCGGCGGCGGAGGCAGGCGCCGAGAGTGCTGCCACTGCGTCGGCGAGGTTGACCGGCGGCGGAGTGAACGCCGCGGCCTCCCAAAGTTGCTCGACGGTCGGCCAGGCCGGGTCGTCGATCTCGTGCAGGCGCTCGCCCGCGAAGTGCAGGTCGGCGTTGGCGGCGACGGAGGCGAACAGCATGGCCACGTCGTCGGCGGTGGTGGAGTGGTCGACGGCCCAGACCAACTCGTGGAATCGCCGTTGGCGCTCGTCTACCTGCTCTTGGTACAGCTCGGTGCACAGGCGACGCCACAGCGTGACGCGCCCGTGGTAGAGCCTGGTGTTGTTGTTGTTGCCGCTGTCGGCCATGGTGGTGGTGGAGGAGAAGGAGGACGAGGACGAGGAGGTGGTGGTGGTGGTGTTGTTGTTGGTGGTGTGGGAGGGAGGGAGAGAGAGCAGGGTGGATGGTCTCGTGGTGGTGGTGGTGTCGAGAAGTGGCGAAATCCAAGTGAGTTTTGTTTATATACCACGAGAGCGGGAAGCTGCGGCGACTCTCTCCTTGGTGGAGCGGCGGTTTTCGGGGTTGCAGTCTTCGATATGAGCAGATTAAGACTGGCACATTGCGGAGTTTTGGGAACTACTGACAGCTTCTAAACCACGCTCTCAATGGCAACATCGCATTGTTCCAGGCTAACATCTTAGATATGAGCACTTGGAGTCTGGACTACCGCTGGGAAGCAGGTTGTATTCCCTCACGCTCTCGTTGGCACCATCCCAGTATTCCAGGCTACAATCTTTGATATGAGCATTTAGAGCCCGGCGTACCGCTGAGAGATGCGTCTTGATCAAGAGTGTTGAGCTATGCTCTCGTTAGTACCAGCACAGGATTCCCATCTACAGCCTCAGGTATGAGCACTTGGAATCTACTATACCACTGAGAGAAGGATTCTGCACGTGTTATATCTCGTTGGTGGCATCGATTAGTTTTACGACACATTCTTAGATATGAGCACATCGGATCTGGCACGCCACGGAGAGACTGATCTTGATCGTACGATTTGCGCTACTCTCCCAATGGTAACATGATTTATTCTATTGTTGTCAGTCTTAGGTGTGAGCACATTGAGTCTGGCATGCCACGGAGGAACCGCTTTCCATCGTACGATCTGCTTCTCGCTCTCAATGGTAATAAGATTTGTTTTGTTGCTCTCGGTCTTAGGTATGAGCACATGGACCCCAGCATACCGCGGAGATCTGGGCTTTGATCGTTCGATCTGCACTACGCTCTCAATGGCAAAATATTCAATTCCATCGCTGAGAGCCGCAAATATGAGCACACAGAGTCTGGTATACCGATGAGAGCTTGAGATTGTCCGAAGGGTTTGAGCCACGCTCTCGACAGCAGCATGGCCTTTCTCAATGCTTGTGATCTTGGATAATAGTTCGCAGCATTCGGCTTTCAATCTTCATTTAGCTAGCAAGGCAGCCTGTTGATATTTTCGCTTCAGCAGCTGTGTTTGACAAACATCGGAATTCTGCTGCTTCCATCAGCTTTGAGTACGCCTAGCTACGTTGGGGCTGAGAGGAACTGATTCTGGGAAAGTGATCTAATACAGTATCTTGGTTAAATGCATTTTAGCCATGCTCTTCCGAATTCGTTTAAATTAGGCATTTCGAGGCCAAAGAAGAATTGAGTGTGAAATAGGTTAAGTCGGTGTCTTGTATGACGCTCTAGTCAAGGGTGTAGCTATCAAGCTCCGACTGAAACGATATGTATGTAGATATGGGGGATGGATGGCTGTAGTCTTAAACGTGAAGTCAAAGGAAGCATACTGTACCGGTCGCTAAGGCGCGTCGGCACGTGCTCGCGTTCTTGATCCGCGTTTCATCGGTCCAGAGCTGTTCGTGTGCCTCAGGGGAGGGGGAGATGTCTTGTGGGATGACAGTTCAACGGCTACGCTCCTGAGTCCTGAACGCTTGTCTTGGGCTGGAGAGAAGACAAGACTCTCGTCACTGCTGCCTTTGACCTGCATATCTATCTCCTTGACCAAAACACCACACTCGCTATTATTATTCATCTCCCTTTGCGTTTCATCATCCTGCGCTATACCCCGACATTCTTTCAACCTTCGTTCCCGCTAGCGTGTCAGAGTTGCCCCGTTCGCGAGATTGCCAGAACCAGCCCGGACCAGGATCTATGGCTTCGCCGAACGTGTAAGCCCGGGTCCAGCTGGATTGGAACCGTTTCTTTTAGGTACCCTGCTCAAGATGCAAGAAGAGGAGGGCAAAATGCTCGTCGACGAGCAGGCCATGCCTGGCGTGCTCACGGGAGAGAAATCTACAGAGCAAGGAGTTTCTGTGCCGATGGAGGAGACCGAAAAGACCGAGAAGGAGACTGAGGGAGCGACGGAAGCGAAGGAAAGCGAAAAGATGGCGGAGGACAAGGAGGAGCAAGATAAGGAGGAAAAGACGGTGAAGAAGGACGAGAGCAGCGATGCTGCTGAGAAGGAGACGGAGGGTGTCGTGTTGAACGAGACTACGCTCAAAGCTATGGACCAGGAGCAGGAGGAGGAACACCCAGTCGATGTACAAGAAGTAGTCGCCCGTATGTCGCAAGACGGGAGTGTCGACTCCGACGATCACACCGAAAAGGCTCCGTCAGACAATGGCTCGCTGCCACGACAATCACTCAACATCGAGACAAATCTTGTTGCAACCAAGCCAGAGGAAAAGCACGACACAGTGGCCGAAGTAGTCACCGCACCGGTCAAAGAAGAGTCTGAAGACTCACTGCAGCCTCAGACGCCGACGACACCTGACAATGTTCGCATATCGAACGCTAGCATGACCTCTGTCCCGCTGTCCGAAACCGACATGTCCTACGATCACCTGTCTGCCAAAGAAGTGGAAGACTTTCTAGCAACACCCAGGAACCACGGCTCGCGACATGTTCGCCGACCCAGCAGCCTCGAAATTCTTCAGAATAGCTGGGATCCCGTCAGGCAGAGCACGCTCTTCGATGTCAATATCACCACCCCAGTAACACCAGACTTGAACCAGCAGGAGATGACTGGCGCTGAACAGAACATTCCGGCTGAGAGTCAGGATCGCGCTTCGGCAGGCATGAAGAGCATTGCGAGTAGTATCGCAAGCACAACCCGTGAATCACAATCCTCCGAAGACGAAACGAACGAGGTAGACTGGAAGCAACTAGAGCGCCACGAATGGCAAGAAAAGTCGGACAAAGACATACCAGAAGGCGCAGAGGATGACTCTACTGCTTTTCTACTCGCTCGCTTGGAGCAAGAGAATGCTCTTTTGACATCGGACCCCAAGGCCGCAACACACAAGCATGTCAAAAGAGCTCGAGGCAAAAGCCGCCCGCCTAGTATGGCACAATTGAGGAAGCTGGTGACACAAACAGACATGCCGTCAATTCGGTACAGTCTGGCTCCCCAGATGGAAATGATCGAAGAACCACCACCAATGACCGAACTGGAATTCTGGACGGCACTTGTTCAGGACTACCCATCTACGGCTGCTCGTCTGCCCACGTTGACAACGTCGAAGATCCGCGCTGGTATTCCGCCGCCTTTGCGTGGTGTTGTGTGGGCGAGCATGGCAGGTGCGCGAGACAGGTCACTTGAAGATTCTTTCGATCGACTTCTGGACGAGAAAAGCCCCTACGAAGGCATCATCAACAAAGACGTCGGTCGGTCATTCCCAGGTGTTGACCTCTTCCGAGATGCTGGTGGAGAAGGTCAGAAAATGCTCGGTCGAGTGCTAAAATGCTTCTCGCTTCACGACAAGGATATCGGATACTGCCAGGGCCTCGGGTTTCTGGTTGGACCTCTTCTGATGAACATGGGCGAGAGAGAAGCCTTTTGCACCCTTGTGCGCCTCATGGATCATTATTCTCTCCAGCCATCGTTCCTTCCGTCGCTGTCTGGATTACACATGAGAATCTACCAGTTCAGCGCGCTTCTCAAACAGCTGTACCCGGCCTTGTCCGACCATCTCAACAACATGGGCATTGAGCCGGCATACCTTAGTCAGTGGTTCTTGTCCTGCTTCGCAGTTACCTGCCCACTGCCCATGCTTTTCCGCATGTATGATGTGATCTTCGCCGAAGGTGCGAATGAAACCGTCATGCGCGTGGCCCTCGCCATCATGAGAAGAAATGAGCAAAAACTGCTAGCAAGTACGGAATTCGAGGAAGTGATGCACTTGCTTCTTGGCCGGAACGTGTTTGACAGCTACGGCTGTAATGCAGACGAACTGGTGGACGACTTCACAAGCCTGGACGACGTTATCACCCACGCAAGACTTGCTGAGCTCGAAAAAGAATTCGAGCTGCAATCTGGAGAAGCCGTGGGAGAAAAGGCCGGCTTCTTACCTGATGTCCAAGCTGCTGCGAGCAGATTCTTGGGTCGACTCTGGGCACCGTCACATTCAGCAAACAAGTCTACTGTCACGCTGTCACCAAGTTCTGCCGAAAAGGTAGGCGGTGGTATATTGCGGAGAAGTGCAAGTAAGCAGAGCATCAGCACTCTGAATGACAGCAACGACGGCAACAGCAGCGGCGTTGTCAGTCTGTCCAGCACCGCGCCGACCGAGACAGAGATAGATGCAGCAAGAGGAAGCATGGCAGAGACAATGAGCTTCAGATCGAAAGCGGACTCGATCCGGACGCAGTCTGCTGTCCATCAGGCCGGCATTAGCAAAGAGGACCGGGACATGCACAGCCAGATTGAGGATTTGCTCACTGCTCTTAGTGAGATGCAGAGAGATCATGCTCAATTGGCGGCCATGCTGCAGAAAGAACGCGAAGACCGGAACGACGACCACCGGATTGTTCGCCAACTCGTGGACCGCATTCAGAAGGGAGAGGAGGAAACCGCACCGACTGTCGAGGAGAGGAGGCGCACATTGCCTCCTCCACCCCGTAACCCGACCCACGGTCGACAATTGAGCCAGCCAGTAAAACCACAAAGCGGGCCCAAACTGGAGTTGAACGAACTTGTCGACAGGGTGAGCAGTCGCTTGGAGGTCAACTCCCGCTTCTCAACAAGTCTCGAGACCAAAGCCCAACTCCGGAACACGATTTCTCGGACACGAGAGCAACTGGCCGCAGAGGAAAGTCGATCAAGAGACCTCGTCGCGACTGTTGCTTCTGTCCAAGCCGAGAGCGATGATTTACGAAGTGAAGTGAGTGAGCTCCGCGGACGCGTAAGCGAAGAATTCAAAGAACGCCAAAGACTCGAGCATACCGTTCGAGAGCTCCAGGCGCAGGCGCGTGTTATCGAGCGCAGAGACTTGATGTCCCGAACAGACGACGCACCTACGTTGCTACGGAGCGATACGAGTGACAGCAGCCGCCGAATGTCCACGCAGCCACCTGGCAATTCCCCTTCTTCCGGACTACGTGAGCTGAAGCTCGGCCGCCGCGAAAGCAGCTCATCGGTACCTTCACTCAGAGCGGCAAGATCTGCTCCTTCCCAGCCTCGCCAATCATCACCCACGCAACCTACTCCTGCCTCACCTCCACCCACGAACGCAGGTTTCAACAAACGCAGCTCGTCGCTCATGACCCAACTCGTCCAGGAGCCCGAACCAGAACCATCAGCCGACGAAGCGCTGCTCCTAGAACTCGTCAACGCAAAGACCTCCGAAGCGCAGGCGCGACAGGAAGTCGACGAGCTCCGCCGCAGCCTTGCCATCCAACGACGCAAGCAAGAAGAAGAGAGGCGCGCGCAAGAAGAAGCCCTGCAGCGCGCTCTCGCCGTAGCCGAAACCGCAAAAGCCGAGGCGCAGGCGTGGCGGTCTGCAGACGAGTCGCGGCAATCCAAACCTCCGGCTGTCACCCTGAGCGACACGAGTCTTCCTGGCACACCTGGCGAGGACGGCGGCGTGAGTCTGTCGGGTCGTGCGACGCCAGATACAGATGCGAAGCCAGCGACTGCTGCGAGCACGGTCGGAGGCTGGTTCTGGGGTCGTCGGACGGCTAGTACCTCCACGGCGAAAGTGTTGTCGCCTTGATTGAGAGATTGTAATAATGTGACTGATAGTTACTTTTCTTCTACTACCCCTGCGTTCGCAGCGTTTGTTATTTTCTTGTCTGGTCACAGGGTGTGAAGATTGGGAACTGTGATGTACCGAGTCTTTTCGATTTTAGAGCATCTCAAGCTTGAGGCTCGAGGTTTGCGCATTTGTTGTTGGTAACGTCCTCTTTTGGCGGCGTGAGATACCTTACCTATAGCTTCATTGTAGACTGCCATTCTGTATAAATCATATCTGGGATTGCGAGTATTTAACAAATGCATTTTGGCACATGTTTCTGTGCATTATTACAGCGAAGTTGAAAAAGCCCATCATCTCAATAAAGTCTCCAGCTTTCATGCATGTTCAAGTTCCCTCCGCAATCTTTCGTCACCAAGCCCAACTCAAAACATCCAAACCAAACCAAACCTACGACTCTCTCTGTCACACATCTTAAACCAAAAAAAAAAAGACAAATACAATGGCCGACGGCAAACCAGGCGCCTACGGCACCTCCAAAGGCAGCGGCGACACCGCCTTCCGCAAAACCTGGGACCGCGAGGAATACGCAGCCAAAGCCGTCTCGCGCGACCAGCAAATCAAAGACGAAGGCAAAGCGCGCCACGAAGCCGCCGCGGCCGGCAAGAAATACATCCGCCGCGCCTCAACACCCCCAGACGCCCGCGACACGGAAGCGCGCAAAGCGCGCCTGAACGTCGCGGACCGCGTAGGGAAGACGACCATCGTGCCCGCCGGCGCGGGCCAGGGCAAGCGAGGCAAGGGCGCGGGCTTCTACTGCGACGCGTGCGATTTGACGTTCAAGGACAACCTGCAGTTTGTGGAGCATTTGAACAGTAAGCAGCATTTGGTGGCTACGGGGGAGAGTGGGGAGGTGAGGAGGGCGACGTTGGGGGAGGTGAGGGAGCGGTTTGAGTGGTTGAAGAGGAAGCGGGAGGAGGCTGTTGCTAGGGATGCGGTGGATTTGGGGACGCGGATTGAGACTGCTAGGGTGGATGAGGAGAGGGAGAGGGAGGAGAAGAGGCGGAGGCGGAATGAGAAGAGGAGGAAGACGAAGGATGGGTTGGGGGTTGTGGAGGTCAAGGTTGAGAATGATGGGAATATTTGCTAGGATGGGGGAGGGGATTTGAGGGTGTTGGTGGAGGCTTTTGCTGGGTTTGGTATGGAGTATTGGGTTCTGGGTATTGTGCATAAGGAAGGTATATGGATTTAGCGAGGCGTTGGAGCGATTCGTTTGTTGGGTTTATTAGATCGATTGAAGCCCAGAGGGCATCTGTTGCTCTTATATGAGTACATGGGAGCTGGCCAAGAGCAACCTCAAGGCAGGACTGATAGAAATGGAGCGTTTTCGCCTCGACACCTACCACTGCTACCTAAGTCTGATCGCGTCGTACTCTAGTCATGCTCTGCGTGACAGTCCTCTGTCGAGAGGGCGGTTTAGAAAGATGACAGACTCGTCAGACTAATTACAACAGTCTTGAGCTGAATACCTAGCTACCATTGTCAGATCTCATGCAGTCACACTTTCTCGTCACTTTCTAGCATCCAATTCACATGGTAATTCCCATGGTAACTCACATGGTGAAGTGAATGTAGTATTTTTGGCAAGTGAATGACACGCTGTCACGTGCTGAGCTCTATCCTGCATGTGAAATGAGGAAGTCGCGAACGCGCCACAACCGCCGATCACCGAGCGCTCCAGTAAACAAGTTCGGCACATCACAACAAAACAATCCACCACACCTCCTCTTTTCGCAAGCGCATCCACCACCCAACACCACCCTGGAGCGTTGCATTCGAGATACGCAGCTGATGACCGCTCACTGCGATTCTTCGCATCGCAAATACTAACCACAGAGACCCTCACAACCCGTCAGCAAGATGGACTCGGACGAGTCTGACTTTGACGCCGGCGCCAGCAGTGACTTCGCGCCTGCACCCAAAGTGGTAAGCCACGACCACGCATACCGGAGCAATTGCGCACGTACTGACTTCATGCCAGAAAGCAAAGGCACCCGCCAAAGCACCAGCGAAAAAGGCTGCACCCAAGCCAAAGGCTACGAAGCAGACGACCCTCAAAACCACAAAAGCACCCGCGAAAGCAGCTCCAAAGAAGCGCGCAAAGCCCGAGTCCGACATCGAGAACTCCGACGACGACATGTCAATGCACGATGACACACTCCTTTCAAACACCCCGCCCTCGGCAAAGAAGCAGAAGAAGGCGCCTGCATCCAAGAAAGGAGGAAGCCAGCCGCTGGCCGAGCTGGAAAACGACAGCTATGCCGTCGACGGAGCTGAGAACCCCAAACCCAAGGCGGCCGCAAAGAAGGGTGCGACCGACCAATACCAGAAGCTCACCCAACTCGAGCACATCCTGAAGCGCCCTGATACATACATCGGCTCAGTCGAAATGACGACGGAGCAAATGTGGGCTTTCAACTCGGAAACATTGTCTATGGAGAATCGCAAGGTTTCCTTCGTTCCTGGTCTGTACAAGATCTTTGACGAAATTCTGGTGAACGCCGCGGATAACAAGCAGCGCGATAAGAACATGAACGAACTCCGCGTGGAAGTCAGCCGCGAGGACGGTATGATTTCAGTAAAGAACAATGGTCGTGGTATTCCTGTGGAGATGCACGAGAAGGAGGGCATCTGGATTCCGGAGATGATTTTTGGTCACTTGCTCACATCGTCCAACTACGACGATGACGAGGCAAAAGTCACTGGTGGTCGCAACGGTTACGGAGCCAAACTCACCAACATCTACAGCAAGGAATTCACACTCGAAACAGTCGACTCAAAGTCGAAGCAGCGCTACCGACAGACATGGCGCGACAACATGGGCGTGATGGGCAAGGCGAAGATCGACAAAGTGAAAGGCGACGACTACACGAAGATCACTTTCAAGCCCGACTTCAGTAAATTCGGCATGGAAGAGATGGACGACGACTTCGAGGCGCTGGTCAAGCGCAGAGTATACGACATGGCGGGAACTTGCACCGGAATCAAGGTCTTCCTCAACGGCGAGAGGATCAAAATCAGCAAGTTCAAGCAGTACATGGAAATGTACACGAAAGCCATCAAGACCGAGAACATCGCAGACAATGGCGTGGCGCCCGAGCAAGTCATTTTGACCGACAATCCTCATGAGCGTTGGGAGATTGGATTCGCCGTTTCCGATGGTGCATTCCAGCAGGTGTCCTTCGTCAACTCGATTGCCACCACCCACGGTGGTACGCACGTGAACTTCGTCGCCGATCAAATCATCGACAAACTGGAAGAGATTGTGATGAAGAAGAACAAGGGTGGCGTGAAGCTCAAGAAGGCCCAGATCAAGAACCACATCTTCTTGTTCGTGAACTGTCTGATCGTCAACCCAGCCTTCACTTCGCAAACCAAAGAGCAGTTGACCACCAAGCCCAGTGCTTTCGGCAGCAAGCCTCAGGTCACCGAGAAGTTCCTCAAGGCTATTGCGAACACCGAGGCGGTCACGAACATCATCCATTTTGCACAGCAAAAGGCCGACAAGGTTTTGTCGAAGTCTGACGGAAACCGACGTCAGCGTATGAACAACTCCAAGCTCACAGATGCCAACAAGGCTGGTACCAAGGATGGATACAAGTGCACTCTTATCTTGACCGAGGGTGACTCTGCCTCGCTTCTTGCGCTGGCTGGCCGTGCAGTCGTAAACCCAGATCTGTTCGGTGTCTTCCCCTTGCGTGGTAAAATGTTGAACGTTCGCGACGCAAGCATTGACCAGATCTCGAAGAACGCTGAGATTCAGAACATCAAGAAGTTTATGGGTCTCCAACACAAGAAGGAATACACAGACACCAAAGCTCTGCGCTACGGACATCTCATGATCATGACTGATCAGGATCACGACGGCTCTCACATCAAGGGTCTACTCATCAACTTTCTGCAAGTGCAATTCCCAAGTCTGCTTAAGCTTCCGGGCTTTCTCATGGAGTTCATCACCCCTATTGTCAAGGTTTGGAAGGGTGATGTGAAGAAACCCAAGGGCAAGCGTGACTTCTTCACTATGCCTGAGTATGAAAGCTGGAAGAAGGAGCCAGGTCATCAGCATGGCTGGGATCACAAGTATTTCAAGGGATTGGGTACTTCCGACACCACCGACGCTGAGATCTACTTTGCCGACCTGGACAAGCATCTGAAGGAGTTCCACACCATGCAGGAAGGCGAGCCCGAGCTGATCGACTTGGCTTTCTCCAAGAAGAAGGCCGACGCTCGTAAGGGCTGGCTCCAGGAGTTCAAGCCTGGCACTTACCTGGACATGTCAGGAACTGACCGCATTACCTACAACGACTTCATCAACAAGGAACTCATCCTTTTCTCTATGGCCGACAACCAAAGATCCATTCCATCAGTCATTGATGGCTTCAAGCCCGGTCAACGCAAGGTCCTCTATACCTGTTTCCGCCGAAACCTGAAGAAGGACGTCAAGGTGGTGGAGTTGGCCGGTTCAGTCTCCGGTCTCACAGCATACTCTTATGGTGAAACATCTCTACAGCAGACGATTGTTGGACTCGCACAAAACTTTGTCGGTTCCAACAACATCAACTGCTTAGAGCCGAGTGGTAACTTTGGCTCGCGTCTTCAGGGTGGGCAGGATGCAGCCAGCGCGCGTTATATTTACACTCGACTCTCCCCATTCGCCCGTCGTATCTTTCACCAGTCTGACGAGGCTCTTCTCAAGTACAACACGGACGATGGCAAGCAAATCGAGCCGGAGATGTACGTGCCAATTGTTCCCATGATCCTCATCAACGGAGCAGATGGTATCGGCACTGGTTGGAGCACATCCATTCCCAACTACAACCCGATCGACGTCATAGACAACCTCAAGGCTCGTATGGCCACTGGTGCCACCAAAGAATCCATGACCCACATGAAGCCGTGGTTCCGCGGTTGGACTGGCGAGGTTGAAGACATCGGCGGTGAGCGCTACAAGTTCAGCGGTCGCATCACCGAGACGGGAGAATGTGAGGTTGAGATTACCGAACTTCCGGTCCGCCTCTGGACCCAGACCTTCAAAGACAGGCTTGAGGACATCATCAAGGCTGAGAAGACCCCTTCCTTCATCAAGGACTACACAGAGTACAACACTCCGTCCAAGGTGCACTTCATCGTCAAGCTTGAGGAGAGTAAAATGAAAACCATTCGCGGCAATGAGAAGGCGATCGAGGAGACTTTCAAGCTGTCCAGCACGATGGCGACTACCAACCTGGTTGCATTCGATCACCAAGGTCGCATTCACAAGTACGCCTCGCCGCTTGATATTCTTGAGGAGTTCTACGGTGTTCGCCTGCAATACTACCAGCAGCGTCACAGGTACATGCAAGGCGAGATGGAGAAGGAGCGCGCGAGACTCACCAACCAAGCCAGGTTCGTCAAGGCGATCATTGATGGCGAACTTGTTGTCTCGAAGAAGAAGAAGGCTGCATTGGTCGCCGAGCTTGACAAGGCTCAGTACAGGCGTTTCCCCAAGATCGTTGACGCGAAGAAGCAAGGAGAGTTCGAGGCGGTTGTTGAGCAAGATGAAGACGAGTCTGATGATGCGGAGACCACCGCCGGTGCGAACGACTTTGACTATTTGCTTGGCATGGCTATCTGGTCGCTCACCCAAGAGCGCGTGGACAAGCTGAACGCCCAAATCGCGGACAAGGAAGCTGAGCTTTACGAGCTTTGCTCAAAGACACCCAAAGACCTTTGGGCTGCGGATCTTGATGCTCTTTCGGAGGAATGGCAGACCCAGCTTGACGATGAGGCGAACCTCGCGAAGAAGGTCAAGAACAAGGGCCGTCGCACTTCAGCGAAGCTCGGCATCGGGGCCAAGGGTGGCAAGAAGCGCAAGGCTGGTGGCAGCGACGACGATTCGGATGCCGATTTCGTCACCAAGAAGCCCAAGGCTGCTGCTAAGGCTGCGCCGAAGACCAAAAAGGGTGCCGCGAGCAGCGCTCTCTTGAGCATGAAGATGGAGGAGACGCCAGATGAGGACTTCCCCATGGTCAACGGCGTTGAGCAGAAGCCCGTGACGAGGCCTCCGGCCGCACAGCAAATGACCTTGGACAACGCTTTCGAGAAGCTGGACTCTGGATCCTCCGCTGCTACGCCCGAAGTTGAGAGTAGACCCACCACCGCGGCTGCGGCCAAGAAGGCTCCTACCAAGGTTCCCACCAAAGCTCCAGCTAAGGCACCTGCGAAGGCGGCGCCAAGGAAGAAAACACCCGTCGTAGTCAGCGAAGATGAAGACGAAGATGACTTCCTGGCTATCGCGGAGGAGGCGCCTGCGAAGCCCGCCCCGGCTGCTCGTGGAGGCAGAGCTGCTGCGCAAAAGGCGAAGAGCTACAAGGTTGCCGATGACAGCGACGAAGACATGTCTGACGGCAACGACAGACTTGACGACGTGAGCGCGATGGTTAAGGGCATTGGTGCTGGTGCTGGCGAAGGCGCCACGAGGTTCTTCCATCCGCCATCGGCTGCCCGTCCTAGCAGCAGCGGTCTCAAAGCAAAGAAGCGCGTTGTGGACGATGAAGACATCTCCGACGACGAAACAGACTGGGCCGCTCTCGCTCAGAACTCTCCGATGAAGGCAACTGACCGTACCCTGCTCTCCGAAGAAGGCTCTGATGACATGGAGCCTAAGCCCAAGGCCGCCGCCACCAAGGTCGCAGCCAAGCTCAAGGCTTCTGCCGCGCCCAAGACCAACGGCACTCTCAAGCCCAAGAAGGCACCAGCACCCGCGGCGCCAAAGACGCTGTCCCCCGCCGCCAAAGCCTACGCTGCCAAACAGGCCAAGGCAGGCGCTCTCAGCAAGCCGACGAACTCCAGGCTGAAAAAGGTCATCTCCGACGATGAAGAAGAGGACGAGTCGGTCGACGCGCTCGCCAACGACATCCTCAGCGACGACGACGACGACATGGACAGTCCAGCTCCCGCTCCCGCTCCTGCGAAGAAGGCTGCTCCTGCCGCTGCCAGGCCATCCAGGAGGGCTGCGGCCGCGAAGCCGAAGGCCAAGTACGCCCTCTCTGACGAAGATGAGGAGGACGACTTTGATCAGGAGAGCGAGGAGGACTACGACATGGACGATAGCGAGTAGAGCGGTGAACAGCGAGCTCGGGGTGGCTGGTTTGGTCGAATGAAAGAAAGGACCACGCAAACATTTCGTATTTCATTGCTCTCTCTCATCATGGGCTGGCTGGGGAAGTACTGGCCCAGTTGACTTTCAGGCGTTCAAGGAGGGACTGATGGGTTTTTTCTGTAACATTACATTTTGCTCGTAGGACAGCAAATCATCGAAACCGTCGGTTTAACACTCCTGCAGTGCTTTGACTTTGCTCTCTTCGGTAATGATCGATTTGCGATAATGATGCGTTGATCTGATGGACTGTATGCGAGCTCAAGTCGTCCTCAGAAAGGGCGGCAGAGACGATGTGATACCGGAAAACGTCAACAATACATGCTCCGTCCCCGAACAGGAGTTCGGCATGTTGGTGAAGCCGAGCTCTGTCAGCAAGTCCATGCTTTTGATGGCCCTCTCCGGTGCTGACTAATGTACACCTTCTCGGAGACTTCCCATCAACTTGCCTTGACGGGTCTCTTCTCTGTATATCATTTGTTGGATTTCCCAATTGATCAACTGTCACTTCTACCCATCGACGTTGATGTTCTCTCGACGATTCACGTCTTCAATCAACGCTCATATCAAGATCAAGCCGTACGTCATAGATCAATCCCGTTTTAAAATGGCAAACTCCATTTGTGCTTTTTGTCCTCGCATTCCATCAACTCTAACCAAATTTGTAGACTCCGTCATTCGCCACTCACCAGGTCACCAATACAACTCAACACCACCAGGACTAGAACCATGGCCGCCCACACCAACGGCGCCTCCGCCACCCACGCCGGCCCAAACACAGACCACGGCCCCAACCCGCCCAAAATCACCCTCTACACCAACCACGGCTGCCCCTTCGCCCACCGCGCCCATATCGCCCTAGCAGAGCTCAACCTGCCCTACGACGAAGTAACCATCGACCTCAACTCCCCGCGCCCGCAATGGTACCTAGACCTCAACCCCCGCGGCCTCGTGCCGACAATCGCCTACTCCGTCCCAGGCCTCTTCGACAACGAAATCATCATCGAATCCGGCGTCATCGCCCAGTTCCTCGCCGACTCCTTCCCCGGCCCCTTCCTCCCTGCGAGCAAAGAATCACCCACCTCGGCCCTGCAGCGCGCCCGCATCAACCTGCTCGTCGACGCCTGGACCAGCAAAGTCGCCCCGCACATGTTCCCCATGTTCATGGCGACCGAAGCGGCCGCCAAAGAGGATTTCGTGGCTAAAATCTCCGCTGCGGTTGAGAAGGAGGTCGAGCCGCTGTTGGCGGACGCGGCGCCTTTCTTTGGTGGCTCTTCGGAGTTGACTCTCGCGGAGGCTTTTGTGGCGCCTTTCCTTGTGCGTTTATATGATGCTTCTGAGGAGGGGGAGCTGGCGCCGAAGTCTTTGGCGGAGAAGTTTGACGGTTTGCCGAATTTCGCGAGGTGGGCGAGGGCCGTGAGGGCGAGGCCGAGTGTGACGGGGATTTATGATGCGAAGGGGGTGTTGGAGAGGACGAAGGTGAAGTGTGAGGAGTGGAGGGCGGCGAGGAAGTGAGGTGGTATGTCTGTCGTGGTGGGTCGACTGGCCGAAGAGATCATTGATGTAAAGCTTGCGTTCTACGTGTATGTTTCGACAGACATTACCAAATGGAGAACTTGGTGCTTGGACGTCAAAGTTGTTCGAGACACATTTTGATTTTGATCCAGTGTTCATTTGCGTTTTGAAGATTTAATTGCCACTTGCGATCTAGCCGATGGCCTCGAATGTTGACACCTCATCGGAAATGATCTTTTTGGTGTGCTCCTAGTCGGAGGGAAGGTTTCGCTTGCGAAGTACTCGATAGAGTGAATAAATAATGAGATTGCCTCGAAACAAACTAACAGACCACAGTTAAATAAGTACATCATATTGATGGTGGTTCAGGGCAACCTCTTTTTCAGCCTTACAGCGTTGCAATGCATCTACTGCTGAAACGTGGAGACGCCACATTTGACCTTGCGTCCATTTCCACCAACGCACATCAAACTCGGTTGTCTATCAACCGCATCATCACGAGTTGAGTAAGATCATCAAGTCCGGTACTGACTCCATCGTTAATCCGTCCAGAGTACCCCATCTACGCGTCCAGGCCACTTGGCTTCGTGAGCCAATAGCCGTCTCGCCTTTGGTCAGCTGACAACAAGAATAATAACAACATGGCTCGCACGGAAGATGCTGGCGATGGAGGTATGTCAACCTCACTTCCTAGCCTTGGAAATCACGTGCATCATCAAGCACACTCCCGTCGTTGCCTCCACTACTCCAAGACCCCCGACATCTCAACTAACATTCGACACAGAAAGCGTGACCTACTCCAGCGGCCGCAACTCAAACGAAAGTCATCCGGATTTACGCATCCTACACTACAACGATGTCTACCACGTCGAGCCCGGTTCTCGCGAGCCCGTGGGCGGGATTGCCAGGTTCCAGACTTTGTGCAATTACTATGCCCGGGATGGGAGGTTTGAGGGCCAGTCGGAGTTGTTGACGCTGTTTAGCGGTGATGCGTTTAATCCGAGTTTGGAGAGCAGTGTTACGAAAGGTTTGTGGAGACCTGTTATTCTTTGGTGCTTGTGGGCGATGATATGGATTGCCGGGGAGCTTTGGTGTCAGCTCGAGACAACTGGCTGACTTGATCTCACAATTACATGTAGGCAGCCATATGGTCCCTCTGCTGAACGCCACCGGCATCAGTGCAGCCTGTCTCGGCAACCATGATCTCGACTTCGGTATGGAGCAGTTCGAAATGCTCTCCAAGCGATGCACTTTCCCCTGGCTCGTAGCCAACGTCCTAGACCCAGCACTGGGCGAAGGCGTCCCTCTCGGCAACTGCAAGCCCACAGTAATGCTCACGGCATCCAACGGCATCAAAGTCGGCGTGATCGGACTGGTAGAACGAGAGTGGCTGGCAACTCTCAACTCCCTACCGCCCAACCTCAAATACCTCAGCGCTTCCGCCACAGCAATCGAGCTGGCGCCCCAACTCAGAGCGCAAGGCGCCGAGATCGTCATCGCCGTCTCCCACCAGCGCCAGCCAAACGATGAGAAACTCGCCCGTAACGTGCCCGAAGGAACTCTAGATCTCATCCTCGGCGGTCACGACCACACTTACAGCCACAGCATCATCAACGGCACGCACCTCCTGCGCAGCGGCACAGACTTCAAGCAACTCAGCTACCTCGAAGGCCGCCGGAAAGCCAGCGGCAAAGGCTGGGACTTTGACATTCTGCGCCGGGACGTCGTGAGTTCGATAGCAGAAGACCAGCCTACGCTGCAAACTGTCACGAAAATCACCTCTGCTCTCAAGGCGAAGATGGAGAAGCCTATTGGCTGGATCTCCGCTCCGCTCGACGCTCGCTTCACCACGGTCAGGCTGAAGGAGAGCAACATGGGCAACTTTGTCTGCGATTTGATGAAGTTGCATTACGACGCGGATTGCTGCATCATGGCCGCTGGGACCGTCAGAGGCGACCAGGTGTACCCGGCCGGAGTGCTGAAAGTCAAGGTACGAACATGCCAACCATCATGAAAAGACTTGACATTTCCAAAAACAAATAAACACCCACAACGCGACCCCCACTAATACCCCTCCCAGGACATAATGAACTGCTTCCCCTTCGAAGACCCCTGCGTCGTAATCCGCGCAACAGGCGCCGCCATCCTCGCGGCCCTCGAAAACGGCGTAAGCACCTACCCAGCCCTCGAAGGCCGCTTTCCGCAAGTCAGCGGCCTCACCTTCTCCTTCGACCCCTCCCTCCCCCCGGGCTCGCGCTGCAGCGCTCTCACCATCGCCGGCGCGCCCGTCGATCTCGGCAGGGAGTACAAACTCGCGACGCGCGAGTACATGGTCCGTGGGAAGGACGGGTTCGCTTCGCTGTTGATTCGCGAGCATGGCGGGGTGGCGGAGAGTGTGGTGGACGAGGAGAATGGGTTGTTGATTTCGACGATTTTGAGGCAGTATTTTTTGAGTTTGAAGGTGTTGGGGCGCTGGGGGAGGGGGAGTGGGAGTGTGTTGGGCAGGCATTGGGGTGGGGTGCAGGAGGGGTTGCATGCTGTGCATCCTGTTAGGGAGGTTGAGGGGGTGATGAAAGGTGCGCCGCGAGATGGGAATGGGGATGGGG
>Ga0265797_10002593_pt1 | contig 30082 bp, 18 predicted proteins | sample P2T30metagenome_FD_192433 | JGI IMG/M metagenome (GOLD analysis project Ga0265797, IMG submission 192433) | Plant litter microbial communities from East Loma Ridge, Irvine, California - P2 T30 | ecosystem: Environmental > Terrestrial > Plant litter > Unclassified | place: USA: California...
GATCGGCGAGCGTATCGCTGAAGCGATGGAAAAAGTCGGCAAGGAAGGCGTCATCACCGTCGAAGACGGCAAGTCGCTGAACGACGAGCTGGACATCGTGGAAGGCATGCAGTTCGACCGCGGCTACCTGTCGCCATACTTCATCAACAACCCGGACAAGCAAGTCGCCGTCCACGAACAGCCGTTCGTCCTGCTGTGCGACAAGAAGATCTCGAACATCCGCGATCTGCTGCCGATCCTCGAGCAAGTTGCCAAGGCCGGCCGTCCGCTGGTGATCGTCGCCGAAGACATCGAAGGCGAAGCGCTGGCGACCCTGGTGGTCAACAACATCCGTGGCATCCTGAAGACCGTCGCCGTCAAGGCGCCAGGCTTCGGCGACCGCCGCAAGGCCATGCTGGAAGACATCGCTGTCCTGACCGGCGGCCAGGTCATCGCTGAAGAAGTCGGCCTGACCCTGGAAAAAGTCACCCTGGCAGAACTGGGCCAGGCAGCGCGCATCGAAGTGGGCAAGGAAAACACCATCATCATCGACGGCGCCGGCCAGGCTGAAGCCATCGAAGGCCGCGTCAAGATGATCCGCGCCCAGATCGAAGAAGCGTCGTCGGACTACGACCGCGAAAAACTGCAAGAGCGCGTGGCCAAGCTGGCCGGCGGCGTTGCCGTGATCCGCGTCGGTGCAGCCACCGAAGTCGAGATGAAAGAAAAGAAAGCGCGCGTTGAAGATGCACTGCACGCTACCCGCGCTGCCGTGGAAGAAGGCATCGTCGCCGGCGGCGGCGTTGCCCTGCTGCGCGCACGCGCCAACATCACCGTCAAGGGCGACAACCCGGACCAGGACGCAGGCATCAAGATCGTCCTGCGCGCCATGGAAGAGCCACTGCGCATGATCGTCCAGAACGCCGGCGAAGAGCCATCGGTCGTGGTCGCAGCAGTGCTGGCTGGCACTGGTAACTACGGTTACAACGCTGCCAACGGCACCTACGGCGACATGGTCGAAATGGGCGTGCTCGATCCAGCCAAGGTCACCCGCTCGGCACTGCAGAATGCAGCGTCGATCGCCGGCCTGATGCTCACCACCGACTGCATGATTTCGGAAGTCTCCGAAGACAAGCCAGCCGGCGGCATGGGCGGCATGGGCGGTATGGGTGGCATGGGCGGCATGGACGGCATGATGTAATTTGCCGGGCCTCGGCCCTGCCTGGAAACGGGCGCGCGGCGGCAACGCAGCGCGCCTGACTTCAAGCCAAGTAAAAAGCCCGCGAGGTTCACGCCTCGCGGGCTTTTTGTCGTCTGGCCTGGACTGCGCCAGATTGCCTTACTTTTTCCTGCGGCGCATCCACAGCAAGGCCGAGGCCGCGGCTGCGCTCAGCCACATCGTGCCTGGCTCGGGCATTTCGGTCGGCGCAGTCGGCAGTTCGCTGTCGCCCGGCGTGTGCGGCAGCGGCGAGGTCGGGCCTGGCGTGGCAGGACCATCCTGGGGCAACCCGGGACCGGTTTGCGGGTTCGGCGTGGCTGGCGCAGCCGGGTCGCCGGAGGTACCACCACCGCTGCTGCCGCCATTGCCACTGTTGCCATTACCAGTGCCAGGGACGCCGCTTCCGGTGCCGCCGTTACCATTGCTGCCGCCGTTGGCCGGATCACCAGCGCCGCCACTGTTGCCGCCCGACTTGACTGGATCGGCATTGCCGGTCGTTGGCACGTCAGCACCCGGCGTGCCGGAATTGCCGCCCGTGCCCGGGCTGGTGTCATTGCCGGTGGCCGGCAACGTGGCGCCGGCGCCGCTGGCCGGCGGCGTTGCACCTCCACCCTGCGCTGCAGCGGCGTCCCCCGCACGGCTGCTGCGACTGGCAAGGCCCCCGTTGTACAGGGCCGAGCGGTCGGCGTGCGGCACATAGGGCGTTGCCGCACGCGCGCTGGCCGCTGGCGCTGCCGCGCTCAGCAACAGGCCGGCGCCATTCGGGAATGACATCGTCTGGAAACGCTGGCCGCTGCCCGCGCCGTCGTCTTCGGCGCCGATGCCGGCTGCCGACGCGGCCATGAAGCCACCATCCTGTTCGTCTTCCTGGCCAGCCATGGCGGCGATCGCGGCGTCCAGCTCGGCCTCGCTCGGGCCATGGGTTTCGACCGGGAACTGGGCCACGTCCGAGATGCGGTTGGCGCAGCGCGCCCGCATTTCATTGGCGCCGTCGGTGAGCAGGGTTTCGCCCTGCACCAGCATGATTTTTTTCGCGGTCCAGAATACCTGCTCGCCCTTGCGGTACGACACGTACACGGCGCGCGGTTTGGTCACCGTGACTTCGGTTGCTGCATCAACATTGAAACTTGCATAGTGAGCGGCGACGACCCGGTCACTCCGGATGATGCGCTTGAGCTCGGCGACGCCGGAAACGCCGCCAGGAATGATCGAATACGGGTAGACGGGGCGCGCGGCGCTGGCCTGCGCCGGCGCGGCCGAATGCAGTACCGGGGCTGCCGCCTGCACCACGCTGCTGGCATAAACATGGTTCCCGGCGCGCGTCGGGATCAGTTCGGGAACCAGCAATGCTGCGACGCCAGCGGTCACGCCAAACGCAGCCAGCGCAGCAAGGCGCTGTTGGCGCCGCGTGGCTTTTTCCAGGCGGTGGGTGTAGGCAGTGCGGAAGTCCATTGCAGGCTCAGGTAGGAGTGATCCTACAGAATAGCAGTATTTCTACTTGTAAATTGCCATTCCTTATAGAAATGCGATGCAGCGTGGCGCAAATGCCGAATGTGTTTCCATTTGGAAAATATTGACGCCTGCAAACCGTTATCTGCGAGACAAGCTCCGTGCCGATTGCAAAGAGAAATCGGACGCCCGGCCCTGCCCATGCACGGCTCAAGTTGCCGCTCAAACACGCATGGTTTAGTATGACCGCCTCACCTCACGAGGCTTTCCATGTTCTCACGCGCCGCTTCTTCCCCTTCCCTGCGCTTGCTGGCTGCAACGATTGCACTGGCGTGCGCCTTGACCGGCTGCAAGCGCGCCGAACGCGATGAACCGAAGCCGGCACCTGCGGCGCCAGTAGTGGCCGCGAAACCGGTGCAGAGCAAGGATCAGGCAATGGCTTCGCTACTGGCGCTGCCCGAGCTGCAGGCATGGTCGAAGCAGATCGAACACCGTTCGCGCGGCAAGGCGCATGGCGCCGTGATCGAGTACGATCCGGCCCCGCGCGAAATCAATGGAAAGAAGTATTACCAGCTCAGTTTTGTCGAAGACCGCGCCGAGGACGTGCACCGGCGCGAGAGCTTCCTGGTGGCCCAGGAGGGCGGCGAGATCCTGGTCGAAGATGCCGATAGCGATACCTTGCTCAGCCTGCAGGAGTGGCGCCGCACGATCGAGCGGGTCGATCTGAAAAGCGCCAACTGAGCCTGTTTTAACGATCCGCCGGGAGCGTCCCGAACCAGGCGCCATACGCCGGCAGCGTCACCCGGCCGCACTGTGCACTACCGTGCAAGCCGTCGACCGCGATCTGCGCCGCGCCATCGGTGGCGGCCCAGTCGAAACTCACCGGCGCGTTCGACAGATTGAACGCCGCCAGCACGCTCACTTCGCCGTCCAGATCGCGGCGCAGCGCCAGCACCGGCTCCGGCGCGTCGAAGAACGCGATCTCGCCGCGCGTGAGTTGCGGCAGCGTGCGGCGCAGCGCGATGAAGCGGCGCTGGAAGTTCAGCATCGAATCCGGATCCCGGTCCTGCACGTCCACCGCAGCGGCGGCGTGCGCGGCTTCGACTGGCAGCCATGGCTGGCCTGAGCTGAAGCCGGCATTGGGCGCCTCGGCCTGCCACGGCATCGGCGTGCGGCAGCCGTCGCGGCCCTTGAATTCGGGCCAGAAGGTCTTGCCGTACGGGTCCTGCAGCAGTTCGAATGGCACGTCGGCTTCGTGCAGCGCCAGTTCGTCGCCCTGGTACAGGCAGGGCGTGCCTTTCAGCGACAACTGCATCGCCAGCACCAGCTTGGCAAATGCCGGCTTGGCATCAGGGCCGCCCCAGCGCGTCATCACGCGGATCGCATCGTGGTTGCCGACCGACCACGAGGCCCAGCCTTCCTGGACCCGGTTTTCGAAGTCCTCGACCTGGGCGCGGATATGCGCGGCGGTAAATACCGGTGTCAGGAAGTTGAAGCTGTAGGCCATGTGCAGCTTGTTACCGCCTGCCATGTACTCGTTCATCTGGGCCAGCGCGTCGTCCGAGCTGATCTCGCCGATCGAGATCGCGCCGAATTCGTTCAGCTGCACGCGCAGCCGCTCCATGAAGGCGACGTTCTCGGGCTGGGTCTTGTCATAGATGTGGGCCTGCATGCCGTACGGATTGACATCGGTCACGGTCGAGGTGTCGCGCACCAGCGCCGGCGGGTTGCTGCGCAGCTGGCGGTCGTGGAAGTGGAATACGCAGGCGTCCATGCGCACGCCGTCGACCCCGCGCGCGAGCCAGAACCGCTGCGCGTCCAGGTGCGCCTGCTGCACCAGCGGATTGTGGAAGTTCAGCTGCGGCTGGCTCACCAGGAAATTGTGCATGTAGTACTGCTTGCGGCGCGTGTCCCACTGCCACGCCGAGCCGCCGAATACCGACAGCCAGTTATTCGGCGGATTGCCGTCCGGCAGCGGATCGGCCCAGACATACCAGTCCGATTTCGGGTTGTCGCGGTTCGAGCGGCTCTCGACGAACCACGGATGCGTCTCGGCGGTGTGCGACATCACCTGGTCGATCATGATCTTCAGGCCCAGGCTGTGCGCTTTGGCGATCAGGCGGTCGAAGTCGGCCAGGTTGCCGAACAGCGGATCGACGTCGCAATAATCGGCGATGTCGTAGCCGAAATCGGCCATCGGCGACGTGAAGAACGGCGACAGCCAGACGATGTCCACACCCAGGCTGGCGATATAGTCGAGCCGCTCGGTGACGCCGTTCAAATCGCCGACGCCGTCGCCATTGCTGTCCTGGAAGCTGCGCGGGTACACCTGATAGATGATGGCTTCGCGCCACCAGTTCGGGTTGTCGGTCGTCGAGATCTGGGTCATGGCTGGTCCGGTCCAATTTAGAATTTTAGGCAATATACATGATGCGATAAGGGCTGACAATCGCACGCAATCGCCAGTTTTCCCGCGCAATCCCTTTGCTTTCAAGCGCTTGCGCGTACGAAAACGTTTCCAACAAACCGCCTCTGGTAACTAAACTACGTGCAAATGTATCGCCTTTGTTTCACAGCGATATTTTTATTGCAAATCCGGGCAGCCTCGGCATAGCATCGCGTCTGTTTGTAATTTTCAGGAACGCGTTTCATGACCGCTCTCGCCAAACCAAGCACCGGCCGCATGCCGCGCCAAATTCCCTACATCATCGCCAACGAAGGCTGTGAGCGATTCAGTTTCTACGGGATGCGCAACATCCTGACGCCGTTCCTGATCACCACGCTGTTGATGTTCTTGCCGGAAGACATGCGCACCGGCGAAGCCAAGCACGTGTTCCATACCTTCGTTATCGGCGTGTATTTCTTCCCGCTGCTGGGCGGCTGGCTGGCCGACCGCTACTTCGGCAAGTACAACACCGTGTTCTGGCTCAGCCTGGTGTACTGCGCCGGCCACGCCTGCCTGGCCATCTTTGAAGACAATATCAACGGCTTCTATTTCGGCCTGTTCCTGATCGCGCTCGGTTCGGGCGGCATCAAGCCGCTGGTGGCCAGTTTTGTTGGCGACCAGTTCGACCAGACCAACAAGCACAAGGCCAAGCTGGTGTTCGACGCCTTTTACTGGATCATCAATTTCGGCTCGTTCTTCGCCTCGCTCCTGATGCCGCTGCTGCTGCGCGACTATGGTCCGGCCTGGGCCTTCGGCGTGCCCGGCATCCTGATGTTCATCGCCACCATGGTGTTCTGGAGCGGCAAGAAGAAGTACGTGCACATTCCGCCGGCGCCGGCCGATCCGCACTCGTTCATGCGCGTGGCGCGCACCGCGCTGCTGGCGCGCCGCGAGGGCCAGGGCCGTCCCGGCCTGACGGTGGCCATGATCGGCGCGCTTGGCGCGCTGGCGTCACTGGCGATGTCGACCGAATGGGGCTTCGTGATCGGCGCCTGCAGCGCGCTGGTCTTGCTGCTGGCGTTCGGCGGCATCGGCGCCTCGATGCAGCTCGAGCGTGCGCGCGGCATCCACCCTGACGAAGCGGTGGCGGGCGTACGCGCCGTGCTGCGCATCCTGATCGTGTTCGCGCTGGTCACACCATTCTGGTCGCTGTTCGACCAGAAGGCCTCGACCTGGATCGTGCAGGCCAACACCATGACCACCCAGGTCAGCCTGTTCGGCTGGAGCATGGACGTGATCCCGGCCCAGATGCAGGCCCTGAATCCGCTGCTGGTGATGCTGCTGATCCCGTTCAATAACTTCGCCCTGTTCCCGCTGCTGCGCGCGGTCGGCATCGAACCGTCGCCGCTGCGCCGCATGACCGCCGGCATCGTGCTCTCGGCCGCGGCCTGGATCGTGGTCGGCAACCTGCAGGTGGCGCTCGATGCCGGCGACGCGGTCTCGATCGCCTGGCAGATTGCGCCCTACGCCCTGCTGACGCTGGGCGAAGTACTGGTCTCGGCCACCGGCCTCGAATTCGCCTACAGCCAGGCGCCGGCCTCGATGAAGGGCGTGATCATGGCCCTGTGGTACCTGGCCGTGACGGTCGGTAACCTGTGGGTGCTGATCGTCAACGCCAGCGTCAAGAATGCGTCGGTGGTGTCGTACATCGAGGGCTCGGGCGTGGGCGTGATGGCGTTCCAGATGTACTTCTTCGCCGCCTTCGCGCTGCTCTCGGCACTGGCCTTCGGCTGGTACGCAACGCGCTACAAGATGGTCGACCACTACCGCGGCAGCGCTGCTTGAGATGATGATGAATAAACTGCACCTTGCCCTGGCCGCGGCCTTTATCTCGGCGCCGGCATTCGCCGCCGTTCCCCTCGAGGCCTGCGACAGCCCGGCGTTCCAGGAAGTCCTGAACCCGTCCGCCGAGCGCTTCGATGCGCGCGCCGTCTGGCTCGACGGGCGCCTGCTGCGCTGGCCGGGCGCGGCGCCCGACGGCGTCTATCGCCTGTATCACTCGCCGCTCGGCGCCATCGTCGCCCGGCCCGGCGCCAGGGTGAGCGGCGCCGCCGGTGCGCTGCAGCTCGATGCCGCCGGCACGCCGATCCCGCCCGCCGTCGCGACCCGCTTCAAGTACCTCGCCGCCGGCCCCACCCTGGCCGTGCGCGAGGCCGACCTGGCGCAACTGCCGGCCCTGCACCGCGAACAGCTGGTGCTGGTGCACGAAAGCGCGGACGGCGTCGTCGTCAAGGCCACCCGCGTCCAGGCCGCCGGCGCACTCGACGACCTGTACGCGGCGGCGCAGAACATTCCCGACCTGGGCGCCACGCCGCGCGCCGATAACACCAATCCGCAGACCACCTTCAAACTGTGGGCGCCGAGCGCGCGCCAGGTCGCCGTCTGCACTTACGACAGCGCCACCGGCAAGGCCGGGTCGGTGCAGCCGATGGCGCTCGACGCCAGCACCGGCGCCTGGAATCTCACGGTGGCGGGCGACCTTTCGGGCAGCTACTACAAGTACGCGGTCGATGTGATCGTCGACGGCGCCGGCCTGGTGCGCAATATGGTCACCGATCCGTATTCGGTCAGCCTGAACGCCGACTCCAGGCGCAGCTACGTGGCCGACCTCGATGCGGCCAATCTCAAGCCGCAGGGCTGGGACGCCACGCGCGCGCCGGATACGGTCAAGGCCCAGACCGACATGGTGATCTACGAGCTGCACGTGCGCGATTTTTCGCTCATCGACCAGAGCGTGCCGCAAGCCAGGCGCGGCAAGTACGGTGCTTTTTCCGAGACCAATTCGAACGGCATGCAGCACCTGCGCGCGCTGGCCAGGGCCGGCCTGACCGATATCCACCTGCTGCCGGTGTACGACATCGGCAGCATCCCCGAAATCGGCTGCGCCCTGCCCCAGCCAGCCGGCGCGCCGGACAGCGAAGCGCAACAAGCGCTGATCGGCAAGACTGCCCACACCGACTGCTTCAACTGGGGGTACGATCCGCAGCACTTCAATGCCGTCGAAGGCAGTTACGCCAGCGACCCGCAAGACGGCGCGCGCCGCATCGTCGAGTTCCGCCAGATGGTGATGGACCTGCACAAGGCTGGCCTGCGGGTCGGCACCGACGTCGTCTACAACCATACCTTCATCGCCGGCCAGAACGAGAAATCGATCCTCGACCGCGTGGTGCCGGGCTACTACCATCGCCTGAACCCGAGCGGCGCCATCGAATCGTCGACCTGCTGCTTCAACACGGCCACCGAGAACACGATGATGGCCAAGCTGATGATCGACTCGAGCGTGCTGTGGACGCGCCACTACAAGATCGATTCGTTCCGCTTCGACCTGATGGGCCACCAGCCGCGCGCCGCGATGGAGCGCCTGCAACGCGAGGTCGACCGCGCCGCCGGGCGCCACGTGCAGCTGATCGGCGAGGGCTGGAATTTCGGCGAAGTGGCCGACGGCGCGCGCTTCGTGCAGGCCTCGCAGCTCTCGCTCAACGGCAGCGGCATCGGCACCTTCAGCGACCGCGCGCGCGACGCCGTGCGCGGCGGCTCGCCCGGCGACTCGGGCGATACCGTGCTGCGCCAGCAGGGCTACATCAATGGCCTGGTGTTCGACCCCAACCGCTTGGGCGGCGGGCGCCAGCACAGCGACCTGCTCAAGGCCGCGGACCTGATCCGGGTCGGCCTGGCCGGCTCGGTGCGCGCGTTCCCGATGCAGACCTTCGACGGCCGCACGCGCCAGCTGCAGCAGATGGTGTATGGCGGCAACCAGCCGGCCGGCTACGCCAGCCAGCCTGGCGAGGCGGTCAACTATGTCGAGAACCACGACAACCAGACCCTGTACGACATCAATGTGCTGAAACTTCCGCTGCGCACCACCACCGCCGAGCGCGCGCGGGTGCAGGTGCTGGGGATGGCGATCAACGCCTTCAGCCAGGGCGTGGCTTATTACCACGCCGGCATCGACACCCTGCGTTCCAAGTCGCTCGACCGCAACAGCTTCAATTCGGGCGACTGGTTCAACCGCCTCGACTGGACCTACCAGGACAACTTCTTCGGCACCGGCCTGCCCCCGGCCGACGACAACGCCAAGGACTGGCCGATCTTCAAGCCGCTGCTGGCCAACGCCGCGCTCAAGCCGGCGCCGGCCGACATCGCCTTTGCGCGCGACGCCTTCCGCGACCTGCTGCAGATCCGCGCCAGCAGCACGCTGCTGCGCCTGCGCAGCAGCGACGACATCGTCCAGCGCCTGCGCTTCTTCAACACCGGTCCCGGCCAGGTGCCGACCGTGCTGGCGGCGCGCATCGACGGGCGTGGCTATCCGGGCGCGGGCTTTGGCGCCCTGACCTACCTGATCAACGTCGACAAGACGGCGCAGACGATCAAGGAAGCGACCCTGCGCGGCAAGCGCCTGCGCCTGCATCCGGTGCACACGGCCAGGGGCGCGGCCGACCAGCGCGCGCGCCAGGCGCGCTTCGACAGCGACAGCGGCACGTTCACGATTCCCGCGCGCACGGCGGTGGTGTTCGTCGAAAGCTGATGCAAGCGCCATGGCGGGCGGACAGGTAGAATCGATCGTTTCATCCACCGGTTCCCCGCATGGCGCGCGACAATATCAGCGACATCCTTGTTTTCCTCGCGGTCGCCCGCGAGCGCAGCTTCACCCGCGCCGCCGCCAAACTGGGCATGACGCAGTCGGCGCTGAGCCACATCATCCGCGCACTCGAAGCGCGCCTCGGCGTGCGCCTGCTCACGCGCACCACGCGCAGCGTGTCGCCGACCGAAGCCGGCGAGCGGCTGCTGCAGAACGTGGCGCCGCGGCTGGAAGAAATCGGCGCCGAGATCGCCGCCATCAGCGAGCTTGGCGACAAGCCATCGGGCATGATCCGCATCACCTCCACCGACCACGTGATCGACAACTTCCTGTGGCCGCGCCTGGCCCCGGTGCTGCCGCTGTATCCCGACATCCAGGTCGAGATCAGCAGCGACTACCGCATGGTCGACATCGCCGCCGAACGCTACGATATCGGCGTGCGCTGGGGCGACCAGGTCGACAAGGACATGATCGCGGTGCGCCTGACGCCGGACATCAAGACCATGATCGTCGGCTCGCCCGCCTACTTCGCGCACCGCCCGCTACCGACCTCGGTGCAGGATCTGGCCAAGCACAATTGCGTGCAGCTGCGCCTGGCCAGCAAGGGCGGCGTGTATGCGTGGGAGCTGCTGCAGGAAGGCCGTCCGGTCGAGGCGCGCCTGCGCGGCCAGCTCACCTTCAACAGCGTCTACCAGATGCGCAACGCGGCCCTGAGCGGCTCGGGGCTGGCCTACCTGACCGAGGACGTGGTGGGCGAGCATGTGCGCGAAGGCCGCCTGGTCAGCGTGATGCACGACTGCTGCCCGTCCTTCCCCGGCCTGCACGCGTATTACCCGAGCCGGCGCCACTCGTCGCGCGCGCTCGGGCTGGTGATCGACGCGATCCGCCACAAGGGGTAAACAGCGCCGTGTGGGCTTATGCTTCGGCGGTCGCCCTGCCCGCCGCGCGGCCTGCCAATAGCGCGAACAGCGCCGCCAGCAGCAGCACCACGGCGCTGGCGCCGAACGTGAACCTGTAGCCGCTGGCGTCGTACAGCATGCCGCCGACGGTGGCGCCGAGCGCGATCGCCAGCTGCACCACCGCCACGATCAGGCCGCCGCCGGCTTCGGCATCCTGCGGCAGGCTGCGCGCCAGCCAGGTCCACCAGCCGACCGGCGCCGCGGTGGCAACCAGGCCCCACAATCCGAGCAGCAGCGCGACCATCGGGGTCGAGCCGCCAAAGGCCAGCAGCGCCAGCGCGATCGCCGCCATCAAGAGCGGCATCACGATCAAGGTGCGGTACATGCTGTGCTCCTCGAGCAGGGCGCCGATCAGCGTGGTGCCGACGACGCCGGCCACGCCGACGCCCAGCAGCATCAGCGACAGCGTCGACACGTCGACCCTGGTGACTGTTTCCAGGAACGGGCGCAGATAGGTAAACAACGCGAACTGGCCCATGAACAGCAGGCTCACCGCCGTCATGCCGAGCGCAATCGCGGGGCGCTTGAGCAGGCCGAACACGCCGCCGGCGCGCGCGTCGCCACTGGGGCGCATCGACGGCAGGCTGGCCCACTTCCAGGCAAAGGCGATCGCCGCGAACGGGATCAGGCAGAAGAAGGCACCGCGCCAGCCGATCATCGACCCCAGAAAACTGCCGAGCGGCGCCGCCACCACCGTGGCCAGCGCATTGCCGCCATTGACGATGGCGAGCGCGCGCGGCACCTGGTCGTGAGGCACCAGGCGCATCGCGATCGCCGCCGACATCGACCAGAAGCCGCCGATCGCCATGCCGATGAAGGCGCGTCCGATCATGAACACGGTGTAGTTGGGCGCAAACGCGGCGATCGTGCCGGACACGATCATCAAGAAGGTCAAGCCGAGCAGCAGCAGCTTGCGGTCGAGCCGTCCGGCCAGCCTGGCGATCAACAGGCTGGTGATCAAGGCAAAGGCGCCCGAGACGGCGATCGACTGGCCAGCCTGGCCTTCGCTGATGCGCAGGTCGGCCGCGATCGGCGTCAACAGGCTCACCGGCATGAATTCGGCGGCGACCAGCACAAAGGCGCCGAGCGCCATGGCCAGCACGGCGCCCCAGGCGGCGGGGCGCTGCGGCAGCGCGGCGTGGCCGGCGCCAGTGGCGCCGGAAGGTGAAGCAGAAGCAGGAGTAGAAGCAGAACTAGAAGCAGAAGCAGAAGCGGATGGGTGCATTTTTTTATTGAATACGACGCCCTGCCGCGCGCGGCATGGACGTTTGACGATGGAATTCGGCGAAGAAAAAAATACGCCGCCACCGACCTGTTGCCAGGCCGGTGGCGGCATCGGAAAAACGGACGTTTATGCGGCCAGCGTCGCGTTGTCGATCACGAAGCGGTACTTCACATCGCCCTTGAGCATGCGCTCATAGGCGTCGTTGATGCCGTTGGCGCGGATCATCTCGATATCGGACACGATGCCATGCTGGGCGCAGAAGTCGAGCATTCCTGGGTCTCGGGAATCCCGCCGATCATCGAGCCGGCGATCGCGCGCCGCTTCATGATCAGGTTGAACACGTTGGGCGACGGATGCGGCGTCGACGGCGCGCCGACCAGCACCATGGTGCCATCGCGCACCAGCAGCTGCAGCAGCGCGTCCAGGTCGTGCGGCGCGGCCACCGTGTTGATGATCAGGTCGAGCGACCCGGCATGCGCCGCCATGGCCGCAGCGTCCTTCGACACCACGACTTCGTGCGCGCCCAGTGCGTGCGCATCCTGGCGCTTGCTCTCGGACGTGGTGAAGGCCACCACCTGCGCGCCCATCGCGCGCGCCAGCTTGATGCCCATATGGCCCAGGCCACCGATGCCGACGATGCCGACCTTCTTGCCGGGACCGGCGTTCCAGTGGCGCAGCGGCGAATAGGTGGTGATGCCGGCGCACAGCAGCGGCGCAACGGCGGCCAGCTGCTCTTCCGGGTGCGTCACGCGCAGCACGTAGCGCTCGTGCACCACGATCTGCTCCGAGTAGCCACCCAGCGTGTGGCCCGGCGCGTCCGGGGTCGGCGAATTGTAGGTGCCGACCATATTGTCGCAATAGTTTTCCAGGCCTTCGCCGCAATCCGGGCACGCCTGGCAGCTGTCGACGATACAGCCGACGCCGACCAGGTCGCCCAGTTTGAGGTTCTTGACATGGGCGCCGACGCTGGACACGCGGCCGACGATCTCGTGGCCTGGCACGCATGGATACCTGGTGCCGGCCCATTCGCCGCGCACCTGGTGCAGGTCGGAGTGACACACGCCGCAAAAGGCGATGTCGATGCGCACGTCATGCGCGCCCGGCTCGCGGCGGGTGATGGTCAGTGGCTCGAGCGGCTGGTCGCCGGCATGGGCGCCGTAGGCTTGGATGGACATGGATGCTCCTTCGGAATTGGAATCAGACAGTGCGAACGCATAGCAGCGTCCAGCTTGCAAACATGGTAAACGCAAACCGGCGCCTGTAACGGCGCCGGTTTTGCATGGCCTTATGAGCCGACATCATGAATCGATGCCGAATTTACGCTCATCTGATCATGATTGCGCTTTCATCAAGCGCCGCGTCAGACAGATTCCGGCATCTTGCTCAATAGCTTATCGAGCGTCACCGGATAGTCGCGCACGCGCACCCCGGTGGCGTTGTAGATCGCATTGGCCACCGCCGCGCCGACGCCGCACAGGCCCAGTTCGCCCACGCCCTTGGCCTTCATCGGCGACGAATAGGCATCGGTTTCGTCGATGAAGATCACATCCTGGTGCGGGATGTCGGCGTGCACCGGCACTTCGTAGCCGGCCAGATCGTGGTTCACGAAGAAGCCCAGGCGCTTGTCCACCGCCAGCTCTTCCATGATGGCCCCGCCCACGCCCATGGTCATGGCGCCGATCACCTGGCTGCGCGCGGTCTTCGGGTTCAGGATACGGCCGGCCGCGCACACCGCCAGCATGCGGCGGATGCGGATCTCGGCGGTGTCGATGTCGACCCCGACTTCGACGAAGTGGGCGCCGAAGGTCGATTGCTGCACCTGCTTGCTCAAGTCGCCGTATTCCATCTTGTCTTCGGCCGTGATCGCGCCGCCGCCCGCCACCTGCTTGAACTCGACGGCGCGCTCACCGAGGCGCACGCTGCCGCCGCTGAACTCGGCCTTGGCCGGGTCGAGGCCGGCCTTCTGCGCGATCTGCTCGCGCAGCTTGACGCAGGCCGCGTACACGCCGGCGGTCGAGCTGTTGGCGCCCCACTGGCCGCCCGAGCCGCTCGAGACCGGGAAGTCGGAGTCGCCCAGCAGCACCTTGACGCGCTCGATCGGCAGGCCGAGCATCTCGGCGGCGGTCTGGGCGATGATGGTGTAGCTGCCGGTGCCGATGTCGGTCATGTCGGTTTCCACCGTCACGCTGCCATCGGTTTCCAGGCGCACGCGCGCCGCCGACGTCATCACCATATTGTTGCGGAAGGCCGAGGCCACGCCCATGCCAACCAGCCAGCGGCCGTCGCGCACGGCGCCCGGCTTGGCCTGGCGCTTGCTCCAGCCGAACTTGTCGGCGCCATCGCGCAGGCAGGCGACGTAGCGGCGCGTCGAGAACTTGCGGCCCGGCTTTTCAGGGTCGACCGAGGTGTCGTTGACGATGCGGAAGGTGACCGGGTCCATCTTGAGTTTCTCGGCCATCTCGTCGATCGCGATTTCAAGCGCCATCATGCCCGGCGCTTCGCCCGGCGCGCGCATCGCGTTGGCCTCGGGCAGATCGAGCTTGGCCAGCCTGAGCTCGGTCAGGCGGTCGGCGCCGCGGTACAGCAAACGGGTTTGCTGGGTCGCCGGTTCCGGCGCGCCATCGGGCAGGTCGCCCGACCAGCTCTGGTGCGCGATGGCCGTGATGCGCCCTTCGCGGTTGGCGCCCAGGCGGATGCGCTGGATGGTGGCCGGACGGTGGGTGGTGTTGTTCATGATCAGGGCGCGCTGCAGCACCACCTTGACCGGACGCTTGGCCGCGCGCGCGCCAAGCGCCGCCATCAGCGCTTCCGAGCGCAGGAACAGCTTGCCGCCGAAGCCGCCGCCGATGTAGGGCGAGATCAGGCGCACCTTGTCGGCCGGGATGCCCAGCGTCTTGGCCATGTCGCCCTTGCCCCAGGCGATCATCTGGTTCGAGGTCCAGACGGTCAGGTGCTCGCCGTCCCACTTGGCGATCGACGCGTGCGGCTCCATCATGGCGTGGCTCTGGTCGGGCGTGGTGTAGGTCAGGTCGAGCTTGACCGGCGCTGCGGCGAAACCCTTTTCGAAGTCGCCGGCCTTGGATACCGGGTCGTGCTTCTCGGGAATCGTGGCCGAGTCTTTGGCCTTGGCCAGGTCGAATGCGCCCTCTTGTTTCGCGTACTGCACTTTCACCAGCGAAGCGGCGGCGCGCGCCTGCTCGAACGTCTCGGCCACCACCAGCGCAATGGCCTGGTGATAGTGCTCGATCTCGGGGCCGCCCAGCAGCTTGGCGGTGTTGAACTTGCCCTTGCCGAGCGTGCCTGCATTTTCGGCGTTGACGACCGCGATCACGCCCGGGGCGCGCTGCGCGGCGGCGATGTCCATCGACACGATGCGGCCCTTGGCGATGCCGGCGCCGACGATGTAGCCATAGGCGGCGTTTGGCGCCGCCGCGTGCTGCTCATAGGCGTACGGCGCCAGGCCGGTGGTTTTCAGCGCGCCGTCGACGCGGTCGAGCGGTTTGCCGACCACCTGCATGCGGTCGATCGGATTGCTGGTGGCGGGTTTGGTAAATTTCATGATCAGCCTTTCTTGGCGTCTGTCAGCACGGCGCCGAGCGTGCGCTGGACCAGCATGACTTTGTATGCGTTGTGCTCATCGGTACGAGCGCCGGCCAGCAGTTGCGCCGCAGCCGCTTTCGCGCCTTGCGGCAAGGCGGCATCGGCCGCAGCCACGCGCCACGGCTTGTGCGCCACGCCGCCCACGGCCACCCGGCCGCTGCCGTCGGCCTGCACCACCGCCGCCACCGAGATCAGGGCAAAAGCGTACGAGGCGCGGTCGCGCACCTTGCGGTAATAATGCTTGCCGCCCAAGGGGCGCGGCAGCGTCACCGCGGTGATCAGCTCACCCGGCATCAGGGTGTTCTCGATGTGCGGGGTGGCGCCCGGCAGGCGGTAGAAATCGGCGATCCGGATCACGCGCGTGGCGCCGTTCGGGCTCACCGTCTCGATGCCGGCGTCGAGCAGCTGCATCGCCACCGCCATGTCGCTCGGGTGGGTGGCGATGCAGGCGTCGCTGTGGCCGACGATGGCATGGCTACGCGTATAGCCGCCGATGGCCGAGCAGCCGCTGCCCGGCACGCGCTTGTTGCAGGCCTGGTTGGTGTCGTAGAAGTACGGGCAGCGGGTGCGCTGCAGCAGGTTGCCGGCGGTGGTGGCCTTGTTGCGCAGCTGGACCGAGGCGCCCGACAGCAGGGCGCGCGCGAGCACGCCGTAGTCGCGCCGCACGCGCGCATCGCTGGCCAGGTCGGTGTTGCGCACCAGTGCGCCCACCCGCAGGCCGCCTTCAGGCGTGGCTTCGATCTGGTCCAGGCCGAGGCCATTGACGTCGACCAGGTGCGGCGGCGTTTCGATCTCGAGCTTCATCAGGTCGAGCAGGTTGGTGCCGCCGGCGATGAAGCGCGTGCCGGGCACGCGGGCCGCGGCGGCAGCGGCTTGTTGCGGGCTTGTGGCGCGTTCGTAGCTGAAGGCCTTCATGCTGCACCTCCCTTCACGCCGGCCACTTCGCTGATCGCCTCGACGATGTTCGAGTAGGCGCCGCAGCGACAGATATTGCCGCTCATGCGCTCGCGGATTTCTTCGACGCTCAGCAGCGGCTTGACGTTCAGGTCACCGGTGACGTGGCTCGGGATGCCCTTGCGGATTTCATCGATCACCGACACGGCCGAACAGATCTGGCCCGGGGTACAGTAGCCGCACTGGAAGCCGTCATGCTTGACGAACGCAGCCTGCATCGGGTGCAGCTTGTCGGGCGTGCCCAGGCCTTCGATCGTGGTCACTTCGGCGCCGTCGTGCATGATCGCCAGCGACAGGCACGAATTGATGCGGCGGCCGTCGACGATCACGGTGCAGGCGCCGCACTGGCCCTGGTCGCAGCCCTTCTTCGAGCCGGTCAGGTGCAGGTGTTCGCGCAGCATGTCGAGCAGCGAGGTGCGGGTGTCGAGCTCCATCTGGTGGCGCTTGCCGTTGACGCTGATGGACACCTTGGCAGTGACCGGGGCCGGGGTGGCGGCGGCTGCGCCGGCCGGCTCGCCGCCAGGCTGGGCGGCGGCGACCGATGGCACGGCGGCGGCGGTGGCCGATAGCGCGCCGGTGATCAGGACGTTGCGCCTGGTGTGATTGATATGTTGAAGGTCGTCCATTGGGTCGCTTCCTTTCGGCTCATGGTCAGCAGGCCACGAGCAACGGACGCAATCCATCGGCCCTCGGCCTGAGGGGAAAAGAAACGATGTTAAGTGAAGATCAACTGCGCACTCATGCTGGAATTCGCATGGGCTTATGATGCCAGCTCATCAATCTAGCGATTGATGAAAATGGGCCTGCCGAACGGCAGGCCAGAGGACGGATTATGCCAGCGCGGCGACCGCTTGCGCCAGCTCGGCCATGCGCGCGATGGCGAAGGTATTGCGCCCCGCCGCCTTGGCCTGGTACAGCGCGCCATCGGCCAGTTCGCTGATTCCCTGGATCGTCACGCCCGCGGCGTCGGCCAGGCCGATGCCGATCGAGGCCCGCACGTGCAGCATGTGGCTGCCGGCCATGAACGGCGCTTCCATCGCCTGCAGGATCTTCTTGGCCACCAGCTCGACGTCGCGCGGCGAGCCGCATTCTTCGAGCACGATCGTGAATTCGTCGCCCGCCAGGCGCGCCACCAGATCCGAACTGCGCACCAGCGCGCGCAGGCGGCGCGCGAACTCCACCAGCACCATGTCGCCGATGGCGTGGCCGTGGCTGTCGTTGATCCCCTTGAAGTGATCGAGATCCAGATAGAACAGCGCAAAGCCGCGCTCGCGCGCCGGCGCCCGTTCGACCGCCGCCTGCAGGCCCAGTTCGAACTGGCGCCGGTTCGGGATGCCGGTCAGCGAATCGGTGTGCGCCAGCGCGTGCAGGTTACGCTCGTGCATGCGCGCCGCCGTGGCGTCGGTGGTCAGGATATACACCCCTACCACGGCGCCATCGCGCACATGCGGCAAGAAGGTCGAGTGCACGATGCGCGCATGCTTCTTGCGAATGATGTCGTGCTCGCACTGCGAGGCCTTGCCCACCCAGGCGTCGTCGATCGCCTCCTTCTGCTGGGCGTAGTAATCCTCGCCGAAGGCCTCTACCATGGTCAAGCCGAGGATCTGCTCGGACGTCTTGCCCAGCCATGACTGGTGCACCACGTTGGCGAAGCGGTAGCGGTGTTCGTGATCCAGATACGCGATCAAAACCGGCAGGTTGTCGGTGATGGTGCGCAGCCGATGCTCGCTATCGGCCAGGCGGCTCTGCCAGGCGGTCAGCTCGGTGATGTCCTTCATCGCCACCACCGCGCCCAGGGTCTTGCCCTGCGCACTGCGCAGCGGACGGCCGCTTGCCAGAATGGTGTACGGGGTGCGCCCGGCCGGGGCGATGACCATCGAACCGCCGCGCACGACTTCGCCCTTCAGGGCGCGTACCAGCGGCACTTCGTCCATCGCCATCGCGGTAAGGCCGTCGGCGTGGAACAGCGAATAATGCTGCGGCCATTCGGCGGGCGGCAGGGGCTTCAGGTCAGCGCCATGGAAATCGCGCGCGCTGCGGTTGAACAGCGACAGGTTGCCCACGGCGTCGCAGGCCACCACGCCGACGTCGATCGATTCCAGCACCGCGTCCAGCAGCTGTTGTTTCTCTTCCATCTGCTGCTGCAGGCGGATGCGTTCGGAGATGTCGTTGACAAAGGCGCCGACGTAGCGCGCCTCGTTCCAGACGTGGGTCGCAAGCGTCATCTCGATCGTGATCTGGCGCCCGCTCTGCGTCATCGCCGCCAGTTGCACGCTGCGCGCCAGGTACGGGCCGGCGCCAAGTTCGATCAGCTGGACCATATTCTTCGCATGCGCAGCGCGCTGCGGCGCCGGCACGATCAGTTCGGCCAGCGCACGGCCGATGGCCTGCTCGCCGGTGTAGCCGAAGATGCGCTCGGCCGACGGGTTCCAGGCCACCACGCGGCCGTCGCTGTCGGTGCCGATAAAGCCGCTGAACGACGAGGCGATGATGGTGCGGTTCCAGGCTTCGCTCTGGCGCAGCAGCACTTGCGCCGCTTCGTGCTGGGCCACCTTTTCTTGCAGCTCGGCGGTGCGGGCGACGATACGGGCTTCGAGTTCGGTATTGAGCGACTTGAGCGCCTGCTCGGCCAGCATGCGGCCGGCCACCGCGCGCGTGTGATTGAGTTCGACCTCGACCATCTTGGCCAGGTCTTTCAGCACCTGGCGCTGCTCGCCTGAAAACGTGCGCGGCATGGTATCGATCACGCACAGGGTGCCCACAGGCTGGCCGGCGTTGTAGACCGGCTGGCCGGCATAGAAACGGATATGCGGCTCACCCGTTACCAGCAGGTTCTTTGCGAAGCGCGCATCCGAGGCCGCATCGTTCACCACCAGCATGTCGTCCGCCGCCAGCGCATGGGCGCAGAACGACAGCGAACGCGGCGTTTCCGCAGCCGCCAGCCCATGGCGCGACTTGAACCACTGGCGCTCGGCGTCGACCAGCGACACCAGCACGATCGGCGCGTCGAACGTCATTGCGGCCAGGCGCGTAAAACGGTCGAAGCGGGTCTCGGCTGGTGTATCTAGAATGTCGAGCTCGGCCAGAGCCTGGAGCCGGGCTGATTCTGCGGATGTGGTCGATACCATGGGTTCCTGTTCGAATAAGCTGAAGTACGGCGGCGCAGCTGGGCCGGAAGCGGCGACCGGCGCCAGGACATCGGCACTTCAACGAGGCAACCACGGTGAAATCTTAGCATGAGGTTCTTGACGGCAACTACCTTTCCACGCGCAACGTCGCGTGGCGGAGACGCTTGGGAAGCAATTGTCAAGACAAATTGGCAACGACCGGCCTGTTTCGCGCTGATAATCGAAAAAACCGAAAGTTAGAACAGGAATAACGGCAAATCCGGCTGGCGGCCAGCGCGGATAGCGGCGCCGGCGGCGCCGTGCAAGCGTGGTGAGTCGAGCTGGCGCTCGAGAACCAGGGGGTGGCGCAACGGCGCGCCCTCAGCGCGCCGAGGCTCAGATATCCAAGTGCGAAATCAGCAGGCGGCGTTCCTCGATGTCGCTCTGGTTGCCCTCCGCTTGCGGCCCGAACGCGATCCCGACCGACATGATGTCGATCAGCAGCAGCTGCAGGATGCGCGAGATCATCGACAGGAAGGTGGTGCTGTCTTCGCTGTGATCGACCGCCAGGCACACGCTGGCCTTCTTCGCCAGCGCCGACTTGCTGCTGGTGATGGCGATGACGTCGGCGCCGGCCGCGCGCGCGGTGTCGACGGCGTCGAGCAGCTCGGGCAACTGGCCGCCGGTCGAAATCGCGATCGCCACGTCGCCCGGCCCCAGCAGCCCCGCGGCCAGCTTGAACAGATGCGAGTCGCCATACAGCGCCGACGGAATGCGGAAGCGGAAGAACTTATGCTGGCCGTCCAGCGCCACCACGCGCGAATTGCCCATCGCGTAGAACTCGACGCGGCGCGCGCGGCGCAGCAGTTCGATGGCGCGGTCGATCGCATGCACGTCGAGCTGGTCGCGGAACTTCAGGATCGCCGACACCGTATTGTCGATCACCTTGGCCGACAGGTCGTGGGTGCTGTCGGTGACGCGCACCTGGCTGTGGCGCACCGGGATGGTGCCGGTCAGGCTGCCGGCGAACTTGAGCTTGAATTCGGCCAGGCCCTGGAAGCCGAGCGAGCGGCAGAAGCGGATCACGGTCGGCTGCGACACGTCGGCCAGGCGCGCAATCTCGGCGATCGGCTCGGACAAGACCTTGCGTGGATGGTCGACCACGAGCGCCGCCACGCGCTGCTCGGCCGGCGAGAGTTCGTGGCGCAGCTGCTGCACCCGGTCCATCAGGGTGTTGGCGCCGCTGCGGCCGCGCAGGTGCTCGGACAAGATCGCCGACACGCCGTACAGCGCCGGGTTCGGGGTCATGATCACGAACGTCGGGATCTGGGCGATGTAGTCGGTGAAGCGGCCCTTGGCTTCGAAGCGCGCGCGAAACGGCGAACCGGCGAACCACTCGCCCATGCGCGGCACGATGCCGCCGCCGATGAAGATGCCGCCAAAGGCGCCCAGCGTTACCGCCAGGTTGGCCGCCGCGCTGCCCAGCATGCCGGCGAAGCATTCCAGCACTTCGAGGCACAGCGCGTCGTGCTGTTCGAGCGCGCCGCTGATGATCTCTGCCGCGCCGCGCGCTGCAAAGCCGGCATCGGTGTCGACGCCGTTGCGCTGCGCCAGCGCGCGGTAGATCAGTTCCATGCCGGGGCCCGAGATCAGGCGCTCGTTCGAGACGTGCTTCCATTCGCGCCAGGCGAATTGCAGGATCGCGAATTCGCGCTCGTCGCTGGGCGCGAAGTTGACGTGGCCGCCTTCGCTGCCGAGCGTGACGAAACCGTCGATGGTCGGGATCACGCCCGACACCCCCAGGCCGGTGCCCGGCCCCAGCACGCCCGACACCGCATGCGTCTGCGCCGCGCCGCCGCCGACCTGCATCAGGTCATTCGGCTTGAAGCCCGGCAGCGCCATCGCCAGCGCGGTGAAGTCGTTGACGATCAGGAGTGTCGACAAGCCCAGCGTGCGGCGCACTTCGTCGGTCGAGAACTGCCAGTCGCGATTGGTCATGCGAATGAAGTCGCCGCTGATCGGATTGGCCAGCGCAAACGCCGCGTGGTTGATGCGCTGGTTCGGATGCTGCTCGAGGTAGGCGTGCAGCAGCGGCACGATGCCGTCGTAGTCGTCGCAGCGCAGCACGGCCACGCGGCCCAATACGCCAGGGGCGGTTTCCAGGCCAAAGCGCGCGTGGGTAGCGCCGATGTCGGCCAACAGGCGCGGACCGTCGGCAAAGGCGGCGCGCGGTGGTTTCGATGCGGGGGTGTCGGGGTCAACGGTCATCTTGCAAGGATACCATTGAACGAATTGCAAGAGAATGGGTGGTCGCGATCACGACCACCCCGCGCGCTCTCAGCGCACCAGCCCTTTCAACAGCGCCTTGTGAAACTGCGCCGGATCCTGCATCTGCGGCGCATGCCCCATCTCGGGGAAGGTCACCAGAACCGAACCGGGGATCGCCTTGCGCGTCTGCTCGGCCAGCACCGGGTAGTTGCCCAGCTTCGGACGCACTGCTTCGGGCGCGGCGTCCTTGCCGATCGCGGTGGTGTCCTTCAGTCCCATCAGCAAGAAGGTCGGCACCTTGATCAGCGGGAACTCATACACCACCGGCTGGGTATAGATCATGTCGTAGATGAGCGCCGAGTTCCAGGCTACCAATTCCTTGCCCTTGCCGCGGTACATCCCGACCAGCATCTGCACCCAAACTTCGTATTCGGGCTTCCACTGGCCGTTGTAATAGGTGCTGCGTTCGTAGTCGCGCACGCGTTCGGCCGAGGTCTTGAGTTCGCGCTGGTACCACTTGTCCACGCCGAGCGACGGCACGCCCAGGTTCTTCCAGTCTTCGAGCCCGATCGGATTGATCATCACCAGCTGCTCGGTGGACTCGGGATACATCAGCGCATAGCGCGTGGCCAGCATGCCGCCGGTCGAGTGGCCCAGCACGATCGCCTTCGACACGCCGATCGAGGCCAGCAGCTTGCGGGTGTTCTCGGCCAGTTGCTGGAAGCTGTACTGGTAGTGGGCCGGCTTGGTCGACTTGCAGAACCCGATCTGGTCCGGCGCCACCACGCGGTAGCCGGCATTCGTCAGTTCCCTGGTGGTGCCTTCCCAGGTGGCGCCGCAGAAGTTCTTGCCGTGCATGAGCACCACGGTCTTGCCGTTCGCCTTGGCCGGCTTGACGTCCATATACGTCATCTGCAGGTCGACGCCCTGCGACTTGAAGCGATATTGCCGGGTCGGATGCGGGTACTGGAAACCTTCGAGTTCAGGGCCGTAGCTCGGTTCTGGCGTCGCTTCGGCGCTGGCATGCATCGGCAGCGCCGCCAGCACCAGGGTGGCGCCGGCGGCGGCGCGTGCAATGCGTGTAAAGACGGGCATGGCATTCGATCAAAGTTGGCGGAATCACCAGTCTAGCGCAGATGCAGGCGCGTCCGATACACGCCTCACGCCAGCAGCGCGCGCATCTGCGGCACCGACAATTTGTTGGCGCGCGCATCCTGGAAGCGGCGCAGCACGCCCTCGATCACCGGCGCCGGCTGCGCGCGGCTGAAGTACCAGCCCTGCACGCAGTGCACGCCGCGCGCGGCCAGCCATGACAGGTCGGCTTCATCTTCCAGGCCTTCGCACAGCAGCTCGGCGTTGAAGACGGCGGCGATGCCCTGGATCAGGGCGAACACGCCGGCGGTGCGCGGGTCGCTGGCCACGCCGTGCACGAACTGGCGGTCGGCTTTCAGGCGGTCGAAGGGGAAGCTGGTGAGCGCGTCGAGGTTCGAGTAACCGGTGCCGAAATCGTCGACCGCCACCCGCACCCCGAGGGCGCGCAGCGTCGAGACGCGCTGGTGCAGCAGTTGCTGCGAGTCGAGCAGCAGGCTTTCGGTGACTTCGAATTCGAGCAGCTCGCCCGGCACGCCGGTGCGTTCAAGTACCCGCGACAGCACGGCGAAGATCTCGGTGTGCATCAGCGAAGCGCGCGAGAAGTTCAGCGCCACCGGCGCCACCTCCAGGCCACGCTCACGCCAGCTCGCGATGTCTTCGCAGACCATCTCCAGCACGTGCATGTCGAGCTCGAAAATACGGCCCGAACTCTCGGCCTGCGGCACGAACATGGCCGGTCCCACCAGGCCATACACCGGATGGCGCCAGCGCACCAGCGCTTCGAGCCCGATCAGGCGTCCCAGCGCCACATCGACCTGCGGCTGGTAGTGCACCTCGAGCCGGCCGAAGCGCTGCACGCCGCGGATCGTCTCGCGCAGTTCGTAGCGCAGGCGCGCGCGCGCCATCAGCGCGCTGTCGTATTCGTGCACCACGCTGCTGTCGCGGTGCTGGCGGATCGACGACGCCGCGATGTCGGCCGCCCCCAGCAAATCGCTGGCGGTGCCGTCATACGGCGTGACTTCGCGCCGCAGGCCGATGCGCGCATGCAGGCTGTGCATGCAGCCCGGTTCCACTTCGAACGGCTGGTCGATCGCGGTGCACAGGCGCGCAATGCGCGCTTCGTGCTGGTCCGGCAGCGTGGTCAGCGCGAACACGAACTGGTCGGCCCCGAGGTGACCCAGCAGCGCGCCCTCGCCCCATGCTTCGAGGCGCTTGGCCATCAGGCGCAGGATGCGGTCGCCCGTCTCGCGCCGGAACAAATCGTTCACCTGGCGAAATCCGATCAGGTCGATCAGGCCGACCGTGATGGTGGTGTTGTCTTCTTTCACCAGCAAGCGCTGCAGATGGTGGAGAAACACCGAGCGGTTGAACATGCCCGACACCGGGTCGCAATAGCGCAGCTCGAGCATGTCGACGATGATGCGCGCCAGCAGGCGCATCTGCGCCACCTGGGCCGGGTCGAGCCGGCGCGATTCGCGCCCCATCACCCACAAGGTGCCGAGCAGGTGCTCGCTGTCGCCCTTGAGCGAAACGGCGGCGTAGTGGCGGTACTGGTGCGGGCCCGCCACCAGCGCATGATGGGCGAAGCGCGGATCGTCGCGCGCGTCTTCAACTTCGAACCAGCAGTTGTCCTGCTCGAGCGCGCTGTCGCAGAACGAACCGGCGCGCGGCAGGATGCTGGCATTGAAGCCGATGCGCGACGGCATCCAGATCTGCGACTGGAAGATCAGGCTGATGCCGCCGATCTGGGCGCCGGTGGCCTGCACCGCCAGGCGCGTGATGTAATCGAGCTTGGCGTCGGGCGGATCGGTCACCACCACACCATCGGGGCCTGCCGCGCCGCCCAGGGGCTGGGCGCCGTGCAAGGCGCCTGCTTCCTGCGCAACCGGGCGCGTCCTGCTGCGCACCATCCGGTACAACATCCGCACTCTTGCGATGTTACTGCTCATGTTCGCCCCCCCTCTGCCGCATCCAGGATGCGCCACCGCCGGCGCTCTCTGGCGCCGCTTCCGGTGCACTACGAATATGTTACGAGCTTAACAGGATTCGTAAAAATACAGAAAAGTCAGCAAGGATAATTCCGTGCGGCACGGAACTATGCGTTGCACATATCGTATTTACTGTACAGGGGAAGCTGAACGGCCTCAGTCCTGGGCGATCAGCGCCACCGGCGCCGCCAGTTCGAACTGCACCTTGCCGTCCTTGACGACCGCGCTCTTGCCGGTGTACCAGTCGCGTACGGTCTGGCCGTCGTTGAAGACGCCGCGCACCTGAATTGCCACCGGTTTGCCCAGCGGCAGGTCGAGCGCCACCACCACCCGGTCGCTGATGCCGTCCTTGTGCCAGGTGCGCTTGAAGGTGTATGGACTTTGCTGCAGCATCTGGTGCACGCCGGCGCCCACCGCCGGATGGGCGGCGCGGAAGCGTCCAAGGCGCGCCCAGTGGTCGTGGATGTCGGCCACGCGATGGGCGCCGCGCTGGGCGTTGTTCTTCAGGTCGTCCCAGTTCATGAACGAGCGCAGCGTGGCGTCGCCCTCGGCGCCATCGACCTTGAGGATGCGCGCGGTCTCGTCGCCGTAGTAGATCTGGGCCGCGCCGGGCGCCAGCAGCAGCTTGTTGGCCGACTCCAGCGGACGCTCGCGCAGCGGGTCGAACGGGCTGCCGTCGTCGTGCGAACTGAGGTAGTTCAGCACCGAGAAGCCCTTCATGTCGCCCTGCAAAATGTTCGAGTAATCCGCGAACACCTTTTCGTAGCCTTGCCTGGCGTCGCTGCGCAGGCCGAAATTGATCATGCTGTCGAAGCCCTGCGCCAGGTAGTCGACCATCATGCCGCCGCCGCCCTGCTCCTCGCCTATCCTGTACTTGCGCGCGTGCCTGATGTCGTAGCCATAGACTTCGCTGGTCATGAAGAACGGCAGGTCGCCCAGGCGCTTGGACGGGTTGGCGCGCTTCCAGTCCTCGAAGGCCAGGCTGGCCTCTTTCTTGAGTTCTTTCCAGATGCCCGGTTCGGTGTGTTTCACGGTGTCGGCGCGGAAGCCGTCGATGCCGAACTTGCGCACCCAGTCGCTGTGCCACTTGATCAGGTAGTAGCGCGGCGCGCGCGGGTAGCCGGTGCGCTTGAAGAAGTCGTCCAGCTCTTTCACTTCGCGCTCGTAGCGCCCTTCGCGCTTCCACTTGGCCACCAGTTGCGGCGGCAGTTCGACGTTCTGGTCGCTGCCGGTGAGGATGTCCGGCAGGTTCTCGACCAGGGTGCAATCGATCGTGGTCGGCGCATCCTTGTAGGTGCACTTGGGCCCGGTACGCACCCACGACTTGGGCCATACCGGATCCTGCGCGGTGACCGGCCCGGTGTGGTTCAGCACCACGTCGAAGATGACGCGGATGCCCTTGGCGTGGGCGCTGTCGACCAGCGCGCGCAGTTCGTCCTCGCTGCCGAAGGCGGCGTCGAGCGCCGTGAAATCCCTGGCCCAGTAACCATGGAAGCCGTAGCTCTTGCCGGTGCCTTCATCGGTCGAGCCATGGATGTTTTCAATCAGCGGCGTGAGCCAGATCGCGTTCACGCCCAGGTTGCTGAAGTAGCCGTCCCTGACCTTGGCCGTGACGCCGGCGATGTCGCCACCCATGAAGCCGCGCAGCTTGGCCGCGTCGTCCTTGCGGCCATAGGCCTTGTCGTTGGCCGGGTTGCCGTTGTTGAAGCGGTCCGTCAGCAAGAAGTAGACGGTGGCGTTCTCCCAGACGAACGGTTTGCCGCTTTGGGCCGGGCTTTGGGCCGGCGTACGGGTCTGGGCGTTGGCCGCAGAGATCGCGCCAAAGGCGAGCAACATGGAGGCGGCAAGGACGGGGAGTTTCATGCGGGTTCCTGGGTGGGTGAAGAATCGGTCAAGTGACCACGGTAGGTTCGGTGCGGCCGGTGCGCTGGCGCAGACCCGACACGCTCTCGGCGATCTGCGCCAAGCCGGACAAGGCTTGTTGCGCTTCGAGATCGTGGCGGCCTGGATCGGCCTCGTAGCGTTCGAGGTAGAGGCGCACGGTGGCGCCTTCGGTGCCGGTGCCCGACAGGCGGAACACGATCCGCGAGCCGTCGCTCATGACGATGCGCACGCCCTGCTGCGTCGAGATCGAGCCGTCGACCGGATCGTTGTAGGCGAAATCGTCGGCCTGCGAGACGTGGTGGCCGTCAAGCGTCTGGCCGGCCAGTTCGGGCAGGCGTTCGCGCAGCGCCGCCATCATGTCGCTCGCTGCGACGGCGTCGACGGCTTCGTAATCGTGGCGCGAATAATAATTGCGGCCGAAGCGGGCCCAGTGCGCGGCCACGATCTGTTCCACCGACTGCTTGCGCACGGCCAGCAGGTTGAGCCAGAACAGCACCGCCCACAAGCCATCCTTTTCGCGGATATGGAACGAGCCGGTGCCGTAGCTTTCTTCGCCGCACAGCGTGACCAGGTTGGCGTCCATCAGGTTGCCGAAGTACTTCCAGCCGGTCGGGGTTTCGAAGCACGAAATCCCGAGCGCCGCGGCCACGCGGTCGGCCGCCATCGAGGTCGGCATCGAGCGCGCGATCCCCTTGATCCCGCCCGCGTAGCCCGGCGCTACGGTGGCGTTGGCGGCAATGATGGCCAGGCTGTCCGACGGCGTGACGGCGATGCCGCGCCCGACGATCATGTTGCGGTCGCCATCGCCATCCGAAGCGGCGCCGAAATCGGGCGCGTCCGGCGCGGCCATGGCGGCGATCAGTTCGGCCGCGTTGACCGGGTTGGGATCGGGATGGCCGCCACCGAAGTCCTCGAGCGGTTCGCCATTGACCACCGTGCCGGCCGGGGCGCCCAGCATGCCTTCCAGGACCGTCTTGGCGTACGGGCCCGAGACCGCGTGCATGGCGTCGAAGCGCATCCGGAAGCCACTTGCGAACAGGCTGTGGATGGCGTCGAAATCGAACAGGCGCGCCATCAGTTCGGCGTAATCGGCAACCGGGTCGATCACCTCGATCGCCATGCCCTCGATGCGGGTCACGCCCAACTGGTCAAGGTCGACCGGGCCGGCGTCGCTGATGTGGTATTCGCCCAGCGTGGTCGTGTATTCGTAGATCTTGTCGGTGATTTTCTCGGGCGCCGGGCCGCCGTTCTCGATGTTGTACTTGATGCCGAAGTCGCCGTCGGCGCCGCCCGGATTGTGGCTGGCCGAGAGCACGATGCCGCCGTAGCAGGCGTGCTTGCGGATCACGCAGCTCACCGCCGGCGTCGACAGGATGCCGCCCTTGCCCACCAGCACGCGTTCGACGCCGTGGGCGGCCGCCATGCGCAAGATGGTCTGGATCGCTTCGCGGTTGAAATAGCGGCCGTCGCCGCCGACCACCAGGTGGCGGCATTTGCCCTTGCCGAGGGTCAGGAAGATGGCTTCGACGAAGTTCTCGAGGTAGCCCGGCTGCTGGAATTCGGTCACCTTCTTGCGCAGGCCCGAGGTGCCTGGGCGCTGCCCGGCGAACGGTGTGGTGGCGACGGTCTGGATGGTCATGCTGTGCTCCTGTCAGTGAACGTTGCCATACCCCGGGCCGCGACTGCGGCGCCGGAATATGTTGATAAAACGTTACGATACGACAGCCGCTGAAAGTACGGCGCGCGGGCGCAAGGCCATGCGACTACAGGCTCGATTTGACCGGCGCCGCCTTGTCGGTGACGAGCAGCGTGAGGCCGGCCGCGATCAGCATGCACACGCCGCCCAGCACCAGCGTCAATACCGCGTGGCCGCCGAACAGGTGCTTGTTGACCTGGCCGAGCAGCGCGCCGCTGACGATCTGCGGGATCACCACGAAGAAGTTGAACAGGCCCATGAAGTAACCCATGCGCTTGGCCGGCAGCGAACCGGCCAGGATCGCGTACGGCATCGTCAGGATCGAGGCCCAGGCGATGCCGATGCCGATCATCGGCAAAATCAGGCCATTCTTGTCGCTGATCAGGTAGATGCTGGCCAGGCTGACGCCGCCGATGGCCAGGCACACCGCGTGCACGGTCTTGCGGCTGGTGTAGCGCGCAAACACCGGCAGCAGAAAGGCGGCCAGCGCCGACACGCCGCCATACACCGCGAACAGCACGCCGACCCAGTTGCCGGCTTCCTGGTAGGCGGCCGACTGGGCGTCGCGGGTGCCGTAGATGCTGTCGGCGATCGCGGTGCCGGTGAAGATCCACATCGCGAACAGCGCGATCCAGGTAAAGAACTGCACGAACGCCAGTTGCACCATCGTCTTTGGCATCTTGCCAAAGCCGCCCAGGATTTCGGTCAGCGCCACGCCGACCCCGCGCGCCGCCTTGCGCTCGCGGTTGAAGGCGTCCATGTCGGGCGGCGGCAGTTCGTCGGCCGTGAACACGGTCCAGCACACGGCCAGGAAGAACATCGCACCGCCGGCGTAGAACGAATAGCGCACGGTGTCGGGAATCACGCCGCCGACGGCGGAATTGGACACGCCCATGCTTTCGAAGAAGGTCGGCAGGAGCGAGGCGATCACGGCGCCGCAACCGATGAAGAAGGTCTGCATCGCGTAACCGGCGGTCTGCTGCGACGGATCGAGCTTGTCGCCGACAAAGGCGCGGAACGGCTCCATCGACACGTTGATCGCGGCGTCCATCATCCACAGCACCGCCACCGCCATCCACAGCGCGGTGGAATTGGGCATCAGGAACAGGGCGATCGCGGCCAGCACCGCGCCGATGAAGAAGAACGGACGGCGGCGGCCCCATTTGGGGTGCCAGGTGTTGTCGCTCAGGTAGCCGATCACCGGCTGCACCAGGAGGCCCGTGACCGGGGCCGCCAGCCAGTACCACGACAGGTTGTCGGGATCGGCGCCAAGGGTGGCGAAGATGCGGCTGGTGTTGGCGTTCTGCAGGGCGAAGCCGAACTGGATGCCGAAGAAACCGAAGCTCATGTTCCACAGCTGCCAGAACGACAGGCGCGGCTTGAGCACGCCCGTTTGCATATCCATGTGTGTCCCCAATCTGGCCCGGATGTGCCGGGCTTCTGTATGTGAATGCGCGGCCGCCTGCCGTGGCGTGCCGGTTGCTGCGTCAGGTGCGGCGCCGGCTGTTAGCGCCCAAGGTAGGCAACTACAGTCCGGCTAGCGTATCTGTAGCAAAATAACATGGTGATTTCTGAGTGTCAATCGTGGCTTCTCCATAGTAGGAGCGGCACGACAGTTCAGCGTGAAGACGGGGATTTGT
>Ga0265797_10002594_pt1 | contig 30072 bp, 29 predicted proteins | sample P2T30metagenome_FD_192433 | JGI IMG/M metagenome (GOLD analysis project Ga0265797, IMG submission 192433) | Plant litter microbial communities from East Loma Ridge, Irvine, California - P2 T30 | ecosystem: Environmental > Terrestrial > Plant litter > Unclassified | place: USA: California...
AGAGAGAGGATGCGTGTAGGAGGGGAGCCTGTGAGGTTGGGTTGGGTTCATGGAGTTGGTGGTGTGACTGGCATAGCGATTTGGCGTTTTTGGTGTTCTGTGTGTGTGTGTGTGTGTGTGTGTGTGAGCGCATTATGGATGGGAGTTTCGGTAGAATTGTTGATATGTGGGTGGGTGGGTGGGTGTTGGTTGGTGTGAGATGGGATGATCCTATGTGTTACACTCTCCTATGAATCAAGCAAAAGTCTGATGGTACAACGTCGCAATGTTTTCGTCATCCCAGGTCATAGGTGAAGGTGAATGACGGTTTTGGTTGTGTACAGTGATGAATTTGTGAACGTAGGCAGGTGTCCGATACCAACGTCCGTCGGACCATAAGAACTTGACGAATCGTTTTCAGCGCGACGGGCCATAGCTTTCTCGAAATGTGATTTTGAGGATCGCGCCCGTTTTGTTGTGGAAATAGAGGTGAAAGGAAGAAGAACGTATGAGTTGTGCCTAGGACTTTATATCCCATTGCTACTGTTGCTCCTGCTTCTGCTTCCGTTTCCCATCCTGTTGATAACGCAGTTGCAGGACAGCGAGGACGAACATGTTTGTTGAACACGGCCGTCTTCCAACTCATGGACTCAGGAAGATATGTTTTGAAGTTGGTTCCCGCCATGTCAAACTCGGCGCGAAGCTTCTAGTCATTTCATCGTGAACTTGGAGATTGAGTATTGAAAGAAGAAGAAGAGGCCAGAGCAGGCGCATCAACTGGTGTGAAGGTGTTTTGGAAGGCGGCACCGTCTCCATAGATTGTGCCGTAGATTCTTGTTTTTTTTTTGAGGAAAACGAAGGTGGAGGAAGGAGGTCTCCCGGTTGAGGATTTTATAGCAGCTGCAAGACGATAGCGTTCGCTCATCCAGGAAGATTGATCTGTTTTCTTGTAGAGTGCGTAATGTTTTTGATGGTCTGCTTGGGAGTCGGTAGAAGGCCCGGAACATGCGCCTGTTGACTATGATCTTTTGAAAAAAAAAAAAAAAAGAGACGCAGTCTCATGAACTGACTTTTCTTGTCTTTTGGAAGAAAAGAAGAGAGTTGATGATGTAGAAGCAGTGATCAACTGGTCGGAGATGTTTTATATGCAGTGATGGTGGCGGCGCTCTCATGAACGAGGATGTGGGGTGTTTCTAGAACATTGAAACTTCGATATGGTCCTTCGAGAGAGACACATAATTCTGTTCTGTGGTCACTTTTGAAGCAACAGACGCGATCTTCATGTACGATTCCTCTCATCATTTTGAAGAAACGACGAAGAAGATGGGTATAGAAGAAGGGATACTGCAGCCGCAGACGGAAATTCTATAGTAAAGCCAGGAGATGATGCTCGCGTAGGAGCTTCGTGGTTGGTTGTCAATGATTTGCGCTCATAGATCTCGTGAGCGAGGAACGACGGCCATTCTCCTAACGTGCTCAAGCTTGACAGTGCAGAAAGACACACATGTCAATTGTAGAGAGGAAGAAGAGAGGTGCCGCCATAGGAGATTTGGTAGTAGATTGATGCGACAGTGCCGTGCACACATGACATGTGTATCTTGGTCTTTTTGAATGAACAGATAGTTTCAAAGTTGTCCTGGAAAGAACGCACAGTCACCAGGACAATGGTTCTGGTTTTGAAGCAAGGAAGGTTGCGAACACATATGTCATACGTGTCTGGTTTTGGAGTGCAGGCAGAGCAATCCCCATGGATCTTGATCAAGGCTTTTTTGGTAAAAGAAGAAACAGATTGGATGCAGAAAGAAGGGATACAGCTGCCGAAGAGATCATTTTATAGAAGAGCCAAGAAGACAGCTGCACATGTGATCGAACATCGCCATCGCCATCTCAGCGATTGCAGTGCTCCACCAAGAGCGACAGCACCGTCATACCCATGACCTTTCCAGTTTTCGATACACGTAGAAGCTCAGACTAGGATACGGTTGTGTGTACCTCGCCGCGACTGCCACACATTAAGGATCGCTATCATTTTTGTTTTGTTGGATAAGTGGTGTAAACTCTGAACAGAGATTTCCCGTCATGAAGTACACTGATACGTCTTTTGGTAATTACGGCACGATGAAGAAACATGACTATGTCTGTTGTATGTTGGAAGACCGAACGCCTTCTCCATGTTTCGTCTGGTTTCCGCATTCTGTTAAGAAGAGAATGAAATGAGATTATTGATGAGTGGAGGTTGGGCGTAGCGCAGACGCTTTTATGTATCGAACAGTCCAAAAGTGTAGAGCTGGGGAAGGAGAGCAAGCGCCGCACATGTGGCTCTCTTGTGATGAGTTTCGTACTAGGGTGGCACTCGAAGAACGCTCCTCATGACAAACTCGAGCCATCGATTTTAGGGCGCGAAGAGAGGTGCCGGACATAATTGACAGGTTGAGACTTTTTGGAGAAGAGGCAGTCTCCTCCATGAACGCACTTGGCTTGTTTTTTTTTTCGTAAAATGGAGTGTACTTTGGGATGTGAGAAAGGCGGGGAGGTCGTACTGACACAGTTTTATATGATTATCCTAGAAGTACAAGGCCAAGACACAAAGCTGGGAAGTAATGCGCATGTGACTACCGCCCAAAAAGATGAGACCGTCGTACATGTCTTCTCCAACTTCGTTTTGTTTTCGATCCTCTCTTCGTACATCTAGAAATCCAGAATCTAGAGGATACTGATTCGTCATGCCACTCAGTCTGAATCATAGGCAGAGCCGTAATCCGGGACCTCGGACATCCAGCCGTACTTGTAACGTTGGTTCTCGAACATGACCGTTTCCAGAGGGTTTTCATAGTCCCACCGCTGCCTAAATTGTGGCACTTTCTTGAGAAACACTTCGTAGCATTCCTTTGTAATGAGCTTGAGTTTCTCACTATGTCACTTTCACCGGACACGATACCATGATCAAAAGAATTTCCAGCACAACACCCACTAGGTCTTCGTCATCATGTATTGCTATTCTACATGTTACATAAGCAAGCCACAACAAACCACCACCCTAAGGATATAACCAGAACATGAAGAAAGTCCATAAACAAATACCTCGCTCATCATCTAGAACCAGCACTTTCCGTATCCCTTGTCACATCCAAGACCACACGCCCAGGGGTCAATGGAGCAACGTCCACTCTGCTTGCAGCAGCATCCCATCTCAACACCGAAAAGCGTCTTGTAGCCAGCGCATGTCTGGCCACCGTTGGCCTCACCGCACTTTCCGTTTGAAGAAACGGGGAGCTTGGTAGGTGTAGGAGTGGCGGTTGTGGAGCAGGAAGTAGAGCTAGGGCGGACAATGGCAGTCGAGAAGGAAGATGAGGGGTGGACGGGGGTGGGTGTCATGGTAGAGACGGGGTAGGCAGAGGAAGCGGAGCTTGAGACGGGGTACTCGGAAGAGGCCGAGACGGCGACTGAGCTGCTTGATGGGACGGTCTCGGAGTTTCCAGGAGTGGAGGCTGGGTACTCGGAGGCTGGGACGACAGAGCTGGTGGGGTAGCTGTCCTTGGAAGCGGAGTCTGTGGCGGAAGCAGAGACAGAGACAGAGACGGAGGTGGACTCGTGCTCCTCTGGCTTCTCAGACGTGGGGGTTGAAGCGGATGCGGAGACGTGCTCGGAGACGGAGACGGACACCGAGGCGTAGTCGGAGACTGAAGCGGAAGCGGAAGCAGAAGCAGAGATGTGCTCAGAAACAGAGGCAGAAGCCGAGGCAGAAGCCGAAGCAGATGCGGAAACATGCTCAGAGACTGATGCAGAAACGTACTCCGAAGCCGAAGCGGAGGCGGAAGCAGAAACAGATGAAGAAATGACCTCAGATGTGGGCGTAGCAACGGTAGAAGATGTGGACTCGGACTTCTCGCTAGCGCTGGAAACAGCGATGGAAGAGGAAACAGACGAAGAAGAGACCGAAGGGCAGTTGCCGTAGATTGGGTTGCAACCAGCACCGCAGTGGTCCTCGGAGGAACCGCAGTATCCCCAAGCGGAGCAGCATTCGGACTTTACGCCCTCGAGAGTGCTGAATCCAACACATGTGTATCCCTTATCACCGCCGCAAGAGCCGTCGCGGGACTTCTCGCCAGAAGTGGTAGGAGTAGCTGAGGGTGCGGAGGAGACTTGGCTGGCGCTGGAGCTAGCATCGATAGTGGTGCTAGCATCGGACGAAGCAGTAGCGGAAGAGCTCAAGACAGTGGAAGAAGAGACAGTGTCCTTGCTGACATCAGCCGAGGAAGACGGAGCTGGGGTAGAGCTAGCGGCTACAGAAGAAGAAGCGCTGCTAACATCCTGAGCACCGCACTTTCCGAAGCCAGCCTGGCAACCTGTTCCGCAGTAGATGTCAGTGTTACCGCAGTATCCGTACTCGGAGCAGCACTCGCTAAGACCAGCGGGGCCGTTGAAGCCAATGCAGGTCATGCCGCCGTTTGCAGCACCGCAAGATCCATCGGTGGTAGAAGGGCCAGTAGGGGTAGGCACGGGACCAGTGACGCTGGCAGAAACGGAGGCAGAGGCGGAGGGAGAGGCACTGGGCTGGGCACCACACTTTCCGAAACCGGCTTGGCAGCCAGTTTGGCAGTGGTCGGCGGTGTTTCCACAGTATCCGTATTGAGAGCAGCACTCGCCAAGGAGACCGTCAACACCGACCCAGCCGACGCAGGACTGTGAGCCGCCAGTCGAGCCGCACATGCCGTCCTTGGAGGTAGGGCCGGTGGGAGTAGGGACGGCAGAAGAGGTGCGAGTAGAGGAAGTGCTGGGGGGAGCGGGGGTAGAGTCGCGGTACCAGTTCTCCTTGGGGTCTTGGAGGCACTCGCCCATGGTAACAGCTGTGAGGCCTTGGGCGTAGAGGTAGTCAAGCATGTATGCAGTGAGGTTCTCGGCGGTCAGTTGGTGGATGTCGTGGCCGATGACGAGTCTGTCACCGTCGTATGGGTCTCCGCTGTTGCGCGTGTCGATGCCGTTCTTGAAGTTGTCCTTGGCGACCTGGATCTTCTCCGGAGTCAAGTTGTTGTAGTCGTCGGTGTCGAGATCGAAGTAGGAAACGACGTAGCCAAGATCAGACATGACTTCCTGGCACTCAGCATCGCAGGAAGAGTAAGGTGGGCGCATGTAGGTAGGGTATTTGCCGATGATGTTCCGGATGGCCATTTCGTTCTTGACCATCTGGTCGTAAACCTCCTCCTTGGTGATGAGGCTAAGGTCCTGGTGGGACCAAGTGTGAGAAGCGACCTGATGGCCGTTGTCGTACATCTTCTTGATGACACCAGCCCAGTTCTCATCAATGGCACCCTTTCCGATGTTGTTACCGGTGATGAAGAATGTGGCATGGGCACCACGTGCTTCAAATTGAGCCATAACGTCCTCGGTGTAGATGTATGGACCATCGTCGTATGTAATGGCGACGGTTCCAGGGTTGTTGCAGACGTAGATACCACCACCGCCGTAAGGAATGGATCCTAGCTTCTGGCGAACATCATTGCGGGTGCTTGCTCCAGCAGGAGTCTTGTTGGCATCTGCAGTGACATGAGTAAGCTGATCACAGTAGACGGGAAAGAACGTGTCATACCGCATGCAGGTCCAAAGTTGAACAAGCAGTCAGGCGCTTGGCAGTGTTCCTGGGTAGTACCACAGTATCCGGCGCTTGAGCAGCACTCGTTGTCCGCACACTTTTGGTTGCCGCCGTCAGGACCACAGCGTCCGTCGGCAGACTGTCGGGGGCGGATGATGGGATCTGGGTGAGCAATATGATGGTCTTTGAAACCAGCAAAAGGGTTGCTGGCCCTCAACTGCCTAGGCATACCAACGATCCTTGGCATGCCCTCCATGCCATGAGCGGCAACGAGCGGTGCTACCAAAGAGGCAGCAGCGACTTGAGTGAAACGCATTTTAGCGAATTAAGTTTTACAGTCCTAGTATGGTTGTAGTATTCGGTTTAGGTTGCAAAAGTGTAAAGCGAGTGTGGTTGACAATAAGTCAATTAGAATTAGTTAGGAGTAAACGAGTGACGGTCGCTATGCGTGCAAAGACGAGCAAGACGAGTAAAGAACGCAAAGAGAAGAAATCCGATATACTTATAACAGAGAATCCTGTAGACGCACCTCCAAGGGCGACGACTCGTGGCGTAGCTGCGAGGAGTGGAGCCCCACTAACTGGAAGAAGTCAGCACACTATTATCAGCAGCCAAGAGCGCGGCCCTGGGAAACTTTCGTGGGATACGAAGGGACAGTGGAGACGGCATGGTACTGAGAAGATTGGTAAGGCGCCTAGTGTAAGCCACTGTAAGGTGATACGGCAAACTCTCATGTCTTTATCGTGATTGCACGTCTTGGTAGCCCTACAGCCTTGGGAGGCTTGTGAGGTGCCAAACCCCATAAACATGTCGATCTCGAAGAGGCATAACAGAGCCTGAAGCCGACCTGTTCCTGTCATGACCAAGCTAATAAGGCGCCGGGGTCTAAATATATGAGACGCGATGCTGGTTCTGACCAGCTCCCGTCGCGGATACACTGAAGTGGGATGATCGCCGGCGGGGCCTATCTCAACAACAGGCTAGCGGGGATACTTGGCGTCACAAAAACATCGTGGTTTTCACGTTGATGGCTTGATGTGGCGTTCGATGGCGTCTCGCGTAGGAATCAGAGGCCGTTTCGCTTTCGGCTTCGTCGGCACCGAATCCAGGAATGTGGTTGAAGGGCTCTGCAGAAGGGCAATCACCAGTATCGATGAAGTTGGTGAATGCCGCATGTTAGTCGCGATTCGAATGCTACATTGCGAACAATGATTTCAGTACCAGGAAACGGTAACAACAATGTCTATTCTGTCAGCCGTTGTTGCGACACCCGTGGTATTGGGACTACCGGTATGCGACAGCGCGCCAGTAACGGTCACATCGTCATGCGCGCCGCTCGCAGCACGATACTCCGAGTCACATTTTCCCAGCTCTAAGGACGAACGCCTGACGCCAAGCTCAGGGGTGCAGGATTGGTAACGCCCCGGCTGTCGTCCGCTGGTTGCGATTCGGTGTTGGAAGGCCCCTGAGAGCCTTCATTTCCACCGCCAAGTCCAAGCTAGCGCTGGCTTCCGCTCTCGATAATCGATAATGCCGCCGGCGGCAATGAACCTCCGGCAAGCAAATCGCATATGCAATGCGATGTTTAGTGGTTCAAAACTTCGTCAAGGTAAGGATACCAGTAGATAGAGCGAACAGCAGTCTGTTGTCTTGCATCGATCGAGCGCCACGAAGATGCAACAAAGTGGATAGCCGATACGCTTTGGCGCCAGAACGTCGAGACCAAATAGCTGCGTCCTCTAGTTTGCTCAGACGTTGAGTTGTGGTTCGGCTAAGGCAGGCGAGCCACTAGAAAAACTTCAGCTGGTCCTTGTATACGACGTTCACGAAGAGGTGGAAATTGAAGGTAAGGCCAAGTAAAAGTGGGTATCATTAGGTTCAGGTGCATAGCTAGATGCTAAGTGTAACGTCATAATCTATATGTCTTTGTGACAGGAGAAGTAAGCACTGCCCTATCATTTCTTCACAATGCGCAACAAAGGAGCAATTCTCGCGCGTTTGCTCAGTCCTACACGGTATGGCACCTTGCCTGTAGTGGCTGGCGATGCGGTTGTAGGTTTTGTTTTGGGTTCTGGGGTTGCTGATGTTGCAGCCGGGGAGGGTTTCGATGGTAGGATGGGATCATTGGCAGTCATTGTCTCTGGGGTATCTGCCGAATTTGACTGCTTCCTCTCCTTCGATGCGGCTCCTGAACTTTGTTGTGCTATTTTCGGAAGTGCTTCAGGCTCGGTGGTTTGCACAGCTTCTTCATGTTGTTCCATCTCCGTGGTCTGCTCCATTGGTTCTAATTTGGGCTCCTGGGGCGGAACAGTAGGTGCAATTTTCTTGGGTCGACCACGCGTCTTCTTCGCGGGTATGGCTTCAGGCACAGTATCATCTGCTGCGGCCTGTTCATTCTCAGGCTGATCCGACATGGTTTTCCTACGCTTCGCCTTCTTCTTCGATGTTGTGGCTGAACTTGCGGGTTGCTTGGAAGTGGCAACTGGAGACTTCTTAGGTATCACCACTTGTACTTTTGTCGGGGAACGCAGTTCGGTCACCGTAGGTCTTGCTATATCATCCGCGGTTTCCGTATGCATAGTAGTACCGTTCGCCACCGCAACGTGGACCGTGTCTTGCACGGCATCCTGGGTGTCGTCTCTGCGATACTCGTTCAGATCGCGCATAATATCTTGAATAGCCTCGGAGTCCATCGCCGGTTTCTCCTCACTCTTGTTCATGACCGGCTTGTTTTTAGGTGGACTTGGTGGTGCAAGCTCATCATGGCCAACATTGTTAGTGACTAGCCAATCTATGGTCTGTATGACGTCACCGTTGTTTCGCTTCAGAGCCCCAGAGGTCGTCGTAGGTGTGAAGCCCATGTCGCAAATCTGTCGTACCTTTTCAGGTGTTTTGATATTACTGGCATCGACAGCAGCTGTTGTCTGCCGCCGTCTACTAACCTTTTTGACTTTCTCGGGTCGGACAGAGTAGTCAATAGGTCCCTCCTCTTCGACCTTGAGTGATCTTGAGCGACTGGGGCGTGGTTTGTATTGCTCCTTGGGGAGCCCGATAGCGGCAAGGTCGTCGTCAGGTTGATCCTTAGGTACTAGTTGTGACTTTGAACGACGAGGCGTCTCCTTTGCTTCTCCATAACTGCTCTTCTGGGTCCTTGGTGATGCAGTAGAGGGTAAATCAAGAGCCGAAGTTATGTTGGAGTCGGTGTGCGGAACTTCGTTCTTCAAAGGACTGTTTTTCAGACGGACGGAAGACCCACGCCTGCTACGTTGGGACGCAGAGTATTCATAGCCTCCCTGCGTCGTTCGAATCGGGGTGGCTAATGAAAGATCGAGCGGAGGTAGGTCACGTTCCGATAACTCAGTCTGATCAGCAGCCTCTGCAGGTGTGAACTTCATGAGGTCTGACCAAGGTATCGATGGTTCGGGCGGTGGGACCCAATGACGACCTTCAGTATCGATCTCTTGGCCCATCATCATCGGAGCATTAACAACTTCCAAAACATGTTGCTGGGTCATCGTAGCGTTGGGGACAGTGCTCGAAGGCTCATGCTCACTAAACATGGCTGGTTCGTGGTTCATCCAGTATCCGCGCATAGTGCTGTCCGGCATCCAATTAGCAAGGCTCGTGCCTTCCTTGTCGTCCAGTGGAGCGATGATTGCTGGAGAGCTACCAAAGATAGATTTAGGAGCCTTGCCATAGGTGATTGGTCCTCTCTTTTTGGACGATGCATCAATCGACGGCTTGAGCGGGCTAGGATCATCCGCGGTCTTTCTCTTCTTAGTTGGATGCTCAGGCAAGGATATTGAGGACTGAGGCTCATCCTGGCTGGGCTGCGATTGAAGATGCTCGCGGTGCGCCTTTTCAATAGCCCTCTTCAGCGATTCTGGATTACACATCAGCGTTTTTAACTCGGAATACGGGTTCATGGTGTCGGCCCTACCAGTGGATCCTGTGCCGTGGGTCTCATTACTGGGTGGCTGCGTGGACGCGTCTGGTTGTTTGGGTGGCACAAGGTCGCCCTCGAGATCGTCGTCCAGCTCTTCATCTGAGTCCTGTACAATGCGCGGCATCGCTGTGCATGTCGTGTGTAGTCCGGCAAGGGCTTAGAGCGCTGGGGCGAGATTGTTATCGGAGTGGGGGCGAATGTTCCTTCCCGTTGATCGCGTCGCGTTCACGCAATCACGGGACGAGCCACGACCAGGGCTTGGCGCGAAATGATCGTCAACTTTCTAGCAACCGCATATCCTCCAACCCACATCATTCTACGAATATGGACAGATTTGCTTCGAGTTCCGGCGATCGCCCAGATACGTCTGGCAACGCGCGCTTCACATCCCAGGCTGCGACAGCCGAGGATTTGCTTAAGGCGCAAACTGTCGGGCTCGTCAACCTGAATGATTACCGCAAGCGACGCGCCGAGGCGCTCGATAGGAAGGAACGAGGTGACGCTGCAATCAACTCAGGCGAAAACACGCCCGCCGAAGGGTACGAATTTGCGAACACGCTCATTGGATGTTCACTAATTTGCAAAGTATAGGGCATCGACGCCAAAGCCCGTTTTCAAGAAGAAGCGCAAAGTAGCTGGTAAAGGCAAGCTCTCATTCGGCATAGACGAAGACGAAGACACCGAATCCAATGCTTCGAAGACTTCTACCCCTCGCGAAAGCACCCCCGCCGAAACATCTGCCCCAGAAGCTGAAGTGAAGGTGTTCAAGAAGAAGCTCGGCGCAAACTCGAGCATCGGTCTCAAGCCCCGTGTCATGACCAAGACAGCTCTCCAACGCGAAGCCCAGCAAGCAGAACAGGCACGGCAAGACTTTATACTCATGCGCGACTCCGTAAAGGCGACCGAAGTAGTGATACCTTTTGTCTTCTATGATGGGACCAATGTTCCAGGTGGAAGATGCAGGATAAAGAAGGGCGAGCAGATATGGTTGTTTCTAGACAAAGCCCGAAAGGTGGGTGCAGAGCTAGGCGTGGGAGGGGACAAGAGTCGAAGAGATTGGGCTAGGGTCAGCGTAGATGACTTGATGCTTGTCAGAGGTGAAGTCATATTACCGCATGTAAGCATCATATTCAAAAGTGCCTCTTTTTGTATACTAACATTGACGCCAGCACTACGAAATCTACCACTTCTTGTTTAACAGGGTCACTGGCTTCGATGGCCCGATCTTCGACTACTCAGCACAACCCACCAAAGCCACTCCTAGCACGTCCGATGCCGACGCCGAAGTAGATCCTGCTACATACGACCCACTTGCTCAGCCCTCTAAGAAGAAGAGCAAAGAGTCTAGTATACCAGATGAGGAACTCGAGGGCTTCGGTGAAGACCCAGCAATAACCAAAGTCGTTGACAGGCGTTGGTACGAGCGCAACAAGCATATCTTCCCCGCGAGCACGTGGACAGAGTATGCACCAGACAAGGACCTGTCAAAGGTGCAGCGAAAGGACAACGAAGGCAATGCCTTCTTTTTCTCGTAAAGCACCTGATACTTCAGAGTCTTCTCCCGAGCAGGCCTAGGCCTGCTGCTTCGGTCCTTATCTTGCACGTTCCAGCGCCCACGGACTCGATGGGTGGACTAGCGGGAAGGGTCCAATCGCCCAGGCGGGATATGGAGAAGCCAGGTTCCCCAGAGCGGAGAAAGCTGCAGCAGGACGCATGAACGGTGCCGTGTAGGTGCCATGAGTATTAATCGCGCGGGAAACCCATAGCCAGTATCAATGCAACCCCACCATCCACGTTAATCAGTCCTTGATGCGGTGTGACCGGCTAAGCTACCGTGCCCCCGTAGGCACCACGAATGACATGCATCCCGCTTTGGAAGGAAGTCGCGTGCCTTGTTGCCCGTATCGGTGTGCCCGAGCTCAAATCTCACGATGGTCACCAGCGCAGTGTTGAGTTGTGTTGCGCTTGGGGCTCGCACAAGTTGCTTTATGACACCGAATTGCAGCGCCAAGAACAGGCTTTTCTGAACGCATGTCCGTCGCGAGTCAAGCTGACAAACATACACCGCCGTGATCCGCCGACGCAGGAGGCGCTCAAGCGGGCTGCAGTCGAATGCGATAATTGGGGCAAGGATCCACCATCGTACCGAAGCATCACAAGTTTTGCAGCAGCTTGCAGCAGCTTGCAGTATAAAGCAGACGAGCCTCTGCTTACGCTTGCGGGAGTGATAGTACAAAGCGCGCTCTGCCGCCATACGTCATTTCGCGAGCACCAACCACGTCTCTTTCATCTCAACGTCTTTCCCTCACGCCTCCAGCACCACGCGATAACACTGACCAGCGATCCGCCGCTCCAGTGTACTTCCCCCAGCCTTCAGCTGCGGCTTTCCCTACTTTTGACAATCCATTTAACCATGTTGCAGGCGCGGTTTTGTCGAGCTCTGTCTCATCCAATGAGAATGGACGCCTCGAGCACACCCTAAAGATTCAACATTAACGCGTTGATTGCGCAGGTCGCATGGAATTTACGCTCTGGCTCTTGCCCTGCCGATCATTCAATACCTACCGCTACATATCCTTGCTTTTGCCCACCCCCGCCTGCGCAAAGCTAGTCCTCCATACGCATTAGAGCTACGCTCCAAGCTCAGTATCGAGCTCGATCCGGCTATAGATTTCCACCTACTATCATTCTGCCTCCAAGATGAAGTTTGGACATAATCTACCCCGTAATCAGGTCCCGGAATGGGCGGCAAACTACATCAACTATAAAGGCCTCAAGAAGCTTATCAAGAATGCTGCTGAAGCTTCCAAGGATGGCTCCGCTCCGGATCTTGCTGGTATGTTTATCACATCTCCTACCAGAGTCCGTATTGAATGTTGTGCCCCCATGGCGTCGTCGCCTCCACAAAGCTCTGTGGTATGCTAGCACAGCCATGAGCGAGCGCATGCCAATAATGTCCATGATTACCAAATTCGACGAACACGTGGCTGACATACAAATCCAGAGTTCTTCTTCTCGCTCGATCGTAACCTCGAAGACGTCGATAACTTCTACAACCGCAAATATGCCGAGAACGCGCGACGGTTACGACTTCTGCATGGCCGCTATGGACGAGTCGCACAATTACCCGAGGGTATCGATAAGGACGAAGCGCAAGATCTCATGGGCGCGCTGCTTGAATTGCGTGGATCAATGCGGAAGCTTCAATGGTATGGAGAAGTGAATCGCCGGGGGTTCATCAAAATCACGAAGAAGCTTGACAAGAAAATCGAGACTGTTTGCCTTCAGGAACGCTACCTAGCGTCAAAAGTCAATCCGAAGCCCTTTGCGCACAACTTGCCTTTGAACCAGGATATGAAGGCGGTCAATGAGTGGCTATCGGGACTGAGCGACATCAAGACATTCGACGATACAGGCTCTACACATTCTGCTGCTTCCTTGGGCAGAGTCCCAGGTCGCTCGCTACACCTTCCTTCGGGCCTTTTGGACGCTGTGGACACGGCTATCCGTGCTGACAAGGTCAACGATCTCAATGAGCAACTCACAGAAGTCGTCAAAAGTAACGGCGTATCTAGTTCCTCAGTTCAGCAAGTGCTCTTGAACTTCTTGCAGCGCGCTATCTCGTGTCGGGCAAAGTCCTGTATTGAGAGGCTACTGCAAGATATCATCTCACTAGAGGAGGAAGACGATATCAACAAGCGCAACTGTATCCACCGACTTGTCATCAATATTGGTCGGTCAAAGACTGGCGACACTTTTGGAGCTGACGGAACTCTCCTCCAGAGCTCGAGTGAAACACGGAACTTCATAGTGCCTGCTACGGATCCCAATCGCCAGCCTCGTCCTTGTACTACCACCGAAGAAGAGTCAACGCAGCTACTCAGCGAGAATGACGAATCGGTGCAACTACTCATCTATCTACTCGACCAACTTCGTGCTGAGCAGCGCATCGCGCTCCAGTCTCGTGACTCGTATGGCAGGTTTCCGCTCCATTATGCTGCGCAGTATGGATTCGTAGTCATTTGCCAGGTCGTCATGAAGCACATGCAAGACTGGGGCCAGTTCGATGTCGCTCAAGGTATCGACTCCGACTACTGGCAGGATGCAGAGGGTAACGCTCCTCTACATCTTAGCGTCATGGGCGGACATCCCCTTACCACCAAAGCTCTACTTGAAGCAGAAAACTGGCGTGGTGCCACAGAAGAGCGACTAGCATGTCGGAAAGCCATTGCGCGATCAGGTGCAGCTTTGACTTTAGCGACTCAGGCTAATTTCGTAGAGATCGTCAAGCTCTTAGTCGAAGCTGGTGTGGACGTCAACTATCAGGATGAAGGTGGTGAGACCGCGTTACATATGGCAGCACGCTATGGGTATGACAAGTGCGCCCAAGTCCTACTGAAAGGGTCCAGTAAGAACAAGGCGGAAGTGGACGTGGCGGAGAAGACGTTTGCTTGGACACCATTATTCATCGCTTGCGTTGACGACCATCTTTCCATGGTCGAGATTCTGGCCGCTGCCGGAGCTGACTTACAAAAGTGTGACAACTCTGGTTGGACAGCAAAGGAGCATGCCGCGCTCCGTGGTCACATGGAGATAGCAGCAAGGCTAGCAGAACTTACGCCCACCACAGAATCGCATCTCGTTGCGCCTACGGATACACGTATCGCCCGAGCTGGGTCGCCTACTCAATCTTCACTTGATGAGCGAAGATCCAAGAACCTGAACCGAGACAACAACACCGTTATGCAGAAGGCCCCCGAACCTGTAAAGACTTTTGGCCATCGTTATCTCACTAAAGAAACGATGGTTCTCGTCAGCCTTGGGTCCATGGACATCAGAAAGGATACGCCTGCGGTAAAGTTGGATGACATCCCCCTTGCTGATGCGCATGCGACGCAACTTGACACTGCTTTGTCAGTGGTTGTGAACGCATCTGGTGCTACTGGAGAACCTACGGTGATCGACTTGCCCATCCAGGAGAATATCGCGACTGAGCCTATAACTTTTATGACTAGCGATGTTACCAAGGTCAAACTGCTGTTCGACATCATCCCGACATACGCCGGCAACCAAGAGCGTGTTGTGGGACGGGCAGTGGCATTACTGTCAACTATCAAGACCAGTATTGGATCCAAGCGTATATCACTCCAGGGAGACATGAAGGTACCGATCGTGGCGGCCTCCACGTTGGACGTGATCGGCACTGTTAATTTCAACTTTTTGATCATCACGCCCTTCCACCATCCAGCTATGTCGGTCACAGAGCAGCACACCTACTGGAAGAAGATGGCAGCTACAACCATGGTTATTGGCCACCGCGGTTTGGGAAAGAACACAGCCTCACGTACGTCACTGCAACTCGGAGAGAACACAATACAGTCGTTCATCTCTGCTGCAAATTTGGGTGCGGAATACGTAGAGTTTGACGTTCAGTTGACAAAGGACCACGTGCCGGTCATCTACCACGATTTCCTCGTCAGCGAGACTGGTATCGACGCACCTGTACACACACTCACACTGGATCAATTCCTTCACATCGGTGAGGGTCAAAAGCCACGATCTTCTCGCGCTGGTTCACCAGAAACTGTCCCAGTTCCCAACGGTACGAATGGCACGGATGACCGCCCTAACACACGGAGACTTCGGTCGTACTCGGTCGACAACTCGAAGCAGCGCAACATTCATACAGATCGCCAAAATGAGCTCACTGAGCGTATGAAGTACACCCGTGATTTCAAGAAGAAGGGTTTCAAGGGCAACAGTCGTGGCAATTCTATCCAGTCTTCCTTCACGACTCTAGAGCGCATGTTCGATGAGCTGCCTGAATCGGTTGGTTTCAACGTCGAGATGAAGTATCCCATGCTTCATGAGTCTGAAGAAGAGGAAATGGACCAGTATGCTGTAGAGCTGAATTCCTTTGTCGACACCGTGTTGGAGAAAGTGTACGACAAGATGGGCAAGCGAAACATCATCTTCTCGTCTTTCAATCCGGACATATGCCTGATGCTTTCGTTTAAGCAACCTTCGATTCCAGTGCTGTTCCTTACCGATGCCGGTACCTCGCCCGTCGGAGACGTGCGAGCAGCCAGTTTGCAAGAAGCCATTCGATTCGCTAGTCGATGGAACCTGCTTGGCGTAGTCAGCGCCGCGACGCCTCTGGTCATGTGTCCAAGACTGGTCAAGGTGGTAAAGGAAAGCGGTTTAGTATGTGTCTCATATGGCATGCTAAACAATGACCCAAAGAACGTTCTGGTAAGTCATGACGTCCTCACGACGCCATTGTAAACCTCTTTACAACATTGACTAACAGCGCAATTAGCTCCAACGAAACGAAGGCATCGACGCCGTCATTGTCGATAGCGTTCTCAAAGTCCGTCAAGGACTCCAGGATCCGAATCAGGATTCTACCATTAATGGCGCTGTCAATGGCGCATCGCTTGTCGTTCCGTCTGAATCCGTGCCGACGATTAAGGAGGCGAGTGAAGCGGTGCAGAATGGCCATGACAGCAAGGAAGTGCCGGCAGCAGCAGCGCAAGGAGTAGTTTGAGCGATTTGAGGGTGGCATATGTTGTCTTCAACAATGGGTGGCTAGCGTTGGTTGTTCTTTTCTTGTTTCTTAGACGAAGAGCTTTGTGTTGATCCGTGGGTAGTCCCTCAACGGGCTTGGATTTGCGTTCGATCAATCTATTGGGGTTGGAAGTTCGATTTGTGCTGTGTCCTGGTGTTGATGTGATGTGATTTGTAGCTAGCTCCACGCCGATGCCAGTGTAAAGACGTATCCTTTTATGTAAGTTGAAGTTGAAGGATATCCACACGAAAGACAGTGGCGAGGAAACTGTGCCTGTGTTACCGTGGCTGGACACCATAGATGCTTAGTTCGGCGGTGGGATTCGCCCCACCTTATCGACTTCTTCGAGTGCACAATACTCGAAATATCCGCGATCCACCAACCCGTCTCCATGGTATTCATCCTCCCAGTGTTCCTCCACACCGTCGCCCCATGACGTACGACCAATTTGCTGAAAAAGCTCATGGAGCTCAGGATCCGGACGCCACTTGCCGGCTTTCCACCAGAGCATAGGAACTTCCGTAAGAACGCGTTCACCCTGCCGAGTAACGTTGGGCTCACCTTTGGCTTGATAATGCACTCCCCAAGCGAGTTTATCCGCGTCTTGACAGTTCTCTTGGAGCCAGTCAGTCGTTGAATAATCATCAGGCGCCCACGCAAGGGGGCACCAGAGCACTGCTTCTTGAAGAGCCTTCATATTTGATGTTGCCTTGGCAAAGGCTACAAGGAACGGCCGCAGTGTAGTATCGTTCGGCACGATGCGCATGCGGCTGTTTTCGTTCCCTCTGTATCGCCTATCTCCCTCCATCTGAATCTGCCAGTCCATTTCTTCGTCATAGGAGTTTGTTTCCAACGGTGGGTATGAGGCATTAGTGACGTTGAATGCAGCCGTGTCACGCCCTTCGCCGTTTGGTCCTATGAAATACCATTGTCCCGACGGGTTAACCATGTGGAATGTGACAATGAAACTCTCGAGATTTGGCCAGGAAGGGGTGCAGTTATCCTTGGGCCAGAACAGCGTTTCATCTGCTACTACACGCAAGTGAAGCCGTCGGAGATGGTGTGAGAGATGGTGTAGACTGGTGCTGAAAAGATCATTGGCCGCCGGGCTTACCAGGTCAGGCTGTGCTGTGAAATGGTCGATTTGCGTACTTTCGTCAAGATCGTGGAGAAAGTCTAAACGAATACGCTGAAGTGAACCTGGAAGACGTGCAGACAAGAGAGCTTTTGCAAAATCCTGTCTTGTGTCCCGACGTGGACCAGCCCAATCTTGCGTGAGATATTCTGTCGCCTCTTGTTCAGTTTTCGGCGACCATTCATCGCCTCCAGTTCGACAGCCCCAGTACTCAAGATTCGGCAACTTGACGGCAAGGTCGACCATCACACGGTAGTCAAGTTTCACTCGCCCCGAATTATAACCCGTAAACTCTGCTCTTCCGCCGAATGACCCGTCCCAGTCATCCCCTACCTCCAGGGAACGAACCGATTCGAGTAACGGAAGTGCTTCGGGTTCTAGCAAATGCACGCGCCAGCTTAGGTGATCATGATACGAGAGTGAACGTTCGGCAAAAATCGGTCGCCTGGGAGGGCTTATCGCTAGTCGAACTGTTCCCGGTTTATTGTGGTTCCCTGCAAGGTCTTCGACCGTTTTTATAGTCTTGAAAAGAAACGTGATTTGTTGAGTGAAGCTCTTGTCATGCTGGCTCAGTTGGTCCGCGTCGTCGCGACGCTCGCTGTCTTCAGGACGAGGAAGGCAGATCCCGAATTTAAGATCGCGTAAATACAGAAGCCGATGACCAGAAAAAGTTCTAATAAACTTCTCAGCGTTGTTTTCGTTTAGAGCGAATGTTGTAAACGCCCTAGAGTATTTTTCAGCGGGAAAGCGGAATGCATGAGACAGCAATAGTGTGTTCTTCAGGTCATCGACAGAGAGATAACTGCTGATTCGATCGACTAACTCCTGTGGAAGCTGGTCCATGGTCACGAATCTTCTGCAGGTGTTAAGCGAAGTAGAGGTTCTGGTCGAGGAGAGCATTGACGAAAGAAGCGCAGGTTTTATCACACAAGTGGCCGTCCGCTCAGCCATATACAAGCAGTGTACCGGCGGATTAGTAGTTAGGTGGGTGACCACTAGCGAATCCCCGCTGTTGTATATTTTTGATTACCTTTTTTTTTGCGTCGTCGGATGCGTGATAGTGGTGGTGAGGCTGATTGGTTACGATTTGCGAATCATGAATCAAGCGATCGAGGCCAATGTACCTGACCTGAACTTTTAGAGTAGTTTGGCCAACACCTGGGGGGGTTGGGGTTACTTCTTCTTAGTTTTTGGAAGTTTCAAGCGCCCGTCAAAACTTTGGGAGCTGAACGTGGACAGAGAGGTGAATGGAGTGAGTGAGCTTCCCAGTGCCAGAAGAGATTTTTTCCCGTGATAAGGCCGTAGAAATGGCTACATTTGAAGTGACAATGTGTATTTGGCGATAGAAAGGTTTGTACTTGAAGCAACTGCCTTTTCGCTGTAGAATATCAAAGGCCATGGCCAATATGGGCAGACGCCAAACAGACTTCCTGGCTGCAGAGACTTCGCACTTGTTGCGAGATCAAAACCGGTTTCTATGATTATTCGGGATTGAAAAAATGCTCGTTTTGTTGAGAGGCAGGAGGAATTTCTTGAGTACAGCGACTGGAAGGACGAGAACGATTCACTTGGAGAACTCGCGAGGCTGAACTATGAGGAAATGCTTGCCGGGCGAATAGCAGTTGCTTGGTAGGTAGCGGGTTGGCAATGTCAGTCGAGACTTTATTAGTATACGCGAGGTCGAGTGTGCTGGACGGTACCTAGTCATGCGTCGTCCAGATCCTTCGTACCCAAGAATTGTCATCGCGGAACACGCTCAGCGAAAGTTGACCCGGTCGGTCAGTACGTTCTGTCAAAACATCAATTACATATAGACTTGGCTTTGCACCCTTGATATGGCAGAAAGCCAGAAGATGAGTCTAGATACGCTGCCGGCTGTGGATGTGAGCCAACAGTTCTCTTGTGGGCAGTTTGATGACTCGGAAGGGGTCCTTCAGCTGCCAATTTGTGGCGCACCACTTCGCATGCCGAAGCAATGCTTGTCTATACAAGCCGGGGAGATGCTCAGGGGGCTGACCGGTAAATATATCGATTGCAACATGGTCGTCAATACTACAACCCCTTTAGCCACACCAGAACCTCGCGTCAAAAGCGTCATACACACCTCAATCAAATCTACCCCTCATCATCTCTTTTGCCAAGTTGACCAACACACCCAAGACCTCCAGACCCCGCGCCAGTATGAAGGATACGAGAGCATGACAAACTCCACGTCTGCTAGACGGGTGGAAACGTGCTCGTATGGTCGTCTCATACGGACGAATCTGGCGTTGGCGCGGCATTTGAGGGTATTGAATCAGGGCTATTTTGGGACTTAGTTGCATTGGTTGGCGCCGGCCCATGTGGGCGGATGTGGCTGGTGACCCGAAGATGCCTGTCATTTCCTGATGACCCGTCTGCGCCGCTTTACAACCTTACAACAAGAACAACAACATCGCCATCATCATCACTGTCATCTCTCTATGTACCGAATAACAGCTCGGAATGCTCATTTGGTCTCACGGGGCAAGAAGGACTTTCTTTTATCAACAAATATTACAGCACTTTCCTAGACAGAGGAAACATCGAACCACTCGGAGAGTCAAGCCACCTTGGCGCCTACGCCGAAACTCCCGGTGGCACATCGACGCTACCGAAACCCCCCCAAAGCAGCCTAAACCAGGGGTGGATCGCAAGCTTACACTTGCGCAGACCCTATGAAAACCTTACAACCCCTGTCATGAGGTCCAAAAGTCCAGATGTAGTGTGGCTGAGTGCAGAAACAAAGTGCGCCGCTGGTGTGATGTGATGTGTCTGCGTTTCGTATCCGCCATATTTTCCTGTGGCTACTCCAGCTTACCTGCCTTAGTGCCATGCCTTACTCCAGTTCCAGCGCGCGCGCGTTTCTGGCTTAGACACACCTTAGCGAATGTAGCTAGGACAAGCTCCGCAAACAAAAAGCACGACTTGCGGGCGGTGTTCGAGACTGGACTGGTGTTGGTGCCGTGTAAGCGGGAGTAGCGGGCGGGCGTCACTGCACGTTTTAGTATATGAGTCTACTGACCCGCGTTTGCGCTGAACTTTTGGTATCACCACTTTACATCATCGAGCTTGTTGCAGCATCATTGAGCGCAGTTTTCTTTCCTTGTCTCTTGTAATTGTTGATGGCTAGGTGACATTCGTTCGCTCTTCTATTCACCTTTTACTAGCTGTCGATCACCCGTCTTCATTCTACACATCCTTGTTACCTAATTATTCGGATACTGTCACTACGAATACGACTCCCAAAGCAGATCGATTACCATGTCTCGCCTTCCACCTCTAGGAGCCTTGCTCCTGCCTCTCACGGCACTACTCGCCCAACCTGCACTCGCTGCGAATCCGTACACTAGCTCTATGAGCGAAACACCGAAAGACAACAATGCAGACTGTGATTGCTATGTCGTGCAATCCGGCAAAGACTCAAATACACCAGAGTACTTCCAGTATTACCGATTCTACGACTTCCGAAACCTCCCGGGCGCGATGAGCGAATCGCCGCCGCTACTCAACGATACGGACAACGCGGGTTTGGCGTCGACATGGCAGCCGGATCTCTTCAACAGTGATGCATGGAACTACGATTGGGGGATCCAGAACTGGAGCAAACCGTCCACCGAAGACTTCCCCACACCAATGAACAACTCCTTTGCAAACATCTTCCTAGGCCAAGAGGACTCGACGTCCTACCTCGCACTCCGCACATCGCGCATGGACGACTACCAGACATCTGGCGAGATTGAGAACGAGCAAAAAAACCTCATGCACGTCTCCATGCGCATGTACGGTCGTGTTCAAGGAGCCAAGGGAGCCGTAGCAGGATTCTTCACCTTCTATGACGACGACAACGAATCCGATATCGAGATCCTGACCGACGACCCCAAAGATCAGATCCGCTACACAAACCAGCCCTCAGTAGGCAAGGATGGCAATGAAGTGGCTGCCGCGTCTGTGGGCCCTACCGATCTTCCACGTTGGGACGACTGGCAAACACATCGTATTGACTGGCTGCCCAAGAACAGCTACTGGTACCTCAACCAGAAGCAAGTCGCCGCCAACACATACTCTGTACCCCGCGAGCAGAGTTTCATGGTCCTGAACATGTGGAGCGATGGTGGAGAGTGGAGTGGCGATATGGAAGTGGGCGATAATGCCGAATTCCATATTCAGTGGATCGAAATGACGTTCAATACCAGTGGACCGTACACTGGTAAGCCTCAGGAGGATAAGAGAGATACGACGAGTTTGTTTGGGAGAAAGAGGTCGGAGAAGAAATGCAAAACCGTCTGCAAAATCGATGACGTGAAAGAAGTCGGTACACCGGAGGTTGTTGAAAGCGGTGCCATGGGCATGAGCGTTTCTTGGGGTCTGTTGGCTGTCGTTGGTCTTGTGTCTGTTGTAGTCGGGTTCTAGAACGGACTCGCGTGGTAATGATTATATTAAATACCAAGTCACATCCTACGTTTGATCCCATCTGACGCTACACCTATTAACTACAGTACGTACTTCCCCAGTAACCGTGATCTAAGTCGTCTTGTATCTCTTCTGGTGTTCTGGGAGATATCTCGCACGTAGAACCTTCAATATAATATCGCCGACCATCTTTGTGATCCACGTCATATCTGTGACAGTTGTCCAGTGGGGGCGTGTACCAGTATTTCTTAACGTCAGTCAACTCTTCTAGGCACTCCTTCGCGAATTCTGAATCTGATTAGCATCGTATCTTCCATGTCAAGGCTTGTTCGGTCATGGCTTACCCGCAGTCCAGCAATCCACTCGCAATGAAATATCGAAGCTAATATCGGGTACATGCACCGACGCGTCCTGACGGATTTCCAACAGGTGTTTGAGATAGCTGGTTACACGTTCAAAAGCAGTATACACCTTCTTATACCAGTACACATGAATACTTCTCAAATGAGGAAATCGACCGTTTCGACGAGCTTCAAACAGACCTCTGAAGGATGGGTCGAGACATATCCTGAATGGACTGCAGGATAGGTCAAGCCACAAGTGTTCAATTGTGTCTGGAAGAGCGTCGAATAAAACAAAAGACGTATCCCATGTATACGAACGTACATCGTTGTAGCCGAGAATGGTGCACGGATTGATTCGTAAGAATTTGAGCGAGGTCAATAAGGAGCCGATGCGAAACACGCCTGGACTGCACAGAGGAGAACGCTTGCTGTTTGCTAGTTGATCACCAAGTGACAACTTGGCAAGAGTATCGCTATGTCCAAGAAGGGCTGTACCAACGTCCTCCCAGAACGTGATGTCAAAAGGTGCATGCTTGTAGGGCATTACCACTTCGAACTCAGTGATTGCTCTGCATGCAAGTAGCATGTTTGCTATTATCGATCCACTGAAACGCGGAGATAGTAGCGATAGCCTAGTGATGGGAGACGTGCGAAGAGGCCATATCCAGGGCTCTCCCATGAACGCCACGTCGTTCTTGTCTGGCTCAATATCTTTATGGACGCCAATTTCATGATACACCGCCTCGAACTCATGGTGATACTCAAAGTCATCCCAACCCCTAGACCTGATATTGTAGTCGATGTCAAAGCTCACGCTACCGCAATTCCCAAGCGTGAGATCGACCAGATTGGGAAGACGAAAGAAAGGCAGCACTTGGCTGACTGACCATTCGAGGCCACTTTGGTACACGTCAAGATGAAGGACTTTGAGCTTTTCGAACCCACCCGTGTGAGCACTATAGGAGAGGCTATTCAGCAAGAAGCTTGTGTAATTCCCGTCCAACTGTAATTTGGGTAAGCGGATCCAGAGGCGCTCCAGATTAGGTGCAGAGAGGACACATGGTGTAAGTAGTACATCTTCACCAAGGATAGCTCGCTGAAGAAGGTCTTGATCGTCAGCATGTTCTTGATCACTGTCCATGGCCGAGATGAGCTTGGCAAGCCATTCGTAGTGCTCTGGGGTATCAGTTGGCAGTTTTTCCACTTCTTCATCACCTCCCTTTTCATCGCTCTCTTGCGCGTCACACGGACGTCGCTTTTGATAGCGACAATGCCTTTCATTGTAGTCCACTCGCTCCTCGTCCCCGCTCTCGTTTCCCGAAAGCATGACGTGGCCCGCCCAAAAGTCGCCGGCTTCAAAGCCGTCCTCCATTTTCAGTCTTATACTCTTAATGTACCGGCACAGCTCCATATTGTTGAGCAAGGTATGTGGTAGCTGACGATAGGCCAGACTGTCCACATCACCTGCTCTCTCTATGAATTCGTAGACGAGCGGCGCGGCAATATCTCTAAGTCTTCGAGAGACGCGACTCAAGACATGGAGATCTGGCGAGCGATCGGCTACGTGTGGTGAACTGAAGTCTGTGACTGGCGGGGTGTGCAGGTAGCCGAAGATTTGGAGGAGCAGTTCATTTGGTAGTTCCTCCATAACTTCAGAATCAGGGCAACACAGACGGTGCGTGTAGAAGGCAAAATGAAGATGGCTGAGGCGAGGGGTTCGCATTCATGATAAACGCGTCTACGCTGGTGCCTGGCGTTAGCGTCAGGCATCCCTACGCTAGTCATGCATGGCCTTCTCGCCCAAGCACCTCGGTAAGAGATTTACGGAAACGCTGCTTCATCACGTGAAATTCCAGATGGTAGTGTAGACGGTATGTCTCTCGAATAAAAAACACTTGTTCGCTGCAAGAACAGAATGCGTACCCATATCTCTGTCTATACCGTCTTCTTCTTCCCCGGCGTAATCAGCGCAAGTGCCTCAGAACTCACGTCCTTCAGGAATTTGCCCGTCTCGCCCGGCGTGAGATCCAAATTCAACTTCAGCTCATCTTTGAGCAGCGTGCCCTCCAAGTAGATCTCGAACGGTTTCTGTTCTTGCTTATTAGCAATGAGTGTACCCGTGAGCCGAGCCACCCTGATGTCGCATATCGTTCCCGCAGCCTGTACGGCTGCATCGAGCGTTGTGTAGACAGCATCGTTGATCTTGTCGAGAGGGTCGAGACCCGCCTGTGCAGCTCTGAAGGCGGTATTGTTGTTCTTAGCGACCTTGAGCGCTGCCTCTGCAGTGGTGACGGCGGCAGCCTCCATGTTGTTCTTGAGCTGTTCTAACTGGATTTGCAACTTCCCTTCTTCAATACGTTGCGCCTCCTTGTAGGTATTGTATGGCTCCTGCGCTTTGTCGACCACTTCTTTGGCTTCCCGTGTCGCTTTTTTGAAATCCAATTTGTGGCCGCAAAGCAAGTTCAGGATGATGGTACTGATAGTGCTTTATTCCAGCACCGGTTCGTCGGAAGACCTTGCTACAATACTCGTCTTCGCAAGTACAACTCTTTGCTAGGCCGGTGTATCTCTGTCTCCTATGTCGCCTGAGATTACCTCAGCCGTACTAGCCTATGAAAATTGGACGATCTCCAAGCCAGCTGTGCTTTCATTTCGGGCGACATGCCAGCTGTGCCTTCAATTCGGGCGACATACGGTCTTGGAACACCTAGATGATATTTCCGATAGTGTTCAAGTTGGGCATCCTGTCTCCTAAATACCCTGTTAAACACCCTGTAACACCACTTGTCTTCGCAGAAGTACACTCTTGGGCCGTTGTGTTTACGTCCCATGTGTCGAGCTAGATTAGTTCTCGCGTAGACACCTCGGAAGATCGTGTTACAGCCTCCAGCTTTACATGGGAACTCATATGCCATGTCCTTGAGTCTGGAAAAATCTTGCGTCAGCGTAATTCGATGGAAGCAAAGTTTGAGCTGGTCATCTGTAACATCTTCTCTTCTCGGCCCATGTAATTTGTGCCTGAAAACCGCTGTACTTTGCGACATCTCATCTTTTGACTCCTTATCTTCTGGCGTGAGTTCGACGATCCGTTGATAGGTAACTTCGCAGTTCTTACTGATTCTCTTTAGCGTTTGTTGAAAGTCCATCTGGAACAAAATCTTACCAGAAGGTGCCCTCGTCCTCGACGAAGTCGTTTTCAGTCTGACAATGTGGACATGCTGTTGTTGCTGTCGCACGAAACTTGACACTCAGGTTTCTGCGTTGCCCAGGCTTCATAATGCTTTTCCAAGGTGACCGTAGGCTGAGGATGTGCTCGTTCTCATCTTGAAGTAAGAATTCCCCTTTGATGAACTTCGCTGAGCCCTTAGCTTTGAATCTATCTTCGAGCATGCCCCTTGCGGCGTTCGACATGAATTGCTGGAATTCCTAGGCAATATTAGTCCTTTGGGCAAGACTCTCGGAGTTGACAGCTGTGTCCTACAAGCAATGAGCCAATCTCGTCGAGACTAAAGCTAATGACCTGCTGTCCAAATCCAGTGTAAACGATTACAGGGTTGCTGAGTAACACAGGCTGTGCAATATTCTGCTGTGAGCGGACCTGCTGGAGCGCCTGTAGCGGAATATGATGCTGCACCATATGGTCAACAAGTGCATTTGTTGAAGCATCTCGCTGAACCAGTGTAATAAAGTCTAGTACCGCCGAGACCAAGAGACATGTCTGGTTGAAATCCTGACCATTTCGCGCATCGCGGTGTTCTCGTCTGTTATAAGCTTGATGGTCGGAAGTTCGTTGTGTGTTTTCATGGGGCGAGATGGAGTCTGTGTCTAGTCATGCGTCAGCTATAGGACATGCCGGAACTGAAATGTGTCGTTACATGGATCCACCCAGTTTCGACTGAAGATTTCGTTTCTAACCTTGCGACAGAATCCCCGCACAACGTTTGATCTGCCTCTCAACGTCTACCTCTGCGAGGTAATTCCTGGTATGCGCCGATATAGTACTCGACTCTTTCCAATCAGACAATGTTACATCATCCAGACCTCTTGTCACATCAAAACGGAAGTAGACCGCTTCTGATAGCCTTTGCGAAAGGCGGCGATGCACAGCTTGGGAATGGCTCGCCATACTCTTGAGTGCTTTGATGATTGACCGCCGGCTATCTTTGATCGTTATCACGTCTCCTAGACCAGTTCCTATGCTTAGCATACAATCGTATGTGCTGTCTTGGAACATATCTTCGGCTTCGCTTGACAAGACTTCGCTGGGGTTATTGTGTCCAAAGCCTGCATCAATGAACTCAATATCTTGATGACCTATGGAAATAGATTCGAAGAAAGTAGTTGCTGCAGAGGTTGCGCGCGCGACCTCCCATATCTTGCAGTGCTTGAAGTCATCGCCGATGCTATATGTCTTGAACTTCGTAGGCAGTGCACCAACGTCTGCCTTGGTGACGGCGAGCACGACACTATTGATCTTTCAATTGGTTAAAGTTCGAGCGTGGGAGAGTGATACTTACGTCTTCACGCAGGTCTTGTCGGCAAATACGGCTTCTGCATCACCCGTGTATTCTTTCACGATCTTCTTGACGGCGTCTGCAAGATGTTTTCCCGAAAATCTACCCTGGGGCGATGCCGGAAGGCTGAAAGTCCGAGAGAACACATTTCCCTTGGGCGTAAAGGCCTGCTCTGCCATCCGCTTGTATGCTTCGAGGCACTGCTTGACGGTCATGCCCAGACGTCCAAGCATAATCGCGATGATCCTGTGGGATTCAGCCTCGACCTGTTTCGCCCTTTAGGTTGAACCTACCCTCCTGTACTTGTGCCTCCAATCAAGCTAAAGTACTTGCATGGTCTGGGAGTCTCTTCCAATCCACAATCGTCCCTGATCTGCTCCATGATCCGTTGCAAAATCAGTAGAGTGGAAATGCCGCGAATCCCGCCTCCGTCTTTCGAACTTTAGTCACTCAGTATTGTTGTCGATCTCGTTTCTTACTCACCCAGACATAATATTCGTTTCGGCTGCGAAGCCAACCGTCGCACAGGCTGATCGTTTCCTGCACCTTCATGCTGATTCGACGCATCGTTTGAGCCATTCAAAGGACCTCTTGGCATCTTGTTCCAGGATTGAGTAGGCTCACGGTTACAGAAGTTGAGCTCGTGTCTGTTGAATGCCGAGGGACAAACCTATGTATATATACTTGCTTGCCTCAAGCCTGCAAGACGGTAAGTGCGCTCGTCCTCGACAGATATGTAATCTCCGGTTTCCAAAGGTGGGGGGATGTTTCGAGCCTGCAGCCTTGTCGAGTGACGTTTCGAGTACCGTCTTTAAGCAGTGCTGGCCGTGTCGTGGTATAATTTGGTAGATAGAATTTCGCACGCATTCGTGTGCAAAATATCGATGTAGTACAATGGTGCCGCGGTCATGGGATCGTAACAGCAAAGGATTGGAGATCGTCAACTGGGTAGGAAAGGCTGCTGACAGCTGTCCAAGGATAGACAACACGTGATGCTGCATGGCAGGCTGAGCCCGAAGCAGCGCCACCTACGACATCTAGCATTAAAACAATCCTGGTTACCAATAGTAAGCGCAGTGACCGTTTACACAGGTCTGCCACAAGTCAGTCTAGTTGGACTCAAATACTACTCAAGTACCACGCGTTACATGGCATTCGTATTAGAGACGAAACACACTCCACCGAAACAAAACCAAAGCCGCTCAACCTTACCTAGGTATTAGGGGCTCAGTGCCGTTTCCCAGCTCAACATCCTACCAGTCCAATATCTCCCAACCATCTTTGTCTCCTTGGAGTAGCAACGTGTATCGCTTGATATGCATCAAAGTACAGGAGCGGCATGCCACACGCTAGAACAGTCAACGAGCGACGAGAGTCGAGAGCTACTCCGAAGCGACGATGGCCAAAAGAAGTGATCAATGGAATCCATCTTCCATCTCCATAGATGTGTAAACGCGAAGTCGTATTCCCCCACGAGGCTCATCTAGAAAACAGACACGTTCAGTCCATCATGTCGATAGTTTCAGTGAATCAGGTGCTCTGACAGCCAACCCTTATCTGATGTTTGCCGTCCACTTGATCACATTAAACCTTCACCTGCATCCTATACTATCAACTGATGGGTTTGGAGCACGAGGTGTCGCAAGTCGTCGCTGCATGCCTTAGGCAACCTACGCTAAACCCCTCCCGTTCGAAGGATCATGAAGGCCTTGACAAGTTCATTTCCCAGACAAATGAATAGGCAGAAAAACGGTAGACTAATCCACAAATGACTCTGCATGGTCAGTCTTAGCCGTAGTTCATGGGCCTTATCCATGGGGTTGACGAGAATACAAGAGGGCTGGGCGGGAGCGCTCTCGAACTGTCTTCTTTTTCTCCTTTTTGGTTGTTTAACTTTTCGCATCTCCAGTCCATCTTTTTTTTCTTTTTTAGCGATTTTCCCAGTTCTGTTGATCAACTAATACCTTAAACTGGAAGAATCTCCGATATGCAGTCCCTACTATCCCTTACCTCACTCTCCCTCCTCGTCTTGCCAACAGTCGCGCAGACCGGCATGGTCGGAACGTGCTACTTCGCCAACGGAACAGCGCTCCCCACAGATCCCATCTACAACCAATACCAACCGTGTCAGTCCGGCGGCCCTTCAACGATATGCTGCGGCATCTTTCGTGACAACGTCGCCGGAGGCAACGTTACGGCTGGCGACACAATGGACGAATGTCTGCCCAACGGCCTGTGCCAGAACCGAGCAACAACAACAGATGGGGTGGAAGAAACAAAGTAAGCAGAGTCGATGACATGAGTGCTACAGAATGACGGTTAACACTAATGCCTTGTCCAGATTCTTCGTTGATTTCTGCGCCGACGACAACATAGACAGTCCCAACTGTCTCAACGTCTGCGATCAAGTGCGAGATTCCTTCGGCATTGCACGTATAACACCCTGCGACAACGGACGAGCGGATAGCGATCGATGGTGTTGTGGCGATAGCACGGCTTGCTGTACGAGTAACGTTGGAGTGGTGAAGTTGCCACAAATAATGGGAGCTGCAGTATCGTCAAGTCGAGCGGGTCTGCCAACTACAGCACCGGTTTCCAAAGTATCGTCAGCATCGACAGCTTCAACTCCTACGACAGGGACGGAGGCACCAAACAAGACACCATCTGCTGCTGTGGGGAATACTGGAGAAGATCCTAGTGTCACTGGAGGCGTGATTGCGGGCATTGTCATCAGCGGTGTCATAGGGCTGGCTCTGCTGGCAGCCGCCGTCTTCTTCGCAAGGAGGGCGTCCAAGTATAAGAGAGAGGCAGCGGCATCGAAATACGCTCAAGGCATAGCTGGATGCTTGCCCCAAAATCCGGATCAGGGACAAATGTCAGATTATCAAAAGTATATGCACGACAGCCAGCACACCTACAGTTCCGCTCAGCCGTCTGAACTACCACCGGCACCACCAAGCGAGCTTCCGTCATTTGCGTCGCCTCCTCCAGGAACTACACTGCCGCAACGATGAGGGGAGATGCACAATCCGTGGGGGTAGTGGTGTTGCTTGTGGGTCGATCTGGGTGTGGAAGAGGAGACATGTCGTCGAGGCACGTGAGGCATTAACGCAGGTGTCCGTTTTCCGCGGATTTCTGGGCTTGCACGCGAAGCCTACGCAAGATGACCGTCCTGTCGGAACTGTATATGCACTTGACTAACATTGATGCGGGGCTGTTGAGAGAGGTTGAATGTAGCCAGAAGCACACGGGACGGCCTTTCTTTTATCGGCCACGGGCATACACAAGTGCTAGCTTACCTTGTTTACTCACACAGTACATGGGACTGCGGCTCCGCTTCATCGAATTATAACCCCAAGGTCGATTCTCTTGTGTGTAGAATGTGAGGAAGTTTAGAACAGACAGCATTCTGACTCGTATAAACGGATTTTGACAATTCGCATGACGAAAGTGGATCCACCTAGACGTCTGCGCGGTGCGCTCCGCGATGCATGAACGTGTGGGATTCGTCGCGGCATTGGTTGAGGTGCATAAGCGAGTGGCAGCGAAAACGGTGATGTTCACA
>Ga0265797_10002595_pt1 | contig 30069 bp, 20 predicted proteins | sample P2T30metagenome_FD_192433 | JGI IMG/M metagenome (GOLD analysis project Ga0265797, IMG submission 192433) | Plant litter microbial communities from East Loma Ridge, Irvine, California - P2 T30 | ecosystem: Environmental > Terrestrial > Plant litter > Unclassified | place: USA: California...
GTCATCGGCCCGGATGGCGAGGACCAGCCAAGCGGCGCCGACGAACTGTATTGCGACGCACTGGGCCGCGTGCGCATCCGCTACCACTGGCAGGACGCTGGCGACGCCTCGTGCTGGGTGCGCGTGGCGCAACGTACGGCGGGCGGCGGCATGGGCAGCCAGTTCCTGCCGAGGATCGGCCAGGAAGTGCTGGTGCAGTTCATCGAAAATGACATCGACCGCCCGCTCGTCATTGGGGCGTTGTACAACGGGCAGGGCGAAGGCGGACATGCGCCGACGCCGGGCGGCCAGCCTTCCGAGGGCGACGATCCGGCTGGGCTGTTCAAGCCGGCGTCGGACCATACGCCTTCCGCGCAGGGCAATCTGGCCGCCGGCAACAGCCCGCTATGGCACGGCGCTTCGTCAGGCAGCGATGGGCATTCGAATGCGGCCGCGCAGTGGGGCGTACGGACCAAAGAATTTGGCGGCAGCGGTTACAACCAGCTGCTGTTCGATGACACGGATGCGCAGGGGCGCGTGCAGCTTCGCTCCACGTATGCCGGCTCGGAACTGACGCTGGGTCACCTGATCCACGCGGCCGACAACTACCGCGGCAGTTTGCGCGGGCAGGGGGCCGAGTTGCGCACTGATGCCTATGGCGCAGTCCGTGGTGGGGCCGGATTGCTGGTGTCGAGTTATGTCGTCGCACATTCGGCCGGGTCGCGCGATCCGGTTGGCGACAATGCCGCCGGGATTGCGTTGATGAAGCAGGCTGTGAAGCTGGGCGAGACGTTCAGCGAGGCGGCCGTGACGCACAAGACTATCGCGCTGGCTTCCTCGGTCGGTTCCGTCAAGGCTGGTGCTTCGTCGATGTCAGAGAAAGAAGCGCCGCTGACTGCAATGATGACCGCTGTCTCCGGCATGGTCGGCGCTGCCGACCTGGACGCTGCGCGCGCCGATGCCGGCACACGCAAAACCTCGCCTGACGACGGCTCTCTGCCCCATTCCAGCGACCCGATCATCGCCATCAGCGCCAAGGCGGGCCTGGGCGTGACCGCCGCCGGTGCCGTGCAGATGTCGAATGGCGAGACCGTGACCTTGATGAGCGGTGCGGATACGCAGTTTGTCTCCGGTGGGCAGATGCGTGTCAATTCCGGACAGGCGATCGGCGTGCTCGGTGGCGCGGTGGCACCCGGCGCCGATGGACTTGGCGTGCAGATGATTGCGGCCAAGGATGCCATTGATGTGCAGGCGCAGGCCGATACATTGACCGTGCAGGCGCGCGATGAGGTCAATGTCATCAGCGCGAATGCGTTTGTCGACTTTGCTGCAGCGAAGAGTATTTCGTTGTCCACTGCTGGTGGGGCGAATATCACGATTGATGGCGGGAATATTACCGTGCAGTGTCCGGGCAAGATCGGCATCAATGCCGGGAAAAAGACGTTTGAGGCACCCGAGCGGCTTTCGTTCCAATTGCCAGTGCTGCCGACATATCACCCGATACCCGCACAATTGGACTTCGACCTGCGGCTTGCCGACACCCCGCGGCCAGAAGGTCACCCTCTTTGCAACACCCCCTGGAAAATTGCATCGGGAGAGATGCCCGCCGGGTTGGCAATTGTGGCGCCAGCGAACCTGATCGCGAGCGGCGATACTGATAACGAGGGGCGCATTGTGCTCAACGCTGACCAGCTAACCCAAGTAAGTGAGCAGTATCGGAAAGACCCGTCACGGACGTGGCTGCTCTACCCAGGGCATGTGGTGCGATTGAATATTCAAACAGTTTCGTCAGACTGGACACCAATTCAGGCTCAAGCCCACGCCATAGCTGCCGCAGACTTTAGTGGCGACTTGCATCGCGACCTGACAGAGGCATCCGCTCTAGCACAGTCGTATTATGCTAAGGCTGCCTATATGGTGACCGCTCTAAATGATGTCGTAAAGAAAGTAATCTCGTGGCATGGCAAACAAGACAATACACCAGCTAGTTACTCCAGAGGGAAAGCCAGCTGCGGCGGCGACATCAGCGCCGGGATGCTTTATTCAGGCGGAGACTCCCGTTCGCGGATATGAAGAGATTAAATGGGCCGATCCGTTTGGCAAGCCGAGTCCAGGTAATAAGGTAAATTTTTACGTGACAGGGGAAGAATACTTCAATGCTGTCGCGGCGGCGATTGGGTCCGCGAAAGACGAAATTCTTATCGCGGGGTGGCAGGTGAATTTCGATGTTGAACTCTCGGGTGGAAAGACCCTATTTGAACATTTAAAAAAAGCGATGGAGCGATCAGCTGGGCTAAAAGTGTATGTCATGCCCTGGATGTCTCCAAAAGTTGGAGTGGATACCGGCGATTTCGAAACCATGTTGGCTGTTTTCCAGCTCAATGCGGGTGACGCCGGGAAGCCAAGGGCATTTGCGCTCCCGGCCATGGCCCAGAGCGATCTGGAAGGCGGCCTTGCAATTGGATTTTCCCATCACCAGAAGTTGGTTGTGGTGGACCGAGAGAAAGCATTTGTTGGCGGTATCGACTTGGCTTATGGACGACGTGATAATGGCGAATTTCGGCTGAAACACTGCGGGAGAACTGGGAACGAGCTCTACAATAGCTGCATCCCAGCCGTTTATGAACTTACGCATCAAGACCAAAAAGTCTATCTAACCCGCGCGGAGATGATCTCAGCATGTTATGAAGGCTGGATTGGCCGACGCGCTCAGTGGTGGACTTCCCCATCGGGGACGGCGATGTCTTATGCTTGGGACTTTCTTAAGACAGTCTCCGATAAGAGAACGGAAACTCAAAAGCGGGTCAGTGACTGGTGGACAAGTTCAAGCATCATTCCAGAATTTGTTTACCGAGCAACTGACGTACCCGTGGACGCTGCACAACGCGCGTCCACATGGGCTTACGAAAATCTGAATAAAAATGCCAGGGGTATGCTGGACAGGCTGAGGACCAGCGGTGCAGCCAACGCGGCTGATGTTGGTGCCGGACTTGTCGCCTGGTTAAATCATGCAAAACTGGATCAATTACCTAGCCAGTTGAGACAGGGCACGATGACTGCAATTCAGGCACTGATGCTTACTACGTTGCGCCATCTTGCAGCAATCTCGAACGAGCGTTCGTCTGTGTACGAGGGACTTTTACTCAGGCGAAAAATGGTTCCGCCAAGCGGGAAAGTTTTGTCATCCTTACAGCCAAGGATGCCTTGGCACGACGTGCACTCGTGCATAGAGGGACCAGCGGTATATGACCTCTGCCGTAACTTCTCTCGGCGGTGGAACGGAATAGCTCACCAGTACGAGCGTTCACAAAGGCAAGTGGCCGGCAATCCGGTCGTAGCTCAAGTACTTGGCGCATTCCGCGCCAGTAAGGTACCCATGCTGGAAGTACCACGCATAGTTCTTGGACCGCCCGCGGCAACACCTGTGGCGAAGGGTAGCTGCTGGGTACAAGTACTACGCAGTGCACCCGTCAAAATGCAGCGGGACGAGGAACTGGCTCTTAACCCATCTAACCCCAAGGGCATTAGTCTACCGCAGAACAACTGCCTGAAGGCAATGCTCACCGCCATCCAAGGGGCGCAGAAATTCATCTATATCGAAGGCCAGTTCTTCCAGTCTGAATTTGGACGAGACGCAAGCCAAGATCAGAAATTCTCCGGACCTATGGCGGCGTTGCTTGATCTAACAGCGTCGGAGGCCTATGAGCGTCACGCGCGCAAGCTTGGCATATATGGAGTTCCGCCCAATAAGATACCGAAGGCATTGATTTGGTCCAAAGTGGACGACGTGATGAGGGATACGAAGGGAAAAGGCGCGGACTTTATCAATGACCTGATGGCAGTGCTGGGAAATATCGCTGCCATTGAAGCATCAAAACGCCTTGGCGGCGAGCAGGAGAAATTGGAGAATCCCATTAGCCACGCGCTTGCGACAAGGATCGAACGGGCAATCTTCGATGGCTTGGATTTTCACGTTTATATCGTTGTTCCGGTTCACCCTGAGGGAACCCTCAATACCTTGAATATCATGAGTCAGCTTCATATCACTATGCAGTCGCTTGTCTTTGGGAGTGAAAGCCTTGTGATGCGGGTTAAGCGAGCAGTTGCGGCGCGTTCGATAATGAAAAATAGTAAAGGTGTGGGAATTGAGCAAGCTAAGCGATCGGTGCGGGGTTTTTCGGTTCAAGAGCTGGATGATGCTGTTGGCTTAGACTGGAAGGAGTATCTAACCCTACTTAACCTCCGAAATTGGGAAGAGATCGGAGGGCGTCCAGTAACGGAACAGATTTACGTGCACTCAAAGCTTTTAATATCTGATGATCGAGTTGCAGTGCTTGGGAGTGCAAACATAAACGATAGAAGTCAGCTAGGCAGCCGGGATTCTGAGCTTGCGGTTGTTGTGAGGGATGACAGCAAGACGCAAGTCAAACTTGATGGGTTGGTGAACGATTCGGTGAGTAGCAGCGTTCACGATTTACGTCTCAGGTTGTGGCGAAAGCTCTTTGGATTTATGGGCGGGACTCCGGCAGAACGTCTGGAATCTTGCATCGCGCGGCCAGCTGCGCGTGCGACTTGGCGTGCCATTCAGCGGACTGCGGAAGAAAATCTAAGCATATATGCCAGCAGCTTTCCGTTTTTGCCCAAATCGGAGAGTACCGTTAGCTCTATATGGCCCACCTGGAACTCGTCGCAAAGGAAGCTAGCAGGACATATGCCCTTCTCCCCTCGGTTTTGGCGTGGTGACGAGGTCACCGATGAGCACTTCACGTGGGAAGCAGACAAGCGAGCTCCAGAGCGGACACCGAAGGGCGTGAAAGGTTATATAGTAGCGCTACCGGTGTCATGGACTGAAAATGAAAATAATATGTCTGGAATGAATTTGACTCTGCTGGCTCAAAACTCGGACGAAGATAATGTTCAACGCTATGCGGCAACGTCCGAACCTCGAGGCGATCACGAATTAGCTAGTTAGGCGTTTATGTATACTTTAATATTCTCCCGGCACTTAGCGCTCTTTGCCGTTATCGCCAGTGCTTTTGGTCAGCTACATGCTAGTGCGGACAACGTTCCCTCACGTTGGCCGTCCGCTAGCGAACGGATAGCTGCTACCGCTCCAGGCTATATAAGCCCACATGGCGCCTTTGGCGAGTGTATAGGCCGGCTTACGCTCGACCTGCCTGCCAAGATCGAATGGCCTACGACATTGCATCAACCTTTTGCCGACCCCTTCAATCACGTCTTTAGTGAAGAAATTTTCGATGCCGGAGACGCCATAGAAATAGGCTCTGTCAGAGTTGCCGTCATCAAGCCGGTAAATGACGATTCTAGGCGGGCGATCATCAGGAGCTTTCCGGATAAGAGGGCTGTTGATCTAAGGACTCGCCTAGCATTATTGCAGAGTGAGTTAAAGGACTTAGAGCTTAAATCTCGAAAAACGGATGCAGACCTTGATTCGATCTGGGCCAAGAAACGCGATATTGACTATTTTAGTAGTCGGCTTAAGTCTTCGCTGGTGGATGCCATTGATCTTGGTATTCCGGAAAGCTACGGCTATGGTGAGCGTGTGTCGGCGCCTAACGAACAGCACGAATTTTCGGTGTTGCACGCGTATCTCTTTAGGGGCGATACCGTCTTCGTATTTGAATCGCGAGTTTCCGCTGCTTCTAATGGTGCGGAAGCTGCGCATCGTGAGCGATTCCGCAGTCAACTCCAGAAATTCAGAGTTCGAAAGGAATATGAAGTTCCGCGTGGCCCGGGGGTTTGCGTGCCTTATGGCTTTTTACCGGACGACGGTATGACGCCAGTTGATATTAAGCTTTCTCTTAGGTTCGCAGATGCAAAGAACGTGCTCTACACGATTCACACCGGAACAGTAACATCTCGCGCATTAAAGCCAACGGCAATGTTAGCGTCTGCCCGAGCAGGTCTCGGGACGTTCGGTACCTATGATGAAGAAGCGTTGAAACCTTCGATAGCTGAGCGGATCGGACCGCGAGCAGTCCAAATTGGAGGTGTGAAGGGCGAGCAAGGCGGTGTAGTCGCGAGAATAGAAGAGAGCAAGGAAGAACAACGAGAGATGTATTCCGTTTTCTCCGGTTACGCAGGCTGGCTCGGCGTACACGACATGCCGTTCATGCTGGTCGATATGCGAACCGTTTATGGAAGAGGCGGGAAAGCTGGGAGCATTGCGAATTCTCCCTTCAAAGGAAGTATGCAGCGTCTGGACTACATTCTCAAAGGGCTCCGATATCGTTCGTCCAACGCAGCTGCAAAATCGCCGTAACCCTCGTTTTACGTCTGTCGTCCTCGAGCCATACCAGTGACATCATCGTCCTGTCGACCAACGCCCACATGGACACGACGTCGCTGCTGTGCAAGGGTGACGAAGACGGCAACGCTGTTCATCAGCCTGGCCGACGGCACCTGCACCACGTTCTCGGGCGACATCACGCAGGTGGCGATGCTGCGCAGCGAAGGCGGCCTGGCGCGCTACCGCGTGCGCCTTACGCCACGGCTGTGGCGGCTGACGCAGGTGCGCAACAGCCGCGTGTGGCACCTAGACAAGGTTCATGCTGTTAATTCGGCGACTAAAAATATTGTGGACTACTTGACGCGAAATTATGAGGAGTACCTCAAGTGAAGCAGATCGGTATTAGCCTGGTCAGCCTTTGGATAGTCGTCGCCACCCCGGCTCTGGGGGCTAGTGTAAGTGGTGATTTTGGCTGGGACACGCAGCGCGAAAGAGCTGAGAGAGCTGTGGCATCTCTTAAGCGGAACTCCGTAGCAAGAATGGCTCCCTGGCGGAGCGGCCATACTGTGTCGCTGAAAAATGGAGAGATTTTATTCGATGGGCGGCAACTGACTTTGTCGCGGTCCCTTGCAGATTGGAAAAGAATTCTTGGTGGTGGAAGTGAATGCGGGGAAGACGTGAATCCGCCGATAGTCTGTAGGTGGGAAAATTTGGGTATCGAAGTTGGAACCGCTCAGACGAGTACTAATGTAGTGAAATTCGTGACCATCCATCTACAGTCGGAGGCTGGCGAGTTCCTCAGCGACGCAGCCCGCTCGGGAAAAAGCGAAAAAAAGCTTCCTTCCTATATCGTTAAGGGACAATTTAGCGGAAATCTCGAGCTAGAGAACTACCGGATAGATCAGCAAACTACATTCGATGAAGTTCAGCGGAGTGTTAGTCGAACCCTGAATCTACGTTGCGATGTCCGAGATTGCCAGTTCCCACATGGCTCGTTTAACAGCGTTGCAAATATATACTTTGAGCTCAACGGTGGTTCTGTGCGAAGTACGATAAACTCTATAAGCATCTCTGCAGTTGAGTAACGATCGCGGCGGCGTTCCTGTCATCGACCCGTCAGCCAACCCCCACATCGACACGATGTCGCTGCTGGGCAAGGGTGACGAAGACGGCAAGTCTCGCCATCAGCCTGGCCGACGGCACCCGCACAACGTTTTCGGGCGACATCACGCAAGTGGCCATGCTGGGCAGCGAAGGCGGCCTGGCGCGCTACCGCGTGCGCCTGACGCCATGGCTGTGGCGCCTGACCCAAGTGCGCAACAGCCGGGTATGGCAGGACAAGAGCGTCATCGACATCGTCGACTACGTGCTGGGCGCCTACCAGCCGCTGGCGAATGGCGCTGGAGCTGCGAGACGGATGCCTTCATGGCCGACATCCCGCCGCGCAGCTACTGCTGCCAGTACCGCGAGACGGACTACGAGTTCGTCGAGCGCCTGCTGACGGAAGAAGGCCTGGCTTGGCGCGTCGAGGAAACGGAAGACGGCCACGGTCTCGTCCTGTTTGCCGACAGCAGCCAGGAAACGGCAATCGCGCAGGACGCCAGCAGCGAGCAGGACGGCGGCATCCGCTTCCACGGCGCCCGCGTCGGAGAGAAGGGCGACACGATCCAGGCGCTGCAGGCGCGCCGCCGCGTCGTCTCGACATTGACCACGCTGCTCAGCTACGACTACAAAGCGAAAAAGGCGGTGGCGGCAAGCGCGCCGTCGCGCCAGCAGTTCGGCAAGCTGCCGACGCTGGAGAGCTACGACGTGCCGGGCCAGTACGCATTCGCCAGCGGCGCCGTCGCCGATCATTACGCGGAGTTGCAGATGCAGAGTCACGAGGCCCGCAGCCGCCAATGGCACGGCCGCTCGACGGTGCGCACGCTGGCGGCAGGCACCCGCATTGACGTGACGCAGGGGCCTCTCGCCGCTTTTGGCGACGAGGCAGCCGCGTACACCGTCCTGCGCGTGACCAGCGTCGGCGTCAACAACCTGCCATCGCCGGCGGTGCAGGCGCTGGCCGAACTGTTCGGCCCCATCCCGGAACTGCTGGAAGAGACGCTGTACGAGCACGCGGTAGCCGACGAGGACATGGCCCTCGTCATCGACCAGGCCCGCAAAAGCGGCTACGCCAACCGTTTTGAAGCGATTCCGGCCGACGTGACTTGGCGCCCGCAACTGCCGGGCAGCGAGGGCCGCAGCCACCCGAAGCCGACGGCACCGGGCGCGCAGAGCGCCATCGTCATCGGCCCGGACGGCGAGGACCAGCCCAGCGGCGCGGACGAACTGTATTGCGACGCGCTGGGCCGCGTGCGCATCCGCTACCACTGGCAGGACGCTGGCGACGCCTCGTGCTGGGTGCGCGTGGCGCAACGCACGGCAGGCGGCGGCATGGGCAGCCAGTTTTTACCGAGAATTGGCCAGGAAGTGCTGGTGCAGTTTATTGAAAACGACATCGACCGCCCGCTCGTCATCGGCGCGCTATACAACGGCCAGGGCGAAGGCGGCCATGCCCCGACACCAGGCGGACAGCCTTCCGAAGGCGACGATCCGGCTGCGCTGTTCAAGCCGGCGTCGGACCATACGCCTTCCGCGCAGGGCAATCTCGCTGCCGGCAACAGCCCGCTATGGCACGGTGCTTCGTCAGGCAACGACGGGCACTCGAATGCTGCCGCGCAGTGGGGCGTGCGGACGAAAGAATTTGGCGGCAGCGGTTACAACCAGCTGCTGTTCGACGACACGGATGCCCAGGGGCGCGTGCAACTGCGCTCGACGTATGCCAGCTCCGAGCTGACGCTGGGGCACCTGATCCATGCCGCCGACAACTACCGCGGCAGCTTGCGCAGGCAGGGGGCCGAGTTGCGGACCGACGCCTATGGCGCCGTCCGTGGCGGCGCCGGGTTGCTGGTGTCGAGTTATGTCGTCGCGCATTCGGCCGGGTCGCGCGATCCGGTTGGTGATAATGCTGCCGGGATTGCGTTGATGAAGCAGGCCGTGAAGCTGGGGGAGACGTTCAACGAGGCGGCGGTGACGCACAAGACTGTCGCGCTGGCGTCGTCTGTCGGCTCGACCAAGGCTGGTGCTTCGTCGATGTCGGACAAGGAAGCGCCGCTGGCGGCCATGATGACCGCCGTCTCCGGCATGGTCGGCGCTGCCGACCTGGACACCGCGCGCACCGATGCCGGCGCGCGCAGAACCTCGCCTGACGACGGCTCTCTGCCCCATTCCAGCGACCCGATCATCGCCATCAGCGCCAAGGCGGGCCTGGGCGTTACCGCCGCCGGTGCCGTGCAGATGTCGAATGGCGAGACCGTGACTTTGATGAGCGGTGCGGATACGCAGTTCGTCTCTGGCGGGCAGATGCGTTTGCATTCCGGACAGGCGATCGGCGTGCTGGGCGGCGCTGTCGCGCCCGGCGCAGACGGGCTCGGGATGCAGATGATTGCGGCCAAGGATGCCATCGATGTGCAGGCGCAAGCCGATACGTTGACCGTTCAGGCGCGCGATGAGGTCAAAGTCATCAGTGCGAATGCATTTGTGGATTTTGCTGCTGCCAAGAGTATTTCGTTGTCGACTGCTGGTGGGGCGAATATTACGATTGATGGCGGGAATATTACGGTGCAGTGCCAGGGTAAGATCTTGATCTTAGCTGGTAAGAAGACCTATGTGGGTCCGGATTCTCTTGATTATCCCTTGCCTGCTATGCCTAACGATGTTTGCAAGCCGTGTCTTCTGGCGGCTCTACGGAGTGGCAGCCCTTTTGTTGCGCCTGCGGCTGCTTGATTATGTATTTTGCTTTCGAAAATCTGTCGAGTACCGCACTCGCTGATCTGATTGAGAACGTGTCTGCACAGTTAGTGTCGGCGCCCGGCGCGTCAGCCCATGCTTACGCGTTGGTTGATTGCGCTTTCGATGAAAATCTGCTAAATGGTCCGGGGCTACGAAAGCTTCAGCGCGCTTGCCTCTATGAAGGAACTCGGCTCAGCGCGTTCGGCGCTGCAAGCCCGTTCCTTTTGAGGCTTCCTGACGAACGGAGCGCGCAAGCGGAATCGATTACGTTGCTCGCTGGGGTGTGCGGTAACCGGCCGATGTGGAGCGTAATTGTGACTCATCTTGGCTTGCATGAGTTAGGGGCGCACTTCCGCCCATTTTTATTGGGCCGCTGCGCTGACGGCTTGGAGTGGCCAATCCGTTGGGGGGATGTGAGGGTCATAGAGCCTTTGCTTGGAACATTAAGCAAAAATTATTTTCGAGATTTGCTGAGCCCCTTTCGTATGTGGCTTGTTCCCACTCGTCGCGGAAGTCTGCGGATAGTTGCTGGTGATTCGGTATCGTGTCCGACACCAGGCTATACGTGCTTGAATATCTCCGATCTGCAATTTTCACAGTTACTTGATCAGTCCGAAGCCGATGCTGTGATTGCCCAAATCTCGGACACACAGGCCGACCTATTGATCGATCACCGTCCGTCTGAGTTGTATGTGGCAATCGTGGGGCAATTAAAAAAAGCATCCGAGATCGGTCTATTAGCGTCGCCCCTGCGACTTCATTTTTCCACATTTGCACTCATTTTGGCCCCTGGCTTCGAAAGACATCCAGAATACATGAGGTTACTTGAGAATATCGCTAAAGGAGCAACGTATTATGAAGAAGTTGAGAGTTTGTCGGAGAAATTTTGGCGAGCGACAAGTGTATAGGCTACACCAAGGTGTAGCCATGCGCAGACGCCAGACTTGGCGAGAGAGGTTGTTTGGGATAATTGTTGGCTGTTTCTTCCTGACGGGGTGCGCCGTGAGTGCTAGCGAATCGTCCGAAACCTACGGCGCACAGATTGGAATCGTTAATCACACCGGTAATTACATTTACTCTGCGGCCGTCGGTGACGGGGGAGGCGGTAGCTCATTCCCTTATCACGCCGGTATTGCGAATATATGCTGCGTGAGTTTACCAAAAATTTGGCGTCCGGGCTTGGAGTACGTTGTCCGATGGGATGTTCCAGAAGGAAGAAAGCACAATATTAGAGAGAAAGTCGTGAAAGTTGAACGCTATTATGAGAGCGGCAGTGTCTACGTTCACTTTTTCGATAATGACGAGATTCGCATCGTGGTTAGTCGGTGGTATGGCGAGAGTCAGAATCACCCAATCCCTCCACCACCACCAGGTGCTTATAAACCACCTATGTAAAAAACTTAGCTCTTATGATACTTGCTACGCCTAAACAAGCTCCGTTCCCCGTCGAGGAGTTCTTTTGCCTCGCTCCTGAGCAGAAGTCAAAGCCTTCATTGACTTTTCGAAGCGCGCTAGCTCTGTACCATCTTCGATTCCGGTAAGGATCGGCGTCTTTTTCGATGGTATCAACCCTGAATGGGTCATGCGGGTTTAAGGCCCCTGCATTTGAGAATGGTGTGTGTGAATTTTGAGTGAGGCACAGCTCCGCAGTGCCTTTGATCCAACAGTGAATTGGCATTTCATCGCTCCTGACGGTACAGCACGCCGTTTGGTTGGCGGAACCATGGGCTCGTTGAACATTCAGTCTACGCTGACCTTAACACATAGGCAGGTGGATACTCTAATGAATGGATGTGAGCCGTAAGCGAAGGTGAATGCACTGGACGAGGAACTCCTTGGCCTTGTCCAGAGGAGAATTCCTGAATTCTCACTGCATAAGCCTTTTCTGGCACAGATAACGGAGCGACAAGGCATCGTTTCGAGCGCTTTCCGACTCGTAAAGTTTTTTGCACACTCGCATTAGAATTCGGCAAAGCTTCGATAGCCTTCCTATATCGGCTCGCGTGGTAGCAGCGCGAAAAAAGCTAATAGGTGCTTCAAGGTGCCAGCTTAATAGCCTAATTAGAGCGTTAACTGCTGAATAGAGGGAATGAATGGGACGGTTACTTGGAATATTGTTTTGCGTCTTGGTTTTGTTAGTTGAGGTAGGTTGTGAGTACGGTGCCAGCAGCAACGACGCGCCCTCGGGCCGGATGGTGACGAGTATCTACAATTACAGCGAAAACCATATAGGTATGGTGACTTTTGATTATTCAAGTAAAAAGTTTAAGATCGACGATTCGCATATTGCGGGCGCTGTCTCGTACTACAATCCTGAGCGTGAACCAATGGTTGATGGAAGAGAGTACACTGCCTCAACTAGAAATTGTTGCTTGCGGTGGCTACGCGGCGCGCCGCTACCCGAGCTCAGAGTGGTTTGGAATGTAGTGTATGATTTGCCCCTGTTTGACGGCGCCTCCTCTGCCAGATATGATCGAGCGGCAAGCCCTCTCGCTAGGCCTGGCTCCAAGTGGTGTTCTGCGACAGTTCCCGTCCGGGGTGAGCCAAGCCAATTAAAAGACAACCTGGTTTTCCACTTTTTGAACGATGGTACGGTTGTCGTTACTTTAGCGGAGGGCTTGAAAGGGGCGCCCTTGAATATCACAGAGATTCAGGCACATTCTACCGCTTCGCCGACAGGATTGCATTGCATTACAGAGATCGCGAACCCTTGGCAAGGAATTTCAGAACAACGTGATAACGCGTAACGCATGCAAGTTAACTCCGTATAGCGCAAAACAGCGAAACAAAACGAAATGAGTTATCGAGGATCGAAATACTTTTTCATGGTGGTCGTGATCGCGCTCTTGTCAAGTTTTTCCGGCACGGGCCACGCGGCTTGCAATGACGCAAACAATTGGTTCAAGGCGCCGGGGCCGGAAATTAAAGTGTTTGTCGGTTACGGGCAGGAGCAAAAACCTGGTTTTGGCGATTTCGGGGTCGTCCAATCAGCGACGTATTATCCGTATCCTGAACCACTGCCCAAAGAAATGCTTGGTAAAGAAGGTGGTGGAACTCTGTTGAAGGACGAGACCTCGGACGTCTCATACTACGAGCCCGACGGGAAGGGAGGCTGGCGAGTATGTAGGGTCGAAAAGTGGTGGCCGCCCGGATTTGGCGAAGAAGAATTCCGAGCGATGCTAAAACCGATTACTGAGCGTTACGCGAACACTCCTGTGCTGAAGAAACTTGCGCAGCAAAATGTCGCGCTGTCTGCAACCCTTTATTTTTACGATGAAAAAGGACGGCTTAAACGTCTTGAGGAAGGGGAATTTGAAAAGCCTGGAAAAAAGGCGACGATCAAAATCTGCCGCGAGTATGACGACGATGATAATTTGACGCTCCTTCTGGATCCCAAGAATTCCCAGAGCTGCCGGGCCAGCCCGCCGGACGTACGCGATGAATGGATACGTTTACGTTATGGCAAGTACAAAGGCGAGCAAGTTGACCTGCTCGACGAATGGCATAGCGGCAGCGCAGCTGGCAGATGGAGTAAGGATATTGGTGTTTTCCGAACAGGCGCTGGGCCTGGCGCGGTCTTCGGGGCCGCCAAAGCCAACGTGGACAGAGGTGTAACCTTAATCTACGGTTCGAATGCCGGAAAGCTGGACAACAACGCGGCAAATACCGTGCTCAATGAATTCGGCAGGATGAACGTGGCTGCCTATTTCTTTACCAAGCCCCCTACGCCGCTGGAGGTGCTGGAAAAACCAGATATGATCTATAAGTACGAACGGCGCCGCCAGACTTACATCGACGGGCAGTACGTCAAGCTGTATGAGCTCTTCAAACCTGGCGAGCACCGCTCGCGCTACCGCTATTACTCGGAGATGGGCTATATCGTGCGCCAGGAACAGTTTGACGCCGAGGGCCACGTGACCCGCGTGATCACGCTTGAGGGCTGGCGCCAGCCACGTCCGGGTCCGCGCCCTGACGTCAATGATGAATTGTTGACCGACAAAGGCATCCGCATTCGTGGTCACCAGATCTACCATCGCGTCTACGACTTCGATGCGCAGGGAAAACCGACGCTGGTTGCGATCAGCTGGAACCGCAAACTCCGCAATCCGCTAAAAAAGACGAGCGTCCGTTTCGCCGATCTTGTCTTCGGCACACCGGACGGTAAGGAACGCTGGAAGAGCGAGGAAGAATTCGGCAAACATTTCGACTTCAGCCCCAAGGCCGCGCAGGTATTTCCGGACGTAGCCAATGGCATCCAACCGGAGCACATGTAATTACAAGTTGAGCAATCAAACAGGGAAGTCGAACGCAATGCGTTATCAAGGATCGAAGAAGTAGTGCATTGCGGTGGTGATTGGGCTCTTGGCAGGTTCCTCCAACACCGCCCACGCTGCTTGCAATTGACGCAAATAACTGGCTCAAGGCCCCGTGTCCGGCGACGCTCGGTATGATGAGCGGCGGGACCGAGGGCCGTCACCTGGCGCGGTTTGGTGTACGGCGACTGTAACGGTCGAGGGACAGCTGACTCCGCGTACCGACAATCTTGTTCTGCATTTCTTCGAGGACGGCGCGGTCATCGCAAGTTGGGTGACGCTCGGGTTCGGGCGCGCGTTGGCCGGCGAGGAGGTCGCGCCACTGGCCAGACAAAGGAGTCGGTAAGAACTGTAGAACGGCGACCGAGAATCCATGTCACGGCGCTCCGCCGAAGAGGAATATGGAATAGTCGGAGAGACTGCGCCTTATAATCTATATATGTGGCTTTTCACACCAGCCTTAGCCGCCGCAAGGATACACTCCTGCACAGGATAGACCAGTAAACTAGTAAACAACACAATTGAACAAGGTCACTGATGAGTGTTTATGACGCCGAATATTTCTTTTTGAGGCTGCCGAAAGGCGACGAAAGGTTACCTTTCCTGGTGCCGGATGAGGCGACAGCGGATCGGAGATTCCGTCGTATAAGGCAGGCTCCTGGTACGCCGCCGCTGGTCTTTCATAATGGCTGGAGGGATGAAGTAAAGCGGCGTGGTGTTCGCACGGTTGTGCCGGACGTTATGTTCTCGGGCGCCGATATGGTGATATCGGCTCACATCAAGGAGGAATTAGCGCGCTTTCGGCCTTCGCACGTCGCTCCGCATCCGTCTGTCTATATCGACGACAATGATGTACGCCACGACGGCTACTGGTTCCTGACGTTTTCTGAAGAACTGGATTGTTGGGACCGGGCGACGTCTTGTTTTGAACAGGATGTTGATCCCGTCCGAGTCGGCGGCGCCACGCTTCATCAGGTCTATGAATACCGGCTCGATGGCGCAGTTCTCGACAGGATTCCTCTTGAGCAGCGGCTTTTGTTCAAGATGGGAGGCACATTGACGGGTATGATTGTGTGTCACATCAGTATCTTGAAAATATTTACCACGAGCGCCGGGGCAGAACTGGACGTTGTCGCGATCACGGACTATTGATATGACCACAAAGCAAGCAATCGCGGCCGCTGCTCGCGCAACAGATTGGATGGGTGGGAGCGCCGTGGGCGCAGACGTAACATTACGCTCGTTTGGCGCGTGGATTGGCGGCCGTACAGTCCGCAGGGTTGGGGCCGGACAGGCAGGGCTGTTGGGGGCAATTGTCGGCACAGTTTTATTGGCGGGATGCGCAGCGAGTGGTGGCGAACAAGCTGAAACGTACGGTGCGCAGATCGGTATAGTAAATCACACCAGCAGCTATATTTACTCCGCATCCGTCGACGGCGGCGGTGGTGGCACTTCGTTTCCGTTTCATGCCGGGATTGCTAATATTTGCTGCGTAACTTTGCCCAGAATCTGGCGCCCCGGTCTCGAGTTCGTCGTCCGATGGGATGTCCCGGAAGGGAGCAAACACAACGTGCGGGAGAAAGTTGTCACGGTTGAGCGTTACGATGAAACCGGTAGCCTATACGTGCACTTCTTTGAAGATAACGAGATCCGTATCGTTGTCACAGAGTGGTACCCCGGGAGCAGAAATCATCCGATTCAAGTACCTCCTCAAGATCCGTATAAATGGATTCGGTAAATGGCCGGCAGAGGTTGATAGTTGCCCCACAGTGCGGTGGATAACCAAAAGCGTATCAATCCAACCTCCATGCACTCATCATCGCGGCGCCATGTACGCCACGTTCTGGGAACAGAATGAGCGATATGCCGATGTCGTCAGCAGCGCCTGAGTGCGGGCGCATTATCCCGACGTTGAACATTCAGCCGCCAGCGCACGAACGGGACGGGACGGGACGGGAAGCGCAGCGATGATGCAGGGCTGTACGCGCCTTGAGCTCCATTAGCGGTCGCGACCTACCGGCGTGCCGCCTTTGCCGGGGGCGAACGGCGGCGTGCATCCGCTGGTCTTCTGCCGGGCCCGACTCAGCCATCGCGCCGCACCTGGACGCCCGACACCCTCAAGCCCGTCGGAGTACAATTTCCCCACCGAATCGAAGGAAAGATCCATGTTCAGAAACCGCGGCCTGCTGCGGGCGATTGCCGCGTTGTCGCCCGGCTCGCGCTATGCGTGGGCGGCGGCGCTTGCGTTGTTTGTGCTGGCGGCGCAGGCGTTGCTGCGTACCGTCGATGGCGGGCGCGTGCCGTTCCTGCTGGTGAATCCCGCCATCGTTTTCGCGGCTGCCGCCTTTGGCAGCGGCCCTGCCTTGCTCGTCTACGCGACAGGGATGCTGTACGGCCTGCACCTGTTCGCGCCGGATGCCAATCCGGTGCTGATGGACAGTGCCGAGCGGGCGGCCATGCTTGCCTATGCCGCGATGGGCTTTGTGTACATCTATCTCGGGCATCTGGGCCGCATCTACGCGGGCCGGGCGCTGCGCGCCGAGCGCCAGCTGGTGGCGGACCGGCTGGCGGAGAGCGAGGCGCGGCGCGCCTACCTGCATGACCTGCTGCTGCAGGCGCCCGGCTTCGTGGCCGTGCTGCGCGGGGCGGAGCATGTCATCGAGCTGACCAACGATGCGTTCGACGAACTGATCGGCCGGCGCGACCTGACGGGGCAGGCGTTCGGCAGCGCCGTGCCGGAGGTTGCCGGGCAGGCTTTGATGTCCCATCTGGACCGCGCCTACCGCACGGGTGGACGCTTCAGCGCCCGCGATACCGAGGTGTGGGTGCGGCTTGACGCGAAGGCGCCGGCGCAGCTGCGCTATATCGATTTCGTGCTGCAGCCGACGACCGTCGGCGCGGACGTTACCGGCGTCTTCATCGCCGGCGTCGACGTCACCGCGCGCAAGCTTGCGCGCGATGCGCTGTTGCTGAACGAGGAACGCCTGGAGGACGGCCTGCAGGCGGCGCGCATGGCGGTCTGGGACTGGGACCTGGCGACGGACGACGTGCGCTTTTCCGACAGCGCCGTGGCCATCTTCGGCGCCAGCGTGGAGGCGCTGCGCCGCCCCTGGCATCTGCTGCATCCGGACGACGTGGCGCGGCTGCGGCTGGCGCAGGAGCGCGCGCTGGCCGAGCGGGGCAGCTATCTGGAGACGGTGCGCGCGCATCGCGCGGACACGGGCGCGGAGCTGTGGATCGAGATGCGCGCCCGCGTGCTGACCGACGCCGCCGGCGTGCCACGCACATTGCGCGGCGTGACGCTCGACGTGACGCTGCGCCACGTGGCGGAGCTGGGGCTGCGCGAGGCGGAGCGGCGCAAGGACGAATTCCTGGCGATGCTGGCGCACGAACTGCGCAATCCGCTGGCGCCGATCAGCGCCGCGGCCACGATGCTGCAGCATCCCGGCGTGCAGGCGGCGCAGGTGGAGCGTGCCAGTGCCATCATCGGCCGCCAGGCGGCGCACATGGTGCGGCTGGTGGACGATCTGCTCGACGCCGCGCGCATCAGCCGCGGCAAGGTGGAGTTGCGCTACGAGCCGTTCGATTTCGCCGCCGCCGTCGAGGATGCGATCGAGCAGGTCAGGCCGCTCGTCGAACGCAAACGGCATGCGCTGGAAGTGCACTGGCCGCGCCAGCCCGCGCTGGTCGACGGCGATCGCGCACGGCTGACGCAGGTCGTCTCGAACCTGCTGAACAACGCTGCCCGCTACACGGCCGAAGGAGGGCGCATCGACGTGACGCTGGAGGTGACCGGTCCGACCATGCGCCTGGCGGTCGCCGACAACGGCTGCGGCATCGCGCCGGCGCTGCTGCCCGGCGTCTTCGACCTGTTCACACAGGGCCAGCGCGGGCGCGACCGCACCCAGGGCGGGCTGGGGATCGGCCTGGCGATTGTTCATGGCCTGGTGCGCATGCACGGCGGCCGGGTGCGCGCACACAGCGACGGGCCGGGGCTGGGCGCACGGTTCGACGTCACGCTGCCGCTGTCGCGCGAGAAGGCTGCGGTTGCGGCGCCTTCGGCACGGGGCCCGCAGGATACCCTGGTGGCCCCTGGCCTGACGGTGCTGCTGGTGGACGACAACCAGGACGCGGCCGATGCGCTGGCGGCCTTGCTGACCAGCGGCGGGCTGCGCTGCGCTGTCGAATACGCGCCCGAGCCGGCGCTGCAACGTGCGCTGCGCGAACGCCCCGACGTCTGTATCCTCGATATCGGGCTGCCCGGCATGGACGGGCTGGAGCTGGCGCGGCGGCTGCGCGCCGGCATGGGCGACGCGGTCCTGCTGATCGCCCAGTCAGGCTACGGCCAGGCGCATGACCGCGCCGCCGGCATCGCGGCGGGCTTCGATCATTACTTCGTCAAGCCGGTCGAAGCGGCCGCGCTGTTCGCCGTGCTGCGCCGGGCCGGCAGCGCCACCGCGCTGCCTTCCTGAATCTCGCGCCACCGCGCTGCCTTCGTGAATCGAGCGCGTCTGCGCTGCGTGGAAAACGACGCCTGACTGCGCCGCCTTCACACGTCAGGGCGCCGACGCCCCCACCACGGGCCGCGGATCGACAGGCATGTCCATCACGACGGTGGTACCCCGCTCGGCCGAGCTGTCCAGCGTGACACTGCCCGCGTGGCACTCGGCGATGCGGCGGACGAAATGCAGGCCCAGGCCCCAGCCGTCGCCCGCGGCCCCGCGCTGGAACGGCTGCATTACCTGGTCGAGCCGGTCGGGCGGTATCGGCGGGCCGCCATTGTGCACCGACACCAGCACGGTGCCGTGCGTGGTGCCCACCTGCACGGCCACCTCGCCGCCGTCGCCGTACTTGACCGCGTTTGCCAGCAGATTCGCCAGCGCACGGCGCAGGTGCGGCGCGGACCAGAAGCCCGTTACCGGTGCGCCGCTCACCGTCACCCGCTCGCCCGGCACCGAGGTGGCCACGTCGCGCGCCAGCTGCAGCATGTCCAGCTGCGTGAAGTCGATCGTGGCCTGGTCGGCGCGGCAGGCCGACGCGTCGTCGAGAATCTCGCGGATCAGCGTGTCCGTTGCCGCCACATTGGTGGTGATCCGTTCGGCCAGGCTGCGCACCTCGGGTGCCGGCCGGTGCGCCTGGATCAGCTGCGCCGCCATGCCGATGTTCTGCAGCGGGTTGCGGATATCGTGGGCCAGCGCCATCACGTAGCGCTCGCGCTGGTCGGACTGGCGCCGCACATAGGCCGCCAGCGCGTCCTGCACGGAAGCATCGACGATGTCGTTGATCGTGGCGATGTCGCTGGGCTGCAGCGCGATGCCGTCGGCCACGCAGACCGCCAGCAGCACGTTGCGGAACAGCTGGTACTCGCGCACGACGTCGCCCGGCGCGTAGCGTGTCAGCCGGGCCCGCTCGTCGCCGTGCACGGCCGCGATGTTGTTGCCCCGGTCGGGCGTCCCGCGCGGGTGATCGGGGGACAGGCTCTGCACGAGGTTGTCGAAGAACGCCGGCAGCGTGTCGATGAGCAGTGGTTCATACAGCATGCGGGCGGGCGGTATCACCAGCTGGACGGCGTTGGCCCAGCTGGTCAGCACCGTCTCGCGCACGCGCAGCAGTTGCAACGCGAGCGGCGACAGCGCGGCATGGCAGGAAGTCGCATTGGACTGGTCGCTGGCATGGTTCATGGATCATCCACTTTGTGGTTGGTGGTCGATGCGCGGACCTTAGCAGGCACCGGCATCGCGTTCCGTGCGCCGGACCACCAAGGACGCCGGTGCACCGCTGGCACGCTGCACGCGACGGCGCCGCGGCCGCACGGTAGAATCGTGCGTACCCATCCCTGCCGAGACCTGCTCGGGAAGCCATGTCGCCATCCGCTGTGAAACCGCTGTTACGGCCGGGCCGCTGGTACCGGGTCGGCGGGTCATTGCTGGCACTCTGGTTCGGCCTTGCGCATGCGGTGCCGCAGGAAGCGCCCGCACCCGTCGGCCCGAACGTGGCGGGCCCGAATGCCGTTGCGCTGGATTCGGTCTTGGCCGCCGAGCAGGAGTGGCTGCGCGCCATGCGCCGCGGCGACACGGCGGCACTGCGGCGCATCCTGTCGAGCGATCATATCCATGTGGGCCCCAGCGGGCGCCAGCGCCACAAATCGGAAATGCTGCTGGCCCTGCAGCGCGGCGAACTGCGTTTCCTGACGTACGACATCACCAGCTACGACATCCGCATCACGGGCTCGGCGGCGATCGTCAGCGGCGGCTACAACACGCAGCTGCTGCGCCGCGGTGTGCGTGACGTGTCGCAGGGGCGCTACCTGCGCGTCTGGGTACGCGACGAGAGCGGCTGGCGTCTGATGGCGCACCAGGTCACGCCGACGGTGGTGCCGCGCAGCGGTTCGTGAGCGCGCACCGTTGCCGCGCAAAGTTGCCTGAATGTCAGCGTCAATGCCATACTCTCGTCATGGCAGACTCTACCGATACACCCGACAGCGCCGCACACGATCACGCGGCCACGCCCGGCTCGGCCCGCGGCGCAATGTGGCTCGACCCGCGCCGCATCCTGTGGCTCGTGGTACTGGCCGTGGCGGGCGCCGTCGTGCTGCTGGGCATCTGGCTGTTCAGGACGGTGTCGACGGAGCGCGCGCTGCGCGCCGTGACCAGCAGCGTGAGCTTGCCGGCAAACCCGGTCCCCGCACCGGCCACCGTTGCCGCCACCCCGGCCCCGCCGCCGGCGCCGCCCGTGGCGCCCGTGCTGCCCCCGGTGGATGCTGTCGTACCGCCCGCATCCTCCGCCGCGCCCGACATCGAGGAACGCAAGGCTGTACGCAACGTCAAACCGAAAAAGACGCATCAGGCGGCAAAGCGGCGCGGCAGGGCGGCCGAGCGGGGCACGTTTGCCCGCTGCCCGGCCCTGGGCAAGCCCGGCGCCGTCATGTGCCGCTGGCATATCTGCAACGGCGGCGCCGGCAAGGAAGCGGCATGCCGGCCGTACCTGGAGCGCCGGCCCTGACTCAGGACGGCGCCACGCGGCCGGGATGCGAGTACAGCACGTGGCGGCCGTCGCGCACGAAGCCGGCCAGCGTGATGCCGCTGCGGTCCGCCATCTGTACGGCCATCGCCGTCGGCGCCGAGATCGCGGCCAGCACGGCGATGCCGGCCCGCGCCGCCTTCTGCACCATCTCGTAGCTGGCGCGGCTCGTCACGACGGCAAAGCCATCCGTCGGCGGGGCACCGGCGCGCAGCAATGCGCCGACAAGTTTGTCCAGCGCGTTGTGCCGTCCCACGTCTTCCCGCACCAGGCGGATGGCGCCGTCGGTGTCCGCCCATCCCGCGGCATGCGTACCGCCGGTGGCATGGTGCAGATGCTGGCGCGCCGCCAGTTTCGCCATGGCCCGGTGCAGCGCGGCGGGGGCGATCGGCACATCAGCCGCCGCCGGGGCGGGCAGGTCGGCACAATCGTCGGTGAAACGCTGCAGCGTATCGACGCCGCACAGGCCGCAGCCCGTGCGTCCCGTACGGGCCTGGCGTGTGCGCTGCAAGCGCGCCATGGCGCCGGCCGCGATGCGCAGTTCGATGGCGATGCCGTTGTCGTGCGGCGCGATGTCGATATCGTAGACGTCGCGCGCGGCGCGGACGATGCGTTCGCCCAGCGTGAATCCCAGCGCGAAATCCTCCAGCTCATGGGGCGAGGCCAGCATCACGGCATGCGTGATGCCGTTGTAGACGAGGGCCACCGGCACTTCCTCCGGTACGACCTCGTCGACCGGTTGCAGTCGGCCGTCCAGCCAGCGCTGCGCCGGCAACGGGGCGGCGCCGGCGGGCAGCAGGGGGACGGGCCCGGCGTTCATGGCACGCTCCGTTCGACCAGCACGGCCACCGATTTGACGGCCGGCACCTTGCTGTCCTTCGCGTGGTGCCACAGCGGCACCAGCGGATTACATTCGGGGAAGTAGCCCGCCACGCAGCCGGCCGGAATATCGTACGGCACGACAGCCAGGCCGGCAACGCTGCGCTCGAAGCCGTCGCGCGCAGCGGTGCGCAACGTGACGACGTCGCCCGCGACAAGGGCGAGGCGGGCCATGTCGGCGGCGGCCATGAACAGCACCATGCGGCTGCCGGAGACGCCGCGGAAGCGGTCGTCGTTGCTGTAGATCGTCGTGTTGAACTGGCCGTCGCTGCGGATCGTGAACAACGTCAGCGTTCCCGGGTTGCCGGCCATGTCCGGGTCGCCCTGCAGCGCTTCCGGCACCGTGAAGTTGGCCTTGCCCGTATCCGTATCCCACTCGCGCCGCGCGGCCGGCAGCGGCTTGCGAAAGCCGCCCGGCTGCCACATGCGCGCTTCGAAGTCGTGGAAGATGGCGGGGAATGTGGATTCGATGGCGGCGCGGATGCGCGCATAGTCGGCGACCCAGCCTTTCCAGTCCACCAGCGGATTCGGTGCCAGCGTGGCCCGGGCGATGCCGGCCACGATGGCAGGCTCGGACAGCAAGTTGGCGGCCACGGGTTCGGCCATGCCGCGCGAGCCGTGCATGCATGCCGTGCTGTCCTCGATCGTCACGGCCTGCGGCACGCCGCGCTGGCGGTCGATTTCCGTGCGGCCCAGGCACGGCAGGATGTACGACGCCTTGCCGTGGATGACGTGGCTGCGATTGAGCTTGGTTGCGATCTGCACCGTCAGCGGCAATTCGCGCCAGGCCGCCTCCATCCGCACCGTTTCCGGCACGGCGCGGACGAAGTTGCCGCCCAGGCCTACGAAGGCCTGCACGTCGCCCGCCAGGATGCCTTCGCAGGCTTCCACCGTGTTCATGCCTTTTTCGCGCGGCGGCTCGAAGCCGTATTGTTCGCGTAGCCGGTCCAGCGGCGCCAGTTCCGGTTTTTCCGTGATGCCGACCGTGCGCTGCCCCTGCACGTTCGAATGGCCGCGCACGGGGCAGACGCCGGCGCCCGGCTTGCCGAGATTGCCGCGCAGGAGCAGCAGGTTGACAATCATGGCCACGTTCTGCACGCCGTTGCGGTGCTGGGTGATGCCCATGCCGTACACGGCCATCACGGCGCGCGAGCGGCAGTAGACGGCGGCGGCTTCTTCCAGTGCCGCCTGCGTCAGGCCGGACTCACGCTCGATATCCGGCCACGGGCAGGCCCGTACGGCCGCATCCAGCGCGTCGAAGCCGTGCGTGTGCGCGGCCAGGAAGTCCACGTCGAGCACGCGCCCGGCGCCGGCCGCGCGGGCAGCGTCGTCGCTGGCGAGGATCGCCTTGCACAGGCCCATTAACGCCGCCGTGTCGCCGCCCGCCTTGAGCTGGTGGTATTGCGTGCTGATGGCCGTTTCCGCGCCCGTCAGCATTTCCAGCGGCGACTGCGGATTGGTAAAGCTGACGAGGCCACGCTCGCGCAGCGGGTTGAACGTGATGATCGGCACGCCGCGCTTGCGTGCCGCCTGCAACTGGTGCAGCATGCGCGGGCTGTTCACGCCCACGTTCTGGCCGAAAAAGAAGATGCAGTCGGTGCGCTCGAAGTCGTCCAGCGTGACGGTGCCGACGGGCACGCCGATCGTCTTCTGCAGCCCGACCGACGTGCTTTCATGGCACATATTGGAGCTGTCGGGCAGGTTGTTGTTGCCGTACAGGCGCGCCAGCAGCTGGTACAGGTACGACGTTTCCAGCGATGCCCGGCCGGAGCTGTAGAACACGACGCCGTCGCGCCGCAGCGGGCGCAGCGCGGCGCCGATCTGCGCGAACGCCGTGTCCCAGGACACCTCGACATACTTGTCCGTGGCAGCATCCCAGCGCAGCGGCACCGTCAGCCGGCCCTGGTCTTCCAGCGCATGGTCGCTCCAGCTTTCCAGTTCCGTCACCGTGTGGCGGGCAAAGAAATCGGCGCCGATCGCCTTGCTGGTGGTTTCCCACGCGGTGGCCTTGGCGCCGCTCTCGCAGAATTCGAACGGGTGCGGATTGGCCGGCTTGGCCCAGGCGCAGCTCACGCAGGCAAAGCCGTCCGGCTTGTTCTGCCGCGCCAGCAGCCTGGCATCCTTGCCCGGCACGTGCTGGTCCAGCAGGATATGGGCCACTTCGCCGACGGAGCCCCAGCCACCGGCCGGCATCGTCGCACGTTCGATCTTCAGTTCTTCACTCATCGCATCTCCTCGCTACGGAAGAGCGACGGTAACGCGCCCACAAGCGCGCCACGGTGCGGCCGCGCACACAGCGTCCCCGGGATGGCAACAAGGCCGGGACAGGGGCGGGTCGCGGTGGTATCATGGCCCGCTTTACAGTATTGCCAATCGCATATCGGCACAGACGCAATGGACGAAGACCGCCTCTCCCAGCCGCCGCCCGGCACGCCGCCGGACGAAGCCTTCCACCACAATGACGCCCATGCCGGCCCCGGCAGCGACGGCGACTACGCGCGCGGGCTGTCGCGCAAGGTACTGTTCGGCATCATGGGCGTGATCGCCGTCATCTTCGCGTTCGGCTCGGCCTGGGTGGGCTACCAGTACGCCAGTACCAGTGCCATCGCCAAACTGGGCAGCTCCGTATCGACGCCCGCGATGCCCGCGAAACCCGCCGCGCCCGCGCCGACGGCACCGCGGCCGGACACGGCCATGCCGGTGCCCCCGTCCGCGTCCGTACCGGCCGAGCCCACGGGTGGCGTTGCGGCCGGTCCCAGCGCGCCGCCGACGCTGCCGTCGGCGGAGGAGCTGCTGGCCGACCGGAAGGCGGCGGGAGCGCCACAGCCGGCGCCGGCCGCGCTCGTGCGCGACCTGCCTGACTGGCTGGCAACGGAGGTGGGTGGGCGCCACACGGAGAAGGCGGCGACGAAGGCCGTGGCCGCGCGAATGCCGGAAACTTCCGGGGCTTCGGGAGATGAACCGGCACCGCCGGCCCGGCAGCGGACGCAGCGCAACGAGCCGCCCGTGCGCCAGGAGCGCGCCGCGGCCGTGTTCGCGCGCTGTCCGAAGCCGGGTGAATCGGGCGCCGTCGAATGCCGCCGTGCCGTATGCGACGGGGCCGCGCGCAAGCAGGCTGTCTGCGCTGCTTATCTGAATTAACAGTAACGTCGGGGACAGGCACCGGTTGTGCGCAGTGCCGCAATAGCGCCGGCAGTTACAGGAACCGGTCCAGGATCTTCTTGCTGTGCTTGTCCAGGCCGTACTGGTCGCGAATCAGGAAGTGGATGCCGTGCGTGTCCGATACCAGCAGCGACGTCGCGCCGATGCGGCGAATGTCCTCTTCACCCCGCAGCACGAACTCCGTCGGGCCCCGGTTGGTTTCGACCGTCCACGTGCACGGCGTCGCAAAGCTCGTCACGTCGACGATGCGGGCGATCTCGGGCATGAACTCGCGTCCCGCCAGCTCCTCGCGGATCAGCGCCGCAATGGCCGGCGGCAGGTCTTCCAGCCGCTCGATCCACGTCACTTCCTTGCCGTCCGCGTTGACGAGCGCCAGGCCCTCGTCGGGCGCCTGCACGGGGAAGGCCCGCACGGGCGAGACGCCCGGATAGACGGTGCCGTCGCCCGTCGTCAGGTTGAGGCGGCCGAAGGCGTCGCGCTCCAGGTTGAAATCAATTGTCGTCATGGCGTTTCGTGTTGTTGTCATCGAGGTCGGTATCGACGTTGCGGGCCTGCGCCTGGTACAGGCGGTAATACGCGCCTTCCTGCGCCATCAGTTCCTCGTGCGGGCCTTCCTCGACCACCATGCCGCGGTCCATCACGACGAGGCGGTTGGCCCGCTGCAGCGTGGACAGGCGGTGGGCGATGGCAATCGTCGTGCGGCCGGCCACCAGATTGTCCAGCGCCTTCTGGATTTCCTTTTCCGTTTCCGAGTCGACGGAGGCCGTCGCTTCGTCCAGGATCAGGATCTTCGGATCGATCAGCAGCGCGCGGGCGATCGAGATGCGCTGGCGTTCGCCGCCGGAGAGACCTTGCCCCCGTTCGCCGACCATCGAATCGTAGCCCTGCGGCAGGCGCAGGATGAAGTCGTGGGCGTGCGCGGCGCGGGCGGCGGCGATGATCTCGGCGCGCGTCGCGTCCGGCTTGCCGTAGGCGAGGTTTTCCGCGATCGTGCCGAAGAACAGGAACGGCTCCTGCAGCACGAGGCCGATATTGCGGCGGTAGTCCGAGACGGCAAACGAGCGGATGTCGGTGCCGTCCAGCAGGATCGCGCCTTCGGCCACATCGTAGAAGCGGCAGATCAGGTTGACCAGCGTGGACTTGCCGGAACCGCTGTGGCCCACCAGGCCGATCATCTCGCCAGCCTTGATCTCCAGGTTGACGCCCCGGTTGACGGCGCGGTTACCGTACCGGAAGCCCACTTCGCGCAGCGTGATATTGCCTTCGATCTTGCCGACTTTTACCGGATTGGCCGGTTCCGGCACCGAGGACACGTGGTCCAGGATATCGAAGATGCGCTTGGCGGCGGACGCCGACTTCTGCGTCACCGAGACGATCCGGCTCATCGAATCGAGCCGTCCATAGAAACGGCTGGAGTAGGTCAGGAACGCCGTCAGCACGCCGACGGTGATGTGCGACTTCGACACCTGCCAGATGCCGAACACGTAGATGACCAGCAGGCCGATCTCCGTCAGGAACGACACGGTCGGCGAGAACAGCGACCACACTTTATTCAGCTTGTCGTTGACGGCAAGGTTGTGCTTATTGGCGACGCGGAAGCGGTTCGCTTCGCGCGTCTCCTGGGCGAACGCTTTTACGACGCGGATGCCGGGAATCGTATCGGCCAGCACGTTCGTCACTTCGCCCCAGACGCGGTCGATCTTCTCGAAGCCCGTGCGCAGCCGGTCGCGCACCAGGTGGATCAGCCACGCGATGAACGGCAGCGGCACCAGCGTGACGATGGCCAGCCATGGATCGATCGAGAACAGGATCACGCCCGTCATGATGATCATCAGGCAGTCGGACGCGAAGTCCAGCAGGTGCAGCGACAGGAACACGCAGATGCGGTCGCTCTCGCTGCCGATGCGCGACATCAGGTCGCCCGTGCGCTTGCCGCCGAAGTATTCCAGCGACAGCCGCAGCAGGTGTTCGTACGTGTTCGTGCGCAGGTCGGCGCCGATGCGTTCGGAAACCAGGGCCAGCACATAGGTGCGCGCCCAGCCCAGGATCCACGCCAGCACGGCCGCGGCCAGCAGGCCCGACATGTACAGGATCACCAGATCGGTATCGACCGGCTTGCCGTTCTGGTACGGAATCAGCACGTTATCCATCAGCGGCATCGACAGGTACGGCGGAATCATGTGCGCGCCCGTCGAGAGCAGCATCAGCGTGAAACCGGCCAGCAGCTGCCAGCGGTAGGGATGGGCGAAGCGCCACAGCCGGAACAGCGTCCACGTGGACGGCGGCGTGTGCACGACTTTCGTGCAGATGGGGCATTCTTCCTGGTCCGGCTCGAGCGGCGCCTTGCAGGTAGGGCAGGCGTGCTCTTCGATGCGCACGGGGGCGATGCCCGTCAGTGCCGTCTCCAGCAGCGGCGTGAACTGTTCGGTCAGGCGGATCGCATGCAGGTTCTGGCCCAGGGTGAAACGCCACGCGGCCAGGCGGCCCTGGTCGTCGACAAGCTCCAGGTGGCCCACGCCGGCGTGGTCGTGCAGGCGCAGCGCCATGCCGGCGCGGTACGGCCAGGATTGCCAGGCGTTCGCACCGGGCGCACGCGACAGTACGCGGTGCTCCGTCAAAAGGATGATACCTTTGGCGAAATGGAGTTTCGCGTCCAGGTCAACCTCCAGAGCACTCAGCACGTTTTCCCCAGGAGCAAGCTGTAATTTCGCTTCGGAATGCCAGAGTTCTGGCAGTTCGACCCGGGTCTGCCCGGAGGGGAAGTCGGTTGTGATCATTGTCGGCAATACTCCGGTGGTTCCTTTGCCAAGTGGCAAGAATGTGGATTCGGTGGGAAAATAGGGTAGTTGTTACAGCAACGGATCAGGCCCCTGTTGCGCTGACACGTTTTTAGCGTAGCCGGGTAAACACGGCGTTTATTGTATTCTTCGGCTACGGCCGGCCCTGGGGCCAGTTGTGCCGCAGTACCGCAATGAACCGAACAGAAGAGGAAGCTCTGCTTTTGCGGAGTATAACGCAAGAGGTAGTAGAGCAAAAACATGACAAAGAAGAAAGACATCGAACTTCTCCGTGTAACATATCTGCGCGGACCGAACATCTGGACTTACCGTCCCGTCATCGAGGCGTGGCTGGATATCGGCGAGCTGGAACAATTCCCATCGAACAAACTGCCGGGCCTGACGGAACGGCTGACCGCATGGCTGCCCAGCCTGAATGAGCACCGCTGCGGCGTGGGCGAGGTCGGCGGCTTCCTCGAGCGCCTGCGCGACGGCACGTATGCGGGGCACATCCTGGAACACGTCGTGCTGGAGCTGCAGAACCTGGCCGGCATGCGCACGGGCTTCGGCAAGACGCGCCAGACGGCGGAAGGCAGCGGCATCTACAAGATGGCGTTCCGCACCCGCCAGGAGCAGGTCGGCCGCCGCGCGCTGGCGCTTGGCCGCGAGCTGCTGATGGCCGCCATCGACGATCGCCCGTTCGATCTTCCTGCCGCCGTCACCGAGCTGACGGAGATGGTCGAGTCGCTGTGCCTGGGACCCAGCACCAACAATATCGTCGACGCGGCCACCGACCGCAAGATCCCGCATATCCGCCTGACGGACGGCAACCTGGTCCAGCTGGGCCACGGCACGCGCCAGCGCCGCATCTGGACGGCCGAGACGGACAACACCAGCGCCATCGCCGAAGGCATCGCCAGCGACAAGGACATGACGAAGGACATCCTGTCGTCCTGCGGCGTGCCGGTGCCGCAAGGCGCGCTGGTCACCAGCGCGGACCAGGCATGGGAAGAGGCGCAGGATATCGGCCTGCCGGTCGCGGTAAAACCGTATGACGGCAACCATGGCCGCGGCGTGTCGCTGAACCTGTCCACGGAAGCCGACGTGCGCGCCGCGTATGACATCGCTGTCGAGCGTGGCGGCAGCGAGTCCGTCATCGTCGAGAAATTCATCGTCGGCGACGAGCACCGGCTGCTGGTCGTCGGTCGCAAGGTCGTCGCCGCCTCAAAAGGCGAGTCGCTGTGGGTCACGGGCGACGGCACACTGTCGGTGCAGGAGCTGGTGGACACGCAGATCAATATCGATCCGCGCCGCGGCACGACCGAGGAGTTCCCGCTCAATATCGTCGAGCCGAAGAAATCGCAGGAAGTGCAGCTCGACCTGCAGCGCCAGGGCTTGACGCCGGACTCCGTGCCGGAAGCCGGCCGCAAAGTGCTGATTCAACTGAACGGCAACGTCGCCAACGACGTCACGGACCTGGTGCATCCGGCCGTGGCCGAGATGGCCGCGCTGGCGGCACGCGCCGTCGGCCTGGACATCGCCGGCATCGACATGGTGGTGCAGGATGTCTCGCAGCCGCTGGAAGGACAGGGCGGCGCCATCATCGAAGTCAACGCCAGCCCGGGCCTGCTGGCCCACCTGAAGCCGGCTGAAGGCGGCACGCCGCGCAACGTGGGCGAGGCCATCGTCGGCGAACTGTTTGCCGCCGGCGAGGATGGCCGCATCCCGATCGTCGGCGTTTCCGGCACGCGCCATACGGCACTGATCGCGCGGCTGACGGCGTGGCAGTTGCAGGTGTCGGGCCGCTATGTCGGCGTGGCCTGCGAGGAGGGCGTCTACCTGAACGGGCGCAAGATCG
>Ga0265797_10002596_pt1 | contig 30062 bp, 21 predicted proteins | sample P2T30metagenome_FD_192433 | JGI IMG/M metagenome (GOLD analysis project Ga0265797, IMG submission 192433) | Plant litter microbial communities from East Loma Ridge, Irvine, California - P2 T30 | ecosystem: Environmental > Terrestrial > Plant litter > Unclassified | place: USA: California...
ACCAGAAAACGATGTGTCAGTTTGTTTGCTAAGCATGCGCACGTCTCAGGCATCAGCAACAAATCATTCGACTCTGTCATATATATTAGATGCGTCCTTGGATAGCGGATCGCCATTGGCATCTCCTCATTTCCCCTCTTGAAACCATAATCGGAGCGTTCCTGATAATCCCTGTCACATGCTTTCGCGCCCTAGCGTGAACCAGGGCCCTTATCCTGATCCTTATCGTCTCCTCCCCAGCCGTTCAATGGTCGCGAAGTTTCGCGAACACCATCTTGCGACAGACGTCATAGGGCCTCCCCGCCGTCGCGCATACACTCGCCCGCATTCGTTCACGTCTACCAACCCAACGCGCAATGCCTCCCAAACGAACGGCCTATGAGGCCATTGATCTTACAGGGGATGACGACGACGCGCCCTCGTACTCGTCGCAATCCTTCGGTCGTTCGTCGCAGTACCCGTCATCATCGCAAGGATACGCACACTCTCATGCCCATTCTTCAAGCCCGCGCCGCGCACGCAAACAAGCGCGTACATCATTCAACCAAGCGCAACGCACTACATCTGGGTCGTCGCAAGCTGAAGCCATCTCTATAGACGAAGACGAAGACGAAGAAGACGACGCCTCCCAGGAAGTCCCGGATGCTACACAAGCCTACAATCAGCAACAATACGAATTCGTACTATACGGAGCAATGCATGGGAAGATTGTGGGTGTGCGATACTACAACGGATATGCAACAAACAGTGAGACGGTGGTACTAAGGCGAGAACCCCATAACGAGTACGACAGCAATGCGATCAAAGTAAGCAATGTGCAGGGCGAACAGATTGGGCACCTTCCACGAGGTCTCGCGGCCAAGTTAGCCAGATACATGGACGAACGCAGCCTGCTCATTGAGGCGCAACTTACAGGGGAGAAGGGCTTCTACGACTGCCCGGTCGAGCTTAAGCTGTACGGAACCAATGATCCAGATGTGCAGCAGACTCTTATGGCACGAATGCGAAGTGACAAACTCCCTGTTGGACATGCTTCAGATCGAAAGCGTAAGGAAGCTGCGGCCGCGAAGGAACGCGAGCGAATAGCTAAGCAAGCCGCCAAACAAGCCAAAAAGAAGGGTGCTACTGTTGTGGACATTGGTGCCGACCAAGCCACACAAAACAGCATGGCCGAATATGCTGCTGGTTCTTCGCAGGGTTCCGGCCTCGGGCCAGGGCCTAGCATGGAGGATATCCTCGGTGATAGTGTGCGCTTCAACCCTAGGAATGTCGAAGAGATGGTTGAGGAGTATGGTATCAAAGAAGAAGACCTAGTAAGCAATGTGCTTATGCAACCTCTGTGCCCACTCACTAACCACCAACAGGCAAAAATGCCACAAGCGCCCCAACCCGACACTCTTCTTACTGAGCTACACCCCTTCCAGTTGCAAGGTCTGCAGTGGATGCTCGATAAAGAAAGCCCCAAGCTCCCAGCCTCAGGCACCAAAGACGTAGTCCAGCTTTGGCGACGACACACTCATATACCAAATGCGTTCACAAATATCGCAACAAGCTTCTCGATCCAGAATCCGGCACTAGCTTCCGGGGGTATACTGGCCGACGATATGGGCTTGGGCAAGACTATCCAGACCATCTCCCTTATCATGGCAGACCGCGCACTTAATCTTCGTGCAAAGGATTCCTCAGGCGCCACGCTGATCCTTGCCCCCGTATCAGTAATGAGCAACTGGAGCACGCAGATGAAGAAGCATGTCAAGCCTGAACACGCTCTTCGTGTCATGTTCTGGCATGGTCAGAGAAAGGAACCCATCACACCCAAATCAATCGAGAACTACGATGTCGTAATTAGCACATACGAATCTGTCTCTTCTGATTGGTACTCGCAAACGAAGCCTACTCTCCCACGGCGTTCCGGACCTTTCTCTATCAAGTGGCGTCGGGTCATATTGGATGAGGGTCATGGCATAAGGAACCCGAAAGCGAAGAAGACTATCGCCATTACAAATCTGATGGCGCAATCTCGATGGACACTTACCGGCACGCCGATTATCAACAATTTCAAAGATCTCTACTCCCAAGTTCGTTTCTTGCGTCTTTCGGGTGGCCTCGACTCTTTCGAAATCTTCCACAGTGCCATTATGCGCCCTGTCATGCAAGGCGATGTCCAGGGCCACAAGGTACTCCAGCAGCTGATGTCGGGTGTCTGTCTACGTCGCAAGAAGGAGATGTCGTTCATCGACCTACGGCTACCTGAGCTCTCTGAGTACGTACACAAGATCAAGCTGCATCCACACGAACAGGAGAAGTATGATGCCTTGGAGGCTCAGGCCAAGGGTACGCTGGACATTTATAAGCACAACATCGGGAAGAAAAACGCCGGAGATACTTATCGCCATCTCCTGGAAGTGTTGCTTCGAATGCGACAAGTTTGCAACCACTGGCAACTGGTGGGTGAAGAGCGTCTCGACTCCATCATGAAGCAGCTTGAAGCAGAAGGCGTTGTCGATTTGACAGAAGAGAACAAAGCGGCGCTCCAGAAGATGCTTCGACTTTCCATTGAATCACAAGAAGACTGTCCGATCTGTTTGGACGTTTACAAGGAGCCGGTCATAACCAAATGCGCCCACATCTTCTGTACGCCCTGTGTAGAACGCGTTATCGAAACCCAACACAAGTGCCCCATGTGCCGTGCCGAGCTTGAGTCCCTTGCAACCACAACTGTCAAGCCTGCAAAGGAAAAATCTGGCGCCGCTCCAGCGCCTTTGACACAAGACCAGATTGCAGATAAGGAATCTCTAGAGAAGAACACTAGCACAAAAGTCGAGGCCCTCCTCGACATACTTCGGGCATCAGCCAACGACCCGACAAACAAGACAATCATCTTCAGCCAATGGACTTCTTTTCTCGATATCCTAGAACCACACCTCACACTCTATGGTCTAAAGTACGTCCGCATAGATGGCTCCATGTCCGCAACACAACGTGACGTCGCCCTCGAAGCCCTAGACTCCGACCCAGCCACAACCATCATGCTCGCCTCGCTCGCCGTATGCAGCGTCGGTCTTAATCTCGTCGCCGCAAACCAAGTCATCATGGCAGATTCATGGTGGGCGCCTGCCATCGAAGATCAAGCTGTAGATCGCGTGCATCGGCTGGGGCAGAAGCGCGAGACGACAGTATTCCGATTAGTGGTTGAGGGAAGTGTGGAGGAGCGTGTATTGGGTATTCAAGAAGAGAAGAGAAAGTTGATGGGTTTGGCGTTTGCAGAGAAGGAGGGTGGAAAGCAGAGGAAGAAGAGGGCTGGTGCTGGACTGGGTGATCTGCAAAGGCTGCTGGGTACGCAACAGCCTGCTACTCAGACGCAGACACAGACAGAAGCTGGCTAGATGAAAGACATTGGAGAGATGTATGTTCCTTGTACGATATAGATGTGTGTCTATGGTTGCGTCGAAACCATCCGTCAGGTTTTTTTTAATGTATGAATGAGATCGAAGCTTTTATCAGGTTTTCTCTCTGGCCAGTCAGATTAAATCAACATAGCTTTCTCTGTTCTGTTGCATGTTCTTTCGCGTCTCAAATTCATTAAATAATGTTACTGTGGTAACGAGTGGAATATTTTGTGCGTTGTGTGCGTGATGATATTCTAAAGGAAATTAGCCATGCTCGTCAATACGTAGTTATAGCTGCGACGAGCAACAACATCTTTACCCACTCGACGTCTTTCCAGATTCTTGTTCTTGCGCTGTTGTAAGAAGACGTCTACTTGAGAAGGCTTTTTTTGTTGTGTGGAACGCTGGCATAATATTAAAAAAAATTACGAGTAAGGGAAGATAAGGTAGGTCAAGTAAAGCTCCAATTAACATATAAGCCATAGTCTGTCAACAATCTAAAAGGGAGCGAAATCAACCTCGAGTCTGCTTCCCCGTTCACCCACGTGAGATTTGAGTAGATTTGGATACTTTCGCGGTCTTTGGTTGTTCACAATCTTTAATTTTCTTGTTGCTTGCATATCTGAATATACACAGATATTTCATCACCTAGGCAATATTGGCACTTTATGGTCATTACTCACACTCATCGAAGCGTAATGATAGCAGCACTTGACAGCAATACTGATGAGATTAAGAAGTATTGTTTAGATCAAAGCGGGCGTCGCGTGTCCTACCACAGGTGCCACACCGTCGTCAAAATGATATATCCTCAGATTCCGCTCACCAAACTGCGGAACATCTGCAGACATGACTCCAACAACTCACACCACTTGGCATATATGTCGCAGTGCAACAAACGGCACCGCTCACTTGTGGGAACTTTGACACCGAGATATTCACTGCTGTAGGTATAGCGCTAACCCAGCTTGGGGAAGGTGAAATATGTGTGCTCAAGGCAACATAAGATATTGATCACCAAATGCGCAAACAGCACATCTGCATTTCGAACAGTCGCTCGGAAGACCCAAGGTCGATAGAGCGTACTGCTGCAGCAAATGCTGCGCGTCACGAAAAGATGTTCTACCTTTTTCCAGAGAAGGCGCCACTAGAAACAGGCGCCCACTCAAAGTGTATATGATAGATTGTGCAATATGTTCTCTCTGGCAGGTCGACGACACTGGAAGGGCCATGGTGTATGACCCTCAAGCAACCGGGGAAACGGACTATCGTCCTGCGCCGCATAGAGAACAGAAGCAGTACGCAGAGGTGCGAAGTTTTTATGGCTGCCTCACTAGCGCGCCGGCGCTGTCGTTTCTCCGACGCGCACGTGATGTCGGCTAAGCTTCGGCGGATCAGAGAACCTCAAAAAACCTTTTCGCGTCGCCGTCGAGCGACTTCTTTTCCTCATGGCCAGCGATGATATTTTACATTTGATAGGAAGAGTAATACGTGGCCTAGGCTGCGACTGATTACAAACATCACCACCTTCTGAGGCCTGTTACATGTTCCTGTTCGGAACTACTGCGCGGTTGTTGCGGCGTCGCGGCTTTGTCGCGGAAGCTGGACGCGACCGTTGGATGACACCTGTGTGTTTCGCAGATTTGAAAAGCACGCGCAGGCCTGTGAGACGGGCACAGTGCCAGGGACGTATGGCGACTTGGGGACATCCGCTGTCGCTGCCTCAGATCATTCGCCGTTGAGATTTCGCGCGTTTCAGCGAGTATGTTGTATGAGATGGACGGGGTGCGGCCACGAGGATGCAGGGAACGTCCTATTCTTGTCATCTTGGTTCATGCGGTTTGGAAATTTGTGTGTTTCCAGAAGATGGCTTTTTGCCTGAGGATGCCAGGAAACAAAGTGTCTTTGCACTTGAATTCATGCGGTAGCCGGCGCCTCGGCATATGCGTGGAACGGCCATGGAGGTACTTTCGGCGTCTGAGCGTAGCAGGACATGTTCGGTCGGACGCTGGACTGCGACGTGCGTGCTTCAAGCTCTCGATGTCGCGTTCTCGACTCGGACTTCCTTTCCTCTACGGCGGCTTCGCTCACTTTTTGGCTGTACATGTGAGCAGAGTCATTCGGCCCGTATGGCGCGGCTGATAACGACGTCGAGTAGTAGTGAACAGAATCGGTGAATACCAGGTTGCTTGCAGCCGCTACGCCACTTCGGCTGGCAGCATCCTCAAAGTTATCACGACTCTCAATTTGCCGGTCTGGGACAAACTTTACGTCAATAGGCTACGTCAGTTTCAGTCATTCATGACAATTACTTGCTCTACCACGCCCCATCTTGTGGTCGATGAGAACAATGAGCATTTCCATCTTCACGCGCGTCACTTTGAATTGCGATCTTCGTACCAACGCGCTCGTATGCCCAAGATCTGCGCTCAATCGGCGACTTTCCACACGTTGGGGAGCACAGTCACTAGCCGTCCAAGGTCGGTTTGTCCCGCAGCGTTGCAAGACCCTGGTGGCATGAGCACTTGTGGTCTTGGGTTCGCCGAGTTGGTCAGATATCGCCTGTCGATACCTCGTGTCGTGACCAATGGAGGGTCTGCAGAGATTTCGATAACCGGCCAAGGCGCGACGTGCCGAGTGATTTGCGATGGATGGAAGCTGTCGAAACTTAAGAGCATTGAATAACGCGGGTCTTATCCTCCCGGGGCTTGATGCTAACCACATTCACGCGTGTTTCACCGCGGCCTTATCGTATGCCGACATTGTCGATAGAATCCCACGTGTACCGGGCTCATGTTGAGATCCAGCCCGCTGCGATGCAACCTCGACCGCCTGCTCTCAGGCCAGCAGCTTCGGCAACAGCCATGACGGCTCCAGAGCGCGGAATATCGTGAGTTCCCACTTGCCGTCTCGACTAGACGAGACAAATCTGCAACCGATGTCTTTCGCAAGAGACACTGGCCTCAACAATGTCAAGGCGGTGTCTTGCAGGAAGGGTCGCCCTGGCTGGACCTTCACACCGCATAGCATATCCACATGCATTCAGCAGCAAGCACCGAGAATCAGTGTGGGGAAGTATTCCAGAAGCCACATGGTCAGGGACCAGTTGTGCGGGCTCTCGGGAGATTACAGACGAGCTTGACCCTGCTTGAGCATAACACGCATTTCGTTAGAAGACTGTCTGACCGTGCTTGAGACCCCGACGCGGTGGGCTCAGCGATCTGCCAGCTGCCTCATTGGGGTGACATAGCCGTTGTCATTGCCTCTTCGGCAATGGCAGCCTCTTGACGAGGTTTCACAGTTCCAGAAGATGGCCTTCCCGGTATCAGTGCCTTGGTGACGGTACGTCAGATTTGTCAAATCTTCAGGGTGGCTCCTCGTGCGCATCATACCAACAGAAACACCTTGCAAATACTTACGCGGTGTAGTCAGGCCATCTAGGGCCTCGGAAGCCACACTTCGTTTCTAACGCGTAAAAGTAACATTGACCCGCGGCATGACGGAACAAACGCAGGAACCTGAGTGGCACGGTGTACTAGCTTTCGTCGTTGGTCAAGCCGGCACACATGGCTGTACTTCCGATAGACGTGCTAGCGAGTCAAAGTACACCATCGCGATAGTCAAACCATGGGCGAGCGGGATGGAAGCCCCAACCCCGCCAGGCTGGAAAACTTCCTCGAAAGGTCGAAGATCAGGGCTTCGTGGGTCTCGGCCAATGACAGGGCTGACGGAGTGGAGAGAGAGTCAAGTGGGACAATGCTATGGAAGCCATGCGTCGTTCCCCGGCGCCGAAGCTATGGCATGACCACGCCGCACACGCTAACTGACACGGCCCATACCACGGAAGAGCCCTTCTTCAACTTGAATCGCATCAAGACCCTGTTGAGTCGTAAGGGAGCCCCGCTGATGTGGCCTTCTAGAAATTGCGTCGTCTTCACATGCAACAGCGAGCATTACGATAATGCAGGGCGATTGCAGCACGAAAATCCCGCGAAATTCTTTTGTTAGGGTCACGATAAGCCTGCATGTTGTTTTGGGTCTTACTTACCGTTTGTTCCTGCATTGTACCTGCAGTAGACGCTATTCTCGATCAATAAGCTCTGCAGTCAATGTGGGGGATGACGGTCTGGCGGATGCCATCGGGCCTGTTCGAGTTGACCAACGCTTGTCACGCGAAAGACACGCCGCTTTTACGAGTAAGCCACTTAGGCCTCGCCGGCGGCTTCATAACTTTGCACCCGCAGCATTCGATAGCTCGTTTCTATTTGTGCTGAATCTTATACGAGGCACCAATATGCACAACTCTTACCGCGGTGGAAGTGTAAATGGTGAGGCATCCACTTCATCCGCGTCATAACCATCCAAGTGCACCCATTATCGATACGTAGATTAGAAGGAGCCTGCATCCTCTGGTACACCACTACAGTCGGTCGCTGCACGAGTGGCGGCCGAAGTGGCAGCCCAACTTCTGAAACACACTTGCAAGACGGATTAAGGCCGCATGTGCACCTATATGGCCATGCATCCCACCAACCCAGTACCAGTTCTACTGACCCTTTGAAGAAAGAATGGTATCGGTGGCGACTTGCAGCTCACTGCACACGAGTATGTCGCACCATTAAGAATAGCCGTCTTTTGGACCACTGGGAGTGCGCGGATCCAAGGGCTTCTAGCTGGCGGGCAAATCACGCCCAACGTGGATCATGTTCTTGCATCATGGCTGACGTTCCTGCGTAAGCCCGGCAAGTCGAGTCTTCCTCCAGTGTTGCGCGATGCGTGTGGCAATGGTAGTCTTGCTGTTTTCGCTACCGGCGACCTCACGCGACGCACTCCGACGCACTCCTCCAACTCTGGGGCCTGCATGGTTTGTGGAGTTGTTGAAGACATCGTGAGACATACCGCTCCTACAATTCTGCATCTCAGGAAGGCGTCGCGAGTTGTTGTGGTGTGCGGCCGACATTAACGCCCGGCTACAGCGCGTCCAAAAGCACTCAATCAACAACCACATCAGACTCTGTAGTGTTGCTTCTGTGATGCTTGAGGGTGGCACCGCGGGCGGTACGGCGTTGTCGTGCGTGACATATTCGGTGGAGCGCGCAGCGTCATCACGATCACGAAGAGCGGGAGGGTCGCTGTATGGGTGTTTCAAAACATAGTTCAACCGGCAGGGTCTCGCAGCTATCATTATCGATTGGCAGATAGGATGATAGGCTGAATGATGCCCGGACGCGCTAATCTCGAGGCGAGTTGGAGAGGTGTCTGAAAGGGCATCCTGAGGTGTGGTAGGTCAGACGAGACGCAGGACACACCCGATGCTCGCCCACTCATCGGCAGTATCACAGTTGGCTACCCATCACTCGCTGTTCAGAACAACAACCATACCGTGGCGAGGCTCAGTTGCCTTCAGCTATTGTCTCTCCTCCATTCGGAGAGGGCGGTAGAAACCCACTACGTAGGCAGTGTGGCAGGCTCTCCATCCCACCATGTGCTGTGCTGGCGACGTAGCCAATACCTGGAAGCCTGCCGGAACCGCCGCGCACATCTCATTTCGCGTATAGTCCCATGCAGCTATGCATTGGGCGAATAATTTTAGGCCCAAAAACCCATGCATTAATGCATTCGCTGCTTTTGACGCGAGTCAAGGCTAGGGTCTAATGCAGGATCCCATACCTAGCTGGCTTGTGGAGCTGCGCTGCGCCCCGGCGCACTAGAGCGAGCCGTCCTTCTCTGTGCGCTCATCATTTCATCTTGGGTCTCATAATTTTGTGCCCTCACACTCTTTGATCTTCATTATCTATCTTAGTGACAGTTTCGTTATTACGAACTGGCCCACAGTCATTCCTTCGACTCTCTCTTATACTGTCCAGCATCCTGCTTCAAGTACAACTAATTTGTCCTCGACATCACTCGATATCATACTATCATCGACCTAACCAACCAACAACAACGTTAACAACGACGACAACTGCTACACTGAAGTAAAGACACACACCAACACACGCAATGGACGGCTCATATCCCATCCACCCAGCCCAGGCTATGCAATCACCATTCTTCTACTACAACCCGGACCCTCAGGGCGAGAACACACGCCAACACGGCCACTTCACACCCCACCCATCCGGACAGGCTACTTTCCAAGCACAGAACATGTACTACCAGAGGCCAACGTCGGCATGCTCTCAGATGTCCTACCCTCAGACTGCCTACGCCAACCAGATGCTCACTCCCGTTGCATCACCTCAGCCAATGTACCAGAAGCCAACGATCTTGATCCAACCTCAAGACTCGCCATACCTTCACCCCATTGACACCGACTACTCATTCTCGCCCGCCACACCTCCCCTTTCATCGTGCGGTAGCAACACCAGCAGCCCTCCTTCCTCATGCGATGTTCTTCCTACACCGATGCATGACATGTTCTCGGGTGAGGGCATCGAGGGTGTCAAGCAAGGCTGCGAAGGCGAGGTCTTCTCTGAGCTCCTTTCTGCCGGTCTCGAATGGCGTTCAGCTTCCCCACCCATGACTCCAGGTATGTATTCTTTGATTAATCAATCTGCTCATGTCCTTCGCAGTCGATGTTACTGAATGTTCGGACGGTGTGACTAACTCCTTCAAGTTTACATCCAGCCTCCGTCGGCTAGCCAAGGCTCCTACCTTCTATCTGCAACTTCATGCCCCTCGCTCTCCCCATCACCATCGCCAGTACCCCGCGCTGCATTCGCTGAGGCCGAGAACAACTTCTGCAACCCCCGCGATCTCACCGTCTCTACTTCTGAGCTTCCCATTGTCACACTCTGCCCTGGCGACGAGGAGCACAAGGTTGTCCTCAAGGGTGAGACTGCCCAGGTCGACAGCTTCGAGTCTACCCAGTCCTTCAACATCACTGGTCTCCCCACCTTTGAGCCCTTGTTCGAGCTTGACTGCGAAGACGACTTCACCGGCCTTGTCAACTTCTCTACTGACAACACCCACTTTCTCGGTAACAAGCGCCAACGCACTGACCTTGGCGCTTTCTCTCCTGAGGAGGACTTCCTGAGCGACGAGAGCTTCACAGACTTTGAGGAGGAGCTTGTTCACGGCCTGCCCATGACCCCTGCTACTAGCGACTTCGACATGTCCGCCGCTTCCAAGAGGCGAACAGTCAAGAAGGCTCGTTCAGAGTTCAGCGAGACTGAGTCAGACTACCAGGGTAAGCAACAGACATCAGGTGATGATAACACCATGTCTGGAGCATCAAGCCAACAAGAATCAGGTCAAGCCGAGAACGCTGTCGGCTCCAGCTCAGACGAACACGCCACCCCTGTCGCCCCTACCAGCCGCCGCGGTCGCAAGCAGTCGCTTACCGACGACCCTTCCAAGACCTTCGTCTGCACTCTCTGCTCGCGTCGCTTCCGCCGTCAAGAACACCTCAAGCGCCACTACCGCTCTCTCCACACTCACGACAAGCCCTTTGAGTGCACTGACTGTGGCAAGAAGTTCTCCAGGAGCGACAACCTCTCTCAGCACCAGCGCACCCACGGTACTGGTGCCGTCAGCCTTGAGGTCATGGGCTCGGACTTCCATCACTCGGACATGCAGCATGGTCAACCCGGTGCGTTTGGCGCACAGGCCCCTTCCACCATGGGTGAGATCCTCTACAACGCTGCCTCCGAGATCCCTACCTCAAGCTCTGATGGATCCGAGAACGAGTCGTCGCCCAGCCAGAAGAAGCGCAAGAGGAACGAGTAAATCTTCTCATCTACCACACTTCTCCTTTCAACTCTTAACGACCCTTCATGACATCCACAACACCCGGTAGAAGGATTATACATCATGCCACATGGCTGCTCGTCCACCCTCACGACTCGGCTAGACAGGCGGCACAGGTTCACATCAGCGGTTCGATCTTGCATAATCTGCAGCGATAACTCTACGCTTCCCTTCTACCACTGTATTCTACTCAGCCAATCTTGCAGTTTAAATATTCGAGATTGGCATTTTTGGTTTCGCGTTTAGCACGGCACACCTGGGATTTGGGGAGACTGGCTACTACTGGCGGACGGATAGATCTGGTGTTTTTTCTTGGTTTCACTCTTACGACGACATGGCCATTACCCTACACCGGCCACTGTCGCCGCGTTACCCCCTTGTTTATCTTGCGCTTCCTACCCTCGTTGTAATTGGGCAGCTTCATCTGAACGCCCTCCAACATTCTGAGAATATTCGCTTCTTTCTCACAACACATGTAATCGTCAGACTTTTACAATCTGCTCAGCAATGCTTTTCTGCGCAGCCTATTGTAGGTTAGAGGTGCTGGCACTGTCCGACTATCATACAAAAAACACGTTATTACATACATACTTCCGATGTCCTTACCTGCATGTGACTACTGTGCCATCCATGCGAGCCGCGCGTTGTGCGCATGGTTGCTTTTCGATGATCTGCAATGAGTTGCAGGACAGGACCCTGATGCCAGAAAACACGATCGCGCTCGTTCCAAAACCCCACGGATCAACCTAGCGTGCGCAGACCTTTAGCGAGACTCAATCCACCTGCGTCTGTCTCATGCAACGAGCGGCACCGGGCCGTCCTCAACTCCTTCATTGTTTTTCCCAGACGGTCGCCCGTTTCGAATCATTCGTTTTACCATGTCGGCGTCATTGAACGTGATTGCTTTAATCTCCGGGGGCAAAGACTCGCTCTTCTCCATTCTCCACTGTCAAGCAAACGGCCACACCGTCGTAGCACTGGCCAATTTGCACCCAGCGCCTTCTAGCAATGATGATGAGGACATTAACAGCTACATGTACCAGACCGTGGGGCACTCGGTCATTCCCCTCTACGAAGAAGCGCTAGGGATCCCTCTCTATCGACAAGAGATTACGGGTACCGCCGTAGACTCGAATAGAGACTATGCGACACCTTTGCAAAAGCAAGAGCAGGATGAAACTGAAGACTTGGTACCACTGTTGAGAAGGGTTCTGGAAGCACACCCTGAGGCCAACGCTGTATCTACAGGGGCTATCCTGAGCACATATCAACGCACGCGTGTGGAGTCTGTAGCGCTCAGGCTGGGACTTACGCCACTGTCGTATCTATGGCAGTATCCTCTGTTGCCACCGTACACACAGTCGTCACTTCTGCACGATATGACGGCTATCGGGCAAAAAGCAATTATCATCAAGACGGCGTCAGGTGGTCTAGATGAGGACTTTTTGGGTCTCGATGTCGCTAATTACAAGACTATAGCTAGAGTGGCCAAGGCAATGGGACGCTATGGTGATGCTGGCGACGGCGCGATACTAGGTGAAGGGGGTGAGTTTGAGACATTGGCTTTGGACGGGCCAAGATCGCTCTGGAAGAAGAGGATCAGGATCGACAATGGACCACCCGGGAAGCTGGACGGTGGCCAAGCAGTGCTAAAGATCAAGAGCAGCACACTTGAGGAGAAGAGCGCAGACGACGCCGAACCTATTGATCCACTAAGAATACCAGAGCTCTGGGACGAGGAGTTCGCGAGCTTGATAGAAGCCACAGATGCCAGCAACGAGAGTAGTCAAGGCATACCCGTTGACACGGGATCTGCTGTCAAGTCTTCTGGGGCTGTCTCTCGACTGGATAGCACATCAGTAGTAGATTGGCTTCCCAGGAATGTATTCAGTGATACTTCGACGGTCTTCACATACTCCAATCTAACGAGCGATGCTCCCACCGCTGCTTCACCCGATTCCCCCTCTCGCCAACTTTCCAAGATCTTCCTCCGTCTCGATCATATCTTGAAGCAATCACGTATTCCCAAGAACAGCGTCAATCATTGTACGCTACTTCTCCGCGATATGGCAGACTTTACAGTTCTCAATCCCATCTACGCGCAATACTTTAGCCACGTGAACCCACCAGCTAGAGCCACAATAGCAGTTGGAGATACAATGCCTAGAGGCGTACATGCCATGCTGAGTGTAGTTGCGGACAAGGACGAAACAGATCAGGATGGAAAGGTATTCAGACCAGTAAGGAGACAAGGGCTGCACGTACAAGGGCGAAGCTACTGGGCACCAGCAAACATCGGACCGTACAGCCAAGCTATCTCTGTACATCTACCCCCTCACAACGAGCTCAACGAAAGCGATACCCAGAGTAGTGGAGAAGTGGTATACGTAGCCGGTCAGATTCCCCTAGTCCCCGCATCCATGGACGTCTACAAGGAAAATGGCTTCAGAGGTCAAGCAATCCTCTCCCTACAACATCTCTGGCGTATCGGCCGTACAAAACGAGTCAAATGGTGGTCAGCAGTTGTAGGTTTCATCCCAGCATCACCATATCCAGAAGAGTCCGTACAAGTAGCCCAAGAAGTCTGGCGAACGATCCACACACCACCCCGCTCATCCTCTCTCAATAATTCCGATGATGAAGAGAACGAAGACGCAGACATGGACCCTTGGGACCGCCTGAACCAACACCACGGCGCCTCAACGTTCAAAGATTTAACCTATCGCTCTCCCATCCCCGATCGCTCTGCCCTCTCTACTTCTGAGTTTCAAGTTCAGGACCAAAACATAGACGCGGATATTAACAAGACATCAGTACCAATACCGCCCTGTTTCATTGCCCAGGTCTCCTCTCTACCACGTGGTGTGGATATAGAGTGGAGTGCTACAGGCCTGACAGCTCTCTCCAACTCCTTTGAGCGTGATCCCAAGGTCCCCCATTTTACCACCACAATGCCGCGGGATACTCGATCGAGGTTCTTTACCCTGGAGATTAGGGATGAGGGTGACGTGGAGTTGCTGGGAAAGCAAGAGTGGACGAGCGCTACGTTGTATGTTGGAAGAGGGTTCGAGTGGTTTGGCAAAGGGAGGGTAGGTATGAAGATGGAGGGTGTGCAGTGGATTCCTTGTCAGAGGGTTTGGGGCGAGGAAGGGAGGGAGGCTTGTGCGGTTTTCGTAGCGAGAATTGATGGGTGAGCGAGGGAAAGAAGGGTGCGTGTGTGTTTGTTGACTAGAAGAAAAGTTCCAACTTGTTCAGGATTCACGACTCATACCCGTGCTGGATCATCCATGGAGGGACATGTGGGTAGGTGTGAATCAATCGTAATTGCCTCTATAGCTATGACATGTCCCAGCCATCTTCCTTCCAATCATCAAGTCATCTCAGATGGTATAAACAGCTTTTTCCCGACCTGCCCAGTCTCCAAACGCCATGTAAATGCCCGATATCGCCGTTGCCATTGCGTGGCTTACTATGCAAGACCCCTCGCTTGTTGTATCGTCTAGAACCTCTCCTTCATGCGTCCAGCGACTGTTCGTAGGTTGCCGTACACCTTGCTTGGTTGTTGACCCAGGATCAAGCTGACGATGGCTTCACGTGCGATGTGAATGTTCTTGAAACCACCGAGGATGTGGATCTTCTGGTCCGCCAGGACGACTAGGAAATGTCAGTGATGTGAACAGGTAGGTTGTTAACATGATGCGATGAACATACCTCGTGTTCTGCTGGCGTTCTCAATTGCGAACTTGGTCTTGCCGTCCTTGCCTGCAATTCGACCAATCGCACGACCGAGATGCTCGCCCTGTAGGGTCTTGACGTCCTTGATCTCAAAGGTCTCGATGTAGAGGTCATCCAATCGAAGCAGCTATAAACTCGTCAGTTCTGACTTCTCCGATGCTGCAATCTGGCCATGCGAAGCCCAAACCGAACATTCGCGCGACGCATGTGTTGGTTTGATATCCACTTACCGCAATGGCATCGTCTGTGTCAAAGCCCAGAGTGAATGCCTTGACAAAGTCCTCTCCCTTCTGGAGCGCGCCGGTGTCGGTGGTAGCACTGGAAGTGCGCAACTCAACAGCCTTTGCCTTTGTGTTCATCCTGACTTGCAGTTTGAGGTGCTCAACAAGCGGAGGGTAGATCTTGGGCCACGAGTTCTTGAGTGGTGTCATCCTGTGGGGTGGGATCGGGACCTTGCGCTGCTCGCGGCGGAAAGCGAGCGGTATCGACTTGGCCGCAGGGAACTTGGGCTTTCCGCTCTCGTCTGTCATGGGCATGTCTTCTGTGGGTGCTGGGGCGTCGTGCGCAGCCTCGACCGGGTCAAGGCTCATAGAGATGAGGTCGCCCTCGCTTTCGGTCGGGAGAGGAACGGAGGAGGCCTCCATGGTGACATCGTCGGCGAACTCTTCGGGCCTGCGCTGGAGGGCTGTAGGTGCGGGCATTTTGGCTGCAGTATGCGATTGTCGTAACGATGCGCGGGCGTTGGGAGTCAAGCCTGAGCGGTGTGCGTGTGTGTACGTGTGTGCGCGGGGAGACTTCGGACGGATAGAGGTCGTCTGGATCTCTGTAGAGCTATTTTCCTCCTCTTTTCGCTATAGGCGTGAGCAAAAGGTGAGGCGAGGAGGAGGGTCGAATTGGCTATCGATTCGCGACAATGTGGGGCTTCTCAAGAAATTTGGAGAGGCGAAAGGTGGTGGTGGACCGTGCTGGCGCCTGTCACTCCTACCTACTTTTTGCATGTGCATGGGTAATGACGTGAATCTTGCCTGTATTTCCAGCCAACCGCCCGCGTTTCCTACACCGCAAACCTCAGACGATCCCCCCCGCAGATACCTTCGCATATCCCCTCGCTTGCGAACGTCGACCATGTACCCGCCGCGGTTATCATGAACAAGAATGTAGGAACGCTCGGCTTCCTGTGGCGCGCCGTCGCTGGCCAGCCTTTGGTACACGCCCGTGTGCTTTCGCGGGAAGCGCGGGGAATATGGGCACAGTCGCAGTCGACATCGAGGGGAGGCATCAAGAAACGGGCCATTGCTTCCAACTGCCGCGTCTTTGGCCTGTCGACGACCACGAGTCTGCCCTCAATTGCGCGCTCACAGTATCCTGGACAGGCTCCCACCTGCCTGCTCCGAGCGTCATCACCCCGCACTGGTCACCTCCAGCAGAGTGTGACTAGTACTGTGCTCTCGGCATGGAGCAGAAACGCATCGTCCAAGGCATCCAGGGCGTTGAGGAAGAGCAGAGGCAGCGACCGACGCAACAAAAGTTCGGCGACCAATGGCTCAACCAAGGACAAGCAAGGTCCCACGGGTCAAGCCCCCCAAGCCCAGCTATCTCCCCAGCCGAACTCGTCCTCCAAAGCCTCAAAGACGCCCCCGAAACCGAAGCCTGAAGCAGCGAGTGCTGCAAAGCCCCTCCTCGATCGCCTACCACACCACCTACCCCACATATACCGTCCGAGCAAAGCCGAACTACTCGAGGCAGCGTCTGGTTTCTGGTCGCGGATAAAGATCCACTTCAAGTGGCTCACCATCCGAAGCACCCGCCCATTCAATGCCGATGAGATATACGCATTATTCTCGTGGATCATCGCGGCGCACTTTCTGTGGATCGTCTTGGGAACTACAACGTTTTTCATGTTGACCATCTTCCTGGTCAATACCGCCTTCTCCCAGGAGACCATCGCCAAGTTCATTGGCAACTACTTGACCAAGTCCTCGGGCATAAAAGTTGTCTTTGAGACTGCTGTTGTACCCAAGTGGGGAGATGGCGTCATCTCCTTCCGCAACGTTTTTGTCTCGCGACGTCCGGGTCAGGGCAAGGGAAAGGTCAGCAAGGGCTCACAAACGGAGATGGCTGCTGCCGCTGCTACTATAACCCACCAGGACAAGGACGGTCAAGACGGTGTCGAAGAGAAAGTGGAACCCGAAGAAGACACCAACTACACCCAGTTCGATATATCCATCGATACCGTCAACGTTACACTGTCCTTTTCTAAGTGGTTCAACGGAAAAGGCTTGTTGAAGGATGTCGAAATCAAGGGTATCAGAGGCGTAGTAGATCGGACATCCGTGAAGACAATTGAAGGCGTGGATCCTAGGTCGTACAAGCACGAGCACAACCCAGGCGATTTCGAACTGGAATCTTTCAAGATGGAAGACCTCCTTGTAACCATCTACCAGCCCAACGACTTCCGCCCGTTCTCTGTCAGCATCTTCTCCTGCGACCTCCCACAGCTGCGAAAGCAATGGTTGTTCTACGACTTCCTCTCTGCCAACATGATGTCCGGATCCTTCGACAACTCACTCTTTACGATACATCCTCGACAAACACACAATCGCACTGGCACACAATTGAGCAGCGGCCGCGACAGCGAAGATGGTAAAGCCTGGAAGAAGCACAGCCGGATTCGCATCGATGGCCTCAACATTGACCATCTTAATAGAGGCTTCGAAGGCCCCTTCTCATGGATCCACGAAGGCAATGTCGACATTGTAGCAGATGTCATGTTCCCCAGCGACGACGACGACAGCATCGCAAAGGTTATGTCCGACATGTATGACCGCGTTGAGGCAACCGTCATTCAACAACGCAAACATCATTTCTCCGACCATGCCGTACACGGGTTCGACGAGCACCATGAAGACAAGTCAAACCTTGACGAGGGGACAGAAGAAGATAAGCGCTACATGATCATGGACATGCGCGTTCATCTCAACGACGTGCGCGCCGCAGTCCCCATCTTCACCCGAGATATTTCTTATGTGAACAACGCGCTCGTACGACCTATCGTAGCTTACATGAACTCGAGTCGCACCTTCATCCCAGTAAACTGCAGGGTTGTGAAGAGAGTTAGTGAGTTCGATGGGAGCTGGACCCTCTACGACAGCGGGTTGATGGAGGAAGTGTCGAAGGAGGTAAGTTCCATATCCTCTGATTGTCTTTACAGAAGTATATACTAACACATCCTAGATGTACGATGCCTTTGCCCGCGACGTCCTCGAAGACCGAACCACACGTAAGCGACGCATAAAAAAGGTGGGCATTTGGACACTGCAACTCGCAGCCCAAGCCCTCTTCCTTGGTCTCGCCGGCAACATTGCGTAAAGATACCCTGATGGATTGGATGAAGCGAACGAATCTCTTCTTTCTGTAATATACATGGCAAAGCATGGCGTTGGGCGCATATACATACACACGATTGATGTGGTTGGCTTGGATGGATGAATGAATGAAATGCCATGGGCAACGAACTAGGGTGCTACTGTAGCGGTTGCCTACGATGAAATGACAGACATTCTTATTCCCATCTCATGAGTGCTATTCGGTCCGAGTTGATTGTGTAAGGCCACTACGCGTAGTATAGCGTCGGCGTCGGCGTCAGCATTAGAAGATTTGCCTTGCAAAACGTGTCCGCCACGACATGCCAACCTGCTCACGAGGACATCGTTCCTATCTGATAGGAACCTATCAGCGGGAGCCAAAAAGCCTTTACCGATAGTTCTCATGGCGCTGATCTCTATAGTGGGTACAGAAGTCGGCAGATTACACAGACTGCGGACATTAGTGGGACGACCCTCTTTGCGGGGATTAGTGGACCATTCGCTGGACATCGCACCCTATCCTCACGTATTATTGCTATCAGAACATGCAAGACACCCTCTTTATGGCGAACGGTCAAGCTGCAGGGCGTTCAACGACAATATCGATGTCAGACGCGTGTTGTGTCGCCTTCCTAACGCGGCATACTGCTCACCAAGTTTACCGGAGCATACCTCGACTTCTAACGCTGGGTACCAAACCAAGAGTTTTTGTCTACTTGTACTGAATAAGTATTGACGATTCAACAGCGATGTTGCTGCGAGCTAGCTGTCGGACGCCGCTTCATACCAGGTCCATGGCGCAAACGTCGGACGAAAATGGAAGCGCCACAACACGCGACTGGCACAGTACGATGCGCCCGAAACCAGGTCAATGGAATGCATCTCGACAATGAAACCCGTAGTCTCTACCGAGAAAGCAACATGGCTTCACGCCTTGTCGAAGTTAAGATAGATGACCGTCCGACCCTCCGCGCGAACTTGCTGCCAAGAACCTCGGACACGGCGCCATTTGATGGCGGGCGCTGTCAAGCTTGTCATGTCAGCCAACAAGCTTTCACGAAGCCTCCCTACGCTGCACGAAGACTGCCGTCTCATTGGTGCAGAATCCTACAATGCCGTAGATCCGTTGCCCGTGACCCTGAACAGTTTAGCCTACAGGCGGACATAACGCCTAGTAAGGTGTGGAGATAGGGTAAATACGCTGCATACGGTGGTAGCACCGCCATGTCGCTTCGGAGCCCTTGTTTGCTAAGTCTAGGCATGTAGCCCTTTTGTGTGCGGAGGGTCGTAGGTTTTGATCTCCGTGATTGCGACGACGTACGCCTGTCTTTGTTGTTGATCTCTTCACACCAGGCACCACTTCTTTCCTTCCTTTCAAGCTATTTTCCGTGTTTACCAAAACACGCTCTGTGCTCCTAGTGTGAACTGCCGATCTACACATCGTTCGAAGTGTATTCCGGCCCTGCGGTTGTTTCCGTGCAACTGTCTCAGTTTCGATACCGTCCGCTCGGTAAGACTTGCTTCTCTTTCTGGACTTCAAGGACGACCAGTCAACGAGCTTGCTTCGCTCATGTAAACGGAAAGGCAGTGGCAAAGCTGCTCTTACTGTCTGCTTATATACTAATGATGGCTCCTCCAGCTCAGTCCGCATTCAACCATCACAATGGCAACGCCAGCCTCATTACCAAACCCGGCGCGGGATGCGCAAGATCTGCCAAACGGATCTATCAAGGAAGCATACGAACAAGGCCATGACGCAGATAGAAAGGTTCCGGAGGAATCATTCTCACAAGACCCAGAGAAGGGAGTCGATAGTCACGCACATTCAACACACACAGACGAGCGAACATTATCCGGCGACGTACCACCAGAACAAGAACGAGACCCCAACATAGTCGACTGGGATGGACCAGATGACCCCGAAAACCCCCAGAACTGGCCGGCTGGAAAGAAATGGGGTATCATCGCAGCTCTCGGTGCATGCACTCTCATTACACCACTCGCGTCCTCCTTCTTCGCACCCGGCGTACCACAAGTACTCCGTGCTTTCAACGAAACCTCCAACATCATGGCCTCGTTTGTCGTCTCCGTTTACATCTTGGGATTCGCCATCGGGCCTCTGATAATAGCGCCCATGTCCGAACTATACGGACGCATGCATTTGTACAACATATGCAACGTCCTCTTCGTAATCTTCAACATTTGCTGCGCAGTATCGAATTCAATGGGCATGCTAGTTGCCTTTCGTTTCTTCGCTGGCTGTGCTGGAGCTGCGCCCCTGACCATCGGTGGCGGCACAATCGCAGACATGTTCCCTCCGCAACAAAGAGCAGGTGCAATGGCTATCTGGGCCGTAGGTAAGTTATGACTATACAAAATACACATGAGACATACACTGACTTCACATCTCCACCTCTATAGGCCCACTCCTCGGCCCCGTGATTGGTCCCGTATGCGGAGGTTTCCTTGTCGAGCATCAATCCTGGCGCTGGGTATTCTGGATCCTAGCCATCTTCGGTGGAGTCTTTGGCGTCCTGCTCTTCTTCGTTGGCCGCGAAAGTTTCCATCCCACTCTCCTCGCTCGCAAAACAAAGGCCCTACAAAAGGAAACCGGAAACATGAACCTCCGCTCGAAACTCGCGCAGGATCTGCCGCCAAGAGAGATCTTCATTCGTGCTATTGTTCGTCCGATGAAGATGCTCTTCCTCTCTCCCATCGTTGGCCTTATGTCTCTCTACGTCGCTGTGAACTATGGTATCTTATACCTCTTCTTCACAACCGTGACGTTCGTCTTCGAGGGTCAATACCGCTTCTCCTCCGGCGCTGTTGGATTATCTTACATTGGTGTCGGCGTGGGCATGTTCATCGGTATGATCGCCCTTGGTATTGTATCCGACAAAATTATCGTCAAGCAACAAGCTAAAGGCAACGTCAAACCTGAACATCGCCTCCCTCTCATCCTTACTATGCCTGGCGCCATTGGACTACCTGTTGGCGTCTTCGTGTACGGATGGACGACTTATTACAAGGTTCATTGGATTGTTCCCATCATCTTCACGTCGTTCATCGGTCTGGGTAACCTGACGGCTATGATGACTATTCAAACTTATCTCGTCGATGCGTTTACTATCCATGCCGCGTCTGCTATCGCCGCAAACACTGTTCTCCGCTCTATCTTCGGTGCATTCTTACCGCTTGCCGGATTGAACATGTACGATGCTTTGGGTTTGGGCTGGGGTAACTCACTGCTTGGTTTCATCTCGGTGGCTTTTATTCCGGTGCCGATTTTATTCAGATACTACGGTGAGCGGATCAGAACAAATCCGAAGCTGCAGGTGCAGTTTTAGGGTTGTGATCTTGTTCGGTGTGGATCTTTCTTATCCTGAAAACATAGAATAGGCATTGTAGGAAGTAAAGTTACAATGGAGAAACATTTGAGTGTATGCCACACCTGAGGTGCACAACAAACGACTCTCACACTTCGCCCGCTGGCTCGTAAGCGGCTCCGTACTTGATGAGGATTCTCACGATCCCCTCTTGACCTTCCCGCATTGCTATCTCCATCGTGTCTCCATGATCCGCGCCCGCTAGGAGAAGTTCTTCCACAATTTGCTCATGGCCCTTACCTGCAGCTTGGTCTAGAGCGGTACCATGTTCGCCCTTGACATTAAGCGTGCGGTTATCCACATCCGCTTTAACCAGCTTCGATACGATACCACCGTAGCCTTTGCTCGCCGCCACAATGAGTGCTGTAAAGCGAGTACGATTCCCATGGTATTTTACATCGGCACCGTTTGCGATGAGCATATCGACTATGATTTCATGTCCTCGATACGCAGCAGCTTGTAAAGCTGTACCAAAGTGACCCGCCTCGCAATTTACATCAGCCCCATTGGTGATGAGTATGTTCACTATTGTTGCGTTTCCTTCAAAGGCAGCAGTTTGCAAGGCTGTGCCGAAAGTTCCCCCTTTATAGTTTACGTCTGCACCAGACGCAACGAGAATCTCTACAACCTTTTCGTTTCCACGAAACGTTGCAGCTTTAAGGGCGGTGTGCTGATATACGCCTACTTTGTTGATTTCTTAACTTGACTTTGAGTTGCAGAGTAGAGACACAGTCTGACATAGATCAGAGCAAGCTGCCCAATACAATGCAGTTGCGCTCGATACATCACAAAGCCGAGTCCATGAGGTTCGTACGACATCGCTTTCCAGGACTCTGAGGTGGAGACGCATACTTACGGGGAGTGGTTCCTCGATTAACTCTGCTAATGCTTGATGCCGTGGCCAATATGTGCAGACGTATGGTAGTAGTGTATAAGCGGGCGCGAAATCATTCAGGAAATCCTGCTTATAAAATCGTGTCTTACTATTCTCCTGGCGCAGAGGAAGTTCGCGTGGCGGCTTCGCTTCATCGATCCAAATCTTCACGTTTCGTTGCTCTGTAAAATATAGAAGATACGCGCAACACCTCTGAGCCAGGGAAAGTTCCACTTCCGTTTCCCTGAGTGCGTATTTCGACAGTTCAAGGTGAGACTGACGTAAGCGGTTGGAGACCAAATACTCTTTGACAGAGAAGTGGGCAAGGCGAACTGTTTGATTATAACACGTCGTGTCGTACTTCTTTGGTAAAGGATCTCCTAAAGGATTGTTCGTGAAGACACGGTATCGCCCGTAGTCTGAATCGTAGTCGGACTGGTCTCCACTAACAATAAGTGAAGATAAGACACTAAAGAGACCAACAAGGGCTTCGTATCCGCCTTCCTCGAAAATGGGCTCCTGGAAATTGTCAACCCGGATACTACATGCCTCTGCTAACTCGGCAACGGAAAGCGGCCTCAAACTAAACGCAAGCCATTCTAAAGCTGCCCGAGCTTCATCAAAGTAGAGATTGTCGATGGAGGACAAGATACGTGCATATGTCTCATCCAAGGTCCGTGGCATCTCATACAATGCCAGCGAGATATATTTTGGTCGCAAAATCTTCAAATTGCGAATGTTGTCGAGCTGGAGTGCGGCCCATCGAAACCTGTGCTCGAGGTCAGAATCTGGACATTTTCGCATCATCATTTTGCGGCAGGAGACTCCCATTCCGTCTGACTTCTTGCGGAACTCATCTTCGATCTCTTTTTTTGTTGCGCTCGGAAGTTTTACTAGCTTCCTGTCTGTGGCCAACGCGTTCTTCACATAGAGATCAATATCCTGATTGACACTCTCTTCGTCAATTGTAAACCGAGTCACAGGCCAAGACGATAAGAGATCTTCGATATCTGCTTCCTTACGGCTGGTGATGGGAAGTCTAATTTCCGGAAGAGATTGTGTGATACGTCTAAATCCTTCTAGGATCTTCTCTCGTTGTTCTTCTGAGCATTCGTCGAGGGCGTCAACCACAAGATAGGATGTCCTAGATTCTTCAAGCAAAGCTAGGAATATGTGCTCAAGAACTTCGGATGAAGGCTTTTGAGACGGAGCCTGGGAGTAAGCAGCCCTGAGAAGTGGATGAACGCTGCGTTTTCGACTTAATTGAGCGACCATAGAGAGTAACACGCTCGTGTAATTCTGCTTCTGTGCATCAGAGAAAGAGAAGTAAAAGTAGGCGAAAGCAACGTTGTCTTGGCCAGAGACTCGGCCGAACACTTGTTCGATGACCGTGGAGCACAGTATCGTTTTGCAACATCCAGCTTTTCCATGCAGCCAAAGTAAGGGCGATGAGCCAGAAATCCAATCTTGATATCCCTGGCTGTTGAGTAGCCATTCTCCGGTTCCAGTTTCGTATCTTACACGTGCTTGAGTGTGGTTAGTCGTTGGATCTGGTGCATCGAGCCACTTGAGAATCTCCAAAACCTCCCTGGATTGCTCCACGGAGAGCAGGGCCTGCACGCTTGCTGCGGTGGCAGACACTTGGGTCTGTGTGATTAATGTGGTAGCTTTGATTCGTTTGACGAATTCCTCAGTAGTGTCGAGGGTACTTTGGATTTGATCCGCTTTGAGTTGAGCAGAATGACTGTTGCTCAGATAGATGATCTGGAGTGCGAAGTTCAGTTGTTGCATCAAGCCCTGAGCGATTTCCTTGAGCTTTTCCAATGTACTTTTCCGAAAAGGGTACATCAAGCGGAGAGCACCGACTTCAGCTCGCTGTCGTAGTCCAGCCGGCGCATCTTTGTGTAACTTCTTCAGTTTCTTCTCTAACTGCTGAATACCGTCTTGACACGTCGCGAGGCATTCTTGTGCGCGGATGGCGAGAGCCTTTTGTGATACCATCTGCAGTTCGTCATACAGAAGCGCAAAGGTTTTGGCGAGATGATCAATTTCAGTGTATGTTCCTTGAATATCGTCCTCATATCCCTTCCAATCGCGGTAATATTTGAGTATACCCTCGCATACCTGAATACCCAGCGAAATAACACCAACGGCAGTGCCAGGGTCCATATCGACGCGTTCACTCGTGAAGAAAAGAAAGAAGAAAAGGTAAGAAGGTTCCCGTAGCAGATTGTGGGTTGTTGTAGAGGGCGATGAATGTGCGGGGCAGTAGGCACAAGGCAAACCTCACTCCACGCTGAGCCAGCAGACCTCAGCCAGGCTGTGAGCGCCCAGCTCAGCGATCAAGCCTCTTTTTCCCGAGACCAATAAAATGTCCAAGCCTATCTTACCCGGAGGCTATGAATGTGGGATCTCTACATACCAATAGTAGCACGCACAAGGCTGAGGCCGCCCCTTGAGCAACGTGGCATACCATGCAGCCATTGGAGTGTGCTAGACAATGCACCATTGCGGTGAAGATGACACAGCCAAACATACTGACATACTCAGGCCCTCTGTGCGGAAAAGTTGGTGACCGCGATGGAAGATCATAGTATCGAAAAGATCGTCCTCGCCCGTGCGCTAGAGTTTCGAAACACGCCCTGAATTACGCCTCTGGGAACATGGTCTGTGCACTTCCCGCCTTAGGGGGCGCAGCGAACATGCGCTTCGCATATCAACAGGCGCACGAGGCTCAAACACCGCGACCGGGCTTTTGATGTTCCACGCAAAAGCAATTTTACGAAATGTTGCGTCCTATACCAGCGGTCGGTCTTGCGAGTGCACTCGTCCAGACCATAGATTTCAGCATCAACGCACTTCGCAAGGACCACCCCATCTTCCAGCCTAGCTCACCTTCGACAACGCCGTTCGTGGAGAATGCAGCTTTCCTGCAGGACATCATACACAATCTGTACCGCCTAACCGACCTAATTGACCACTCTGAGCTCAAGGAGCTATACGACGAGAAATCTGCAAAAAGCGCAAAAGCAGCCAAGAAACTTAGCGAGGCTGCGTTGCAATTGCTGAAGCATGCCGATTTGGTCAAAGAGCTGACGGCTTCGTTCATTGACGCAGTTATCGCTGCACAAGAGAAAGGAAAGTTTGGCGATCCGCGATGGCCTACTGCTCGCGAGGCACTGTTGAACGGGGTGTGGAAGAAGGCCCACCTTACAGGTGTGAAGAAGAGGTATCGAGCTCTTCGTCGCGACATTGAGACGAGTCTGCTGTTGGCTATGCGCCAGTATCTTGACCAGTCAATTGAAACTGGTCTTGCTTTGTTTAGCGGTGAGGAAGGCGTGCACACGAAGCACTGGGAAAAATGGCAGAATCAAACGCTTGACATGATCCACAGCAACGATTGGAAGAGTAATAAGAAGAAGGATGTCGAAGAATTTTCCAAGCAAGTCGATGCATTGATTCAGGCGGAAAACGAAGCATACTTTCGCGCGACAATCTTCGATAGGCTGTGGTTCGAGGAGATGGACGAGAGATTGAATAGTATCCCTGCACCAGTCGATGGAGGCTTTGAGTGGGTATTCGGAGACGCCTCGAGACAAGTTGGCGGATTGCTGGAGTGGTTTACCAATACAAGAGGCGAAGAAATATATTGGCTCACTGGTGCGTCTCTACCTCTTGCGATCCCGCTGTTTGATCCCTAATCTCCATCTCACACTGACCCTAGGGAAGCCGGGCTCCGGGAAGACGACTCTCATGAAACATTTATTCCGTAATCCACGCCTGTTCCCACACCTTGAAGCCTGGTCAGGACAACTACCAGGCATCACGTCTGGATTCTTTCTCTGGAACTCTGGAACAGAACCGCAGAAGAGTTCTGTCGGCCTACTGCGAGCCATCATCTACGAAACCTTACAAGACTTGATCTTTGGGCCGTTGGAAGAAGATGGGATCATTGTGCAAAACCTATTCTCGGATCGCTGGAATGCTTTCCTATCCTACGCTGGCGGTCTGCACGAATTTAATTTCCCAGAACTAAAGGCGGCATTCGAGGGCTTGGTCAGTGACGCGAAAAAGAAGTTCTTCTTCATGATTGACGGGCTGGATGAGACGGAGGATTATCCGAAGGAGTTGATGGACCTTGTGTTCAGCACTGCGCGAAGAGACAACGTCAAATTCTTGCTCTCGGCTCGAAGCTCCCCAGCTTTCCAGTCAGCTTTTGAGAACAAGCCTAGAATGATGCTGGAAGAATATACCAAAGACGATATACATACCTACTTGGCCACGACGTTCAACATGGAGGCCAAGCTGCAGGCATTGAGGGGAAAGATGGACGGAGAAGAAGAAAGCACTATTGTCAGGGTACTTGCGGAAAAGAGTTCAGGGGTGTTTCTGTGGGCACAACTCGCAACCAAGTTCCTCCTCGAAAACCTAGAACCCGACTCGGATTTTCTCATCTTGAAAGACCGCGCGGACGCCCTTCCCTACATTCTCGACGACCTGCTCGCCCACATACTCAGCAAACTCGCCCCAGAAGACATTGAGGTAATCAACAAACTGCACAACCTTCTCTCACACCAAAACACATGTCCTGCTATCCTTCCATTCTCATTTGCCTATACAGCCGAAACACCAGCCACATTAGCCGCTGATGTACGGCCTTTGACAGCGGTCGAAATAAGTAAGAGAGTAGAAGACATGCAAGCCTTGACTCAACAGCGCTGCAAAGGGTTACTGTCTATCTTTGACACCACGCCATCCGACCAACATGCCAGTTTTGAGAGCCTCAGAATGAGTTACGCCCATCGTGCGATACGCGATTACTTCCTCGCATACCCCGGTCTACTGCAAACGAGCCTGAGCAACACATCGGAAGAAAACAACTGGAATCCAGCGCAACAATGGGCGAATGCTCATCTTTGGTTACTTAAAACACTCTCTCCACCTACCACCAAACGCTCCAGCAATGGCAATACCAACTCGAAAACATCAACACTCCACGTGTGGACCCCACTTTCTAGTGCATTAGAAAGTAGCCTCGAGTTACACATTGCCACAAACAAATTCCCACTAACCTACATCGACGCTGCCCTAACAACAGCCATCTTCCTTGCACTACGAAGTGAAACCGGCCACGACCTTCCTCAATACGCCTCATCGTCACATGTCGCGTCCACATCAACAACACCTTCTGCATCCACAACCCCGACAACCCTTACAACCCCCCTCGATCTAGCCGTGCTCCTCAACCTCACCGCCTACATCGCGCTGAAAGCCAAAACCACAGATCGCCGTGAAGTACGCCACGCGCTCGACTACAGCCGCGGAATGCGAAAACGAATGGGCGTTGGAGGGGAGGAAGTCTGGTTATCTGGACGGGGAAGGGAGAGGCTGAAGAAAGAGTTTGAGAAGGGGAGGCAAGACGGGGAGGCGCTGTTGGAGTATTATGCCAAGGCGGTTAGGTTCGGGGTCAGTAAGCCGGAGCTTGAAGCGCCGGAGTGGGTTTGAGAGGTACACGAGCAACAGGCTGGTTGATTGGACTTACGAATTGGAGTAAGTAGTAGTGATGTACCGGGAGGATGGTGTAAGGGGGAATCTCTCGCCATAGCGCATATTGATAGTTTGGAGGAACAACGTCGACGCAAATGAAAACATAATCCGATAATGATGAGGAGATTAAGCTTCTTCTAGTTAACAGAAATAGGATGGCGGGTATCTCGGGGTAGAGAGAGTGTCCGTGTATGTAGTGTTTCCTCCCTCTCTCTCTCTTTCTCTCTTAGCTGCAAATAGATTACTCGAACGAAACATACAACCAATCCACCGACTCAAAGTGCTCGAAAGCCAAAAGTAGAATGCTGGGAAAGAAGGATAAGAAGGAGAGCCATGTACAAGGCGTGACAATGACAGAAGCATGAAAGGAAAAAGACGTCAGTCAAGTAATTAAGCAGCCGGTTAGCTCTTGGCACCAGACGCTGTGCCCTCCTGCGATGATCCCACGGGTTTGTCCCCATGCTCCTGTCTCAACCTATTCACCTCCTCATCATCCGCCTTGGCCGGATGACCATCGCCCCTCCAGCCCTCATGGTTATTGCTTGGGCGAAACTCCTTGGCATGGTACTTCATTGCATCGACCCTGGCCCCAGCCTCTCTCTGGACCTGGTGTCTTAGATGCCTGGGCGACATTTCACCTTCTTCCTCTAGACGGTCCAGTTCCTCCACATCACTACTACTCATACTACTGCTCCTACTGATCTGAGTGTAGACCACGGCGTCGCCCTCCTTCTTCTTACGCTCGCGCTGTTCGTTCTTCATGTGTTCCATCTTCTCGGCGTCGCCTTGGCAGTCGAGTGTACGTATGTGTAGACCGGGAAGGTTTTGAGACATGAATTCTTTGAGCTGGGGAAGGAGTTTGGCGTTAGGGCGGTAGGTGCCTGAGTCGTTGTCGATGACGAGTTCGTAGTAGGCTGGGTCTTTCGGAGGACCTTCTTTGGGAGGCCCGCCGTCGACGTCGCCTGGGGGATGGGACGTATTGTTTCCCCCTTCATCCGGCGGCTTGCGGTCCTTGTGCTTTAATCTTCTGATGAAAAACTCGCCGGAGAACGCGACGTATGCCGCGACATCGCTGTGCATAGTGTGTTTGCTTAACATGTCGATGCCGAATTCCTTGCCAGTTTCTGTGAATCTGAAGAGCGCATCGAGGGTCAAGACGTAGGTGAAGATCCTCCCACCTTGATCGTAGTGGACTAGTTCGAGGAACTTTTGCGTGAATTCCTGGCAGGGTGCGGGCAAAGTTTTGAACTCGGTGGCATGATCGAAGTTGTACACGCGTGCGTGCTGGTGATGTAGTGCTTTTGAGAGGATGAATCCTCGCACGCCCTTGGCGGTGAACATGCTCTTGACAAAAGGCTTGAACTCGACGTAGCGGTGGTACATGGCTTCGGGGACTGGGCCGCGCATTTGCATTTGGTTTGACTGGAAGTTGTACTTCTCAGGCTTCTGCTTGCCGCTCCTGCGCGACACTTGGCCATCGTTGTTGGGCTCTTTCTGACCCAAGAGGCGTCCCAGAAGCGGAGAATAGTGCCGTATCCAGAACTGTGGACCAATTGTATAGGCACGCCCGCCGTTGTCGTCTTCGGTCCTGCCCAGCACTTGTACACTGACGTTGAGCGTGCCATTCATGTGTTGCGCCTTGCCGAAGCAAACAGCCATTGCCCGCAGCGCATAGGCCCGCTTGCTCACCATGCGCTTCTTGATGGGATACGTCTGGTCTTGTATGCCTCCCCAGTTCTCGTTTACTGCAGGGACGGTAACGTGGACGTTGCCGAGGCGGTCGTCATGGTCTGCAGGGTCTTCGTCGTATATGCGGCATTTGAGGTTGAAGCCTGAAGCGGGCACGTTGGCGACTACCCACTCGCAGTCCCATACAGGATCGGTGCTCTGTCGCACCGTCGGTGTTCGCAACGTCAACGGCGGGTCTTCTTTGTGTCGTGTGGGCAGGCCGGTGAAGAGCTGGGCGACGATGAAGGGATCGGCGCTCAGGGTATTGATGTCGGCGAGCGGCAGG